>Ga0181591_10005344_pt1 | contig 11165 bp, 20 predicted proteins | sample 071ome_33_FD_133757 | JGI IMG/M metagenome (GOLD analysis project Ga0181591, IMG submission 133757) | Coastal salt marsh microbial communities from the Groves Creek Marsh, Skidaway Island, Georgia - 071412AT metaG (megahit assembly) | ecosystem: Environmental > Aquatic > Marine > Intertidal...
TGTATTGACCACTGCTCCCACTGTAGGTGCTGTCAGTGCGTTCTCCAATCAGACTTCTAATGCTGCTGGAACTGCTGGAACTCTTGCAGGTACAATCGGTACTGACGGTTCTATGTCTCTGACTGCTGGTGGAGCTGGTACATCTGCTACAGGACAATTCGTAACCGAGTTGACTATTAAGTGAGTGATCCTCGTGATGACGATTTTTGGAAAGACAATCTGGAATATTGCGACGAGTGCGGTGGTAATCCTGCTTACAGGTGCCACCGCCCAGGCAGTCCCCGTTGTCCCAAATTTCACTCAGGGAAGTATGACGAGCACGACAACCACGAAATCGACTGTGAATGAGACCATCAACTCGATGGACTATAACACAGGATACCAGTGGTCTGTAAGTGGCACTGGTGTTGAGGTTATAGATACTAATAAGAGTATATCTCCGACCACTAGTTCGGTGAATGCAACTATCAATGGAACTACTACAACATGGACAGGCGTGGGATCAAGACCGAACTTCAAACAGTCGGTACCAGGAGCAGCGTTCCAGTACACGGAAACGATGATGGGACCAGGGCTCACGAATCATACAATCATTCAAAGAGAGACGTACATAGAAAGCACAACGGAAACTACAAGCGTGTTTACGCAGTAATCCTAGCACTGTTCTGCACCACACCAGCGCACGCTGAGACCGTTGGTGGCGTGTCTGCTACTGCAGCGCCCGTGGCGAATAGCTCAGGCTCAGTGACCAACCAAGCTATCCAGGTTTTACAGGGTCCTTATATCACGTCGCAATACGGAGACGGAATCTCCTGCCAAGGTAGTACGTTAAACGTTACCCCATACGTTACTACTGCAGGAAATTTCCAAAAACCATATGAAGACTGGTGGGATAGTCCTGTCTATGACATGCGTGACATGGATGAGGACGGAGCACCTGATAATCCTGGCTCCATATTATATACGGTTCCTACAAGAACAGGACAGAAGGATAACTACAACATCGGTGTAGGTTTCTCTGCAACGTGGTCTATCCCGTTAGACAAAGAACAGGTAGCGTTGTGTAAGAAAGCAGCAAAGAATCACAATGCTTACAGAGCACAACTGCTTGCAAATAAGAGATTAGATTTTGAGTTAGCCCGCCTTAAGAATTGTGGGCAGTTGTTAAAGGAGGGAATTCAGTTCCATCCACAAAGTAGATACGCTAAGATATGTGCTGATGTGGTTGTTCAAAACGTAAACCATATCAAACCACACGTTCACGTTATTCCCTCCCCTTCAAGATCCGAATCGCCTTATTCCGAATCCGCTGCTGACCTCGGCGCTCCTTTAAGGACTCAACCTTTACAGTCTTCCCCCTGATAGCAGCAATCTTTTTAATAACTTTCTTGACCGTTGGTTTGATCACCTTTAACAGGAGATCTGCCAGCGGTTTTGCTAACAGTGCTGAGGTAGTAGCAACGACAGCGATCGATGCGGTAGTGGTAACTGTACCCAGCGGTGGTAGATACTCCTCAGTCCAGGGGATTTCTGGTTCTGGTTCTGGTTTCGTCTCCTCCACGACTGCCGTCTGAGGGGGCGTCTTAGGGATCTCTGGGGTGGGTGGAGTAGGTTCTTCAGGAGAAGGCACCTTAGGCACCTCAGCAGGTCTTGTGATGACCATCTGCTCAGGTTCATACTGGATAGGATTGTATGAAGGAACCTGACCATCACAGAATATTTTGGTGCCCTTGGGATCATCATCAACGATCGTGTCATTCTTACCACTCTTCTCGTGAGCAGTAACACATCCAGGCATGTTAACGACAGGAGTTCCTATCAGTTGCGTGACAGGAACAACACGAGGGATTGTATTAGGAACTTGAACATCCCAGATTTGTGTCTCTGGGATGGCAATGTTTCTAAGGTTGATGTCGATGTCAGGAATCGGGTCCATATCTGTACTCACCTATCATATCTAGTACACGATTGAGCATCGTGTGAGCACCATCATGCCAGTCTGCACCCTTGGCAGACCAAGATCCATTATAAAGTTCGTTCTTCATTTTAAGAAGTCTCACTTCAGCGTCTTCTCTAGTCATAAAATTACGTGGCATTACAGACCTGGCACAGGAAGGGCACCTCCAGTTACCTCAGGTAACTCTGGCATTGCGGCATCAATCATGCCTGGTAAAGCGTTCGCTACTGCATCGGTAGCAGCTTTGACTACACCTTTCTTTGCTTCTTCAATCATAGCATCTTTGTTAAGCAAAAGATAGCCAGCACCACCAATGAGGGTAGCAGATAAAACGAAAGACGACAAAGCAAGTACATTGAATACTCTCTGCATTATTTTGGCTCCACAGCGGAAACGACAGGGGGTTCTTCTTTCTTTTTCTTAGCGTTTGCGTTAGCGTTACTTCCACCAGACTTGGCAGGAGACAATCCGAACGCAGCTAACGATCCAGAAAAAACGGATGCGATGAATGTAGGATCAAAGTCTAGAATCTTTTGTCCATTCGGCAAGCGAACGTAACTAAATGTGAGAAGAGATGCGGACCATATAAGTACAACAACTTTCACCAGATTACCAAGGACTTCACTCTTATCTTCATCATGGTCCTTCTCTTCTACGACTGGTTTATTATTTTCAGCCATAAAAAAGAGGAGCTAAGGCTCCTCTATTTAGGGTTACACCATGCACGCCACTTGTTCTTTGTCTGGAAACAAGAAACCAGGCGGGGAGATATTCCCATCCGCACCACTTACTTTTAGGAAGTAAGAAACCCGAGGGGTCGATAAACCCATCCCGACCAGGGTTTTTAACGTGTCTCCATCACGGGCATATACGGGGATGACTCCACCAGGTCAAGTTTTACGTCATTCCGAGACGATCGTCTCCTGTAAGTCCTCAAGGTATGCCTTTTTGGATCCCTTAAGAGTATCCCAGTCGTCGTTGAGAGCAGCGTTGATATACTTCATGATGATAGTAGTATCTTCGCCGTTCTTCTCCATCCATTCTACCATATCTGGGTAATTATTACCAGCAAATACGCCTTCATACTTTGATGATGTCGCTTTGTTGAAGGTAGATACAAGGGACTTATCCCATGCATAGAGTAGGTTCAACACACCAGATTCTTGCTGGTAGATAACACCATCGATAACTGCCCACTGAGCATCCCACTTTTTATTGTGCTTGGATTCAGGATTGTTCTCCTTTGCATTCCAGTATGCAGACAACTCATTGATCTTAGCATTAATTTTCAATGGGTCCGCGACAAAGACAACTGTTTTGTCAATGCCACCTAGGTTAATCCTAGTCTTGTCACCCTTGATTGTATAACGCTTAGGCAACAGCATACCACCGAAGAGTTTGGTGGTAGTGTATCCTGTCATGTCCTCGTAGAACACTGCAGTACCACGGATGAATACCAATGGCACTCTACTATTCCTAATCAATGTGTAATGAATTTGGGACTGTCTAGTAGATGGCAGATACTGTACCATCTTATGTCCACCTTTACCACACCATTGCTCGATGGTCTTTCTTGCTTGGACGTTAGTACCAATGTAATGTACTACCGCTTTCTTACCAGGGAAACCCTTGTCGAATGTTCTCAGTGCAGTCGTTGCTGTCTTGACGGCAGAATCATGCTCTACCTTCACAACAATATGTGGTTGCCAGTCCATGTACACAAAGCTTTTTAGTTATTTAGTCTCTAGTGTAACTCTTCCAGTCTCTTTACCAAACTCACCCTCCAGGAAATAATTAAATCCCATAGAGTATCTCTTACTCTCACTGTTGTTTGGTTCAGTACCATGACGAAGGTGAGATGGGAAGATAAGGAGAGTACCAGCCTCAAGGAAGCAGGTGAAACTACATGTATTCAAAGCATTTCTCTCCATGTATCCAGGATACAGAGTAGAAGATGCATGATTCCCTACTTGCTTGTCAGAGAAGAACTCAATACTACCACTAGCAATCGGTACATCAAAGTAAAACACACCACTGTAACAAGCATTGCAATGGATATGCTGAGGACATTGATCACCTGGTTCATGTACATTGATCCAGGACCCTGATAGAACTGGAGTGCCATGCTCTGCTCTGAGAATTCTATGATAGAACTCTTTCATGTTCTCATCAATTGCTTCCTTGAGCATTGCAAACTCAGGGCGATTGAGAACATCCTTGTCCACAGAAACGGTGCCTGTGTCATCAGGATACCGTTCATACTCAATAGATTCAAGGTCAATAGTCTCTTCAACCTTAGTCATGAGTTCAACTCCGAACTCATTATGATAAAGGGGTGTAGGAAATAGTGGGATAACTTTCATTAGTTTACAACGTCACGAACATAACAGGGTACACGATCAGGGTCCAACCACTTGGTGTACTCGAAGTCTTCCAGGGCATAATCAAGTTGCATCTGGTTGTCAAGGAGATACATGTCACTGTATCGCTTGGTCCACTCATTGAACTTTTGAATGCGGTAATCGGGTTTACCGTTGATCTCTAGAGTGCCGCATTGAACATAGCGATAAGGAAATCGCTCATGGATGACCTGAACTTTAGGAAGCTTCGTCGTGGTCGGTGTAGAGGGCAAGGTCATCATCATCAAATTGAATTTTGGATGGGTCCGCTGGAACCATCATTACTTTACTACCATCTGGGCGAACAATAGCATAGACCTGACCAGTTTCACAACTGTCCACCATCTCTTCAAGGCGCTGTTCTGCTTCTGCTTCTGTGATCTCGATAATCTTCATATTCCTTAGCGGAAATCGGGTCGATAGGATTTGAACCTACGACATCCCGCTCCCAAAGCGGACGCTCTACCAAACTGAGCTACGACCCGTGTCTGTATATTATAGCACCTATTGGTGTATTAGCCAAGTGGAACCATCAGTCTTGTCGTCACTTCCAGTAATACTAATTCTTTTGTCTGCAACATCGCATGTGATATCAAACTTAGCACCAAGGTAAGGTACAGGTTGTTCTGGAATATTTTTATAGAATCTCAAGTCATAGACAGTAGTTCTAGTTCCATGCCTAGGCAAGTTACTCGGACGATAGTCCCAGATGTTGAACATCAATGTAATCCTACCCTTATTTGGTGGCAATACTGCATGAAGATATCTAGAATCAAAGTCTAAAAGTTTTCCATCATCGGGATTAGATACTACAATCTCGGTAGGTGGAAACGGTGCCAGTTGATTAGGATACTTACCAGTCTGCGTATTGAGAATGATAGTAGGACTGAGGTTTGAATCTCTGATGTAAGTAACAGTAGATCTCAAAGGGTACTTCATAGTACCCTCTTGCTGACGATGAGTTTCATCATGGTCAGAATGAAATCCAATACCCTTATCATTAGAAGTGAAGACATGAAACCACCACTCAAATCCTTGAGCAGTAGGATACTTCTCCTCATAATACATTGAGTAGCAATCTTGGATGTACTTCTCAATAGTATTTTCAGGTTCATCATATCTGTTAACCCAATGGTTTCCCAGAAGAGGGTAGAACATTTTGATCTCCCTCTCCAGTCTCCCAACAGACCAACCATCAATGATAACTGGGTATGAATTTACGTTCATTTAACAATCAACTGTTTATTGGGTGTTTTAATTAGAGAGAACATCTCAGAGTATTGCCTCTGAATTTCTTCTTGCGTTTCTGCAATGTAAACAACGTACTCTTTGGTCACTTCAACTTGTTCACCTTTCTCCTTAAGTAGAGGTGACCAGGGAGCAAACCCAAGACTACCCTGACCATTAGGAACAGCAACGATAGGATTAGTAAGAACAATGCTGTTCTCTTTCTCTTCAATCAGGTCAGCGACTACATCTTCGCCAGACCACATACGAATCAGTTTAACATTCATTTGAATTCTACGTCAGATAATTTAGTAGTTCGTTTTCTTTGTGCTTCTTTACCAACCCTAAGATCTCTTTGTTCTTTGGGTTGCTTGATCTGTTCTACAAGAGAAAGATCAAAGGCACCGATGAGTTCCCCACACACATGGGCTCTGTTGTCACAAGGACAGGTTTGATAATCGTAAGCATGTTTAGATGTCAGTGTTACATTACATGCCTTGCAGCGTACTGTTGTCATTGGTCTTCTTAATATCTAAAAACATAAAAATCATTGGTTCTTCTGAAAAATTATATCCCTCATGAACGTGGTCTTGCACGTCATAAATTTGCGGTTCCCCTACTCTCCAGTACACTTTCTCTCCCTGCCATACCATATAGCAATCGGTTGGGTGTACGTAAAGAGGTATCTGTATTCTTCTATATGGTTGTTCGTATACTGGTGGATCTTTGTGCGGTCCTAGTTCTGTATCAGGTTCAAAGTATGCGACTGTTGCCAGCAATACTTCATCTGATTCTAAAATGTCAATGACTTTTTGGTCGTCAATAATATTTGTGCGTACTCCACAATGACGACGAGTTCCCTTCAACCAACAGAAGTAAATGTCTCTGTTAGAATACCCAACAGCAGTGGGTGCTCTACGGAAAGGAAAATCTTGAGTGGATGCCCACTCATACAAATAGTCTACATCAATTTTTTTCATATGGGAGATACAAGGATCGAACTTGTGACACCCTCGGTGTAAACGAGATGCTCTACCGCTGAGCTAATCTCCCTGGCGTCTCAGGTAGGACTCGAACCTACGACCGACTGCTTAGAAGGCAGTTGCTCTATCCAACTGAGCTACTGAGACAGTAGATTAGTATTCGATGAATACCTCAGCATTGTCTTGAGGTTCTTTAGCTGATTCGTAAATTTCAATCGCTTCCTCAAGACGACCTTCCGAAACCAGTTGGTGAATGAGATCGATGATGTCAGTCTTGGTCTCGGTCATGGTCCTGTCCGCTGTGAACTTAAAAATTATACAGGACCACTGGTGCTATGTCAAGTAGTCCTCTGGAAATCCATCGTCTTCGATGGGGTACTCGTAAATTTGCTCGTCTGCATTTTCTGATATATCCTTTGACAAAACTAATAGTTCAGGTTCTGCTTCTTCAATAAACTCACACCACTCATAGTATAGGGCGTACATGTCTTTGTGACGGTTCTCTCTAACAAGTTCTTCACAACGGTCACTAACCCAATAAACCATATCATCACACATCTTCCGTAGATGCTGTGGAGCCTTTTCCATAATAGTCCTTACGCATGTACCGACCAAGTATGTTTGAATTATAGAACGCAGGTTCTTCGTTCAAACTCTCACATAATACATTATTTAGGAACAGTTGTCTGGTTTCTTCATAATTAACTAAACCTTTCGTAGTCCATACACTTAGTATAGTTCTCTTGAAGGATAGATTCCCGAGTACCTTGCGTTCTTCATTAAGTTCATCAGAGCTTCCGTAGTATTTTTTCCAGTCGCTCTCACTCTTAACTCTCCTAGTCTTACCTCTAGGCTTTCGGAAGGACCAGAAGTATTTTCTACCGATGTACCTCCGACCAGTAACGACATTAGTGATACAGTAGACAAAACCGTACATGTCGTTAATATCCTTAGATAGAAAAGGGGATCCTTTAAATATCCAGGGGTTTTCATAAAGCTCTTCATTATCAATCTGGGTACCCATCATCGTCATAACTATCCTGATAATATCCTTCGCCGTCTAAGTAAGCATCTTTGTCTGCGTAGACTTCTACTTTTAGTTCGGCAAGGAGATCTTCTAGAGACTGGATGAGCACCTTGAGGTGTCTTTTATCCATAAAAATATCCCCGACTACTATATGTAGCGGGGATAACATTTGCAAATCTGAGATTACTTCTTCGTCAAAAGAAGTACCTCACCATAAATCATGGTTATAAACACAATAGAAAACAGAGTTCCGAATCCTGCTACCTGTAGTGCTTCCATGATTCACTTGTTGTAAGTGTGACCACGATAGCAGAAAGTACCATGTACTTCGTCGCTACCTTGCTGACACTCATAGCGGACACCACGGTAAGAGGTGACAGCAATCTGAGCATCGTGAAGAGCTGCTTGCTTCTTGATCTGATTACGGATGAGGTTAAGGGTGTTCATTGTAGGTCTCCTAAAGGATGGGTGAGTTAACTCCCGTTCCTTCAGTCGTTTGCGTCCTTTGCTTCAAAACATTGAGGGTCTGTATGTTCCATCCAATGGATGAGAATATCAGCCTTCTCAAAGGGAGTGAAAAGAGTTGTCTCTTCCAGTACCTGCTTTAACCATTCATAGTCCTCACAGCGAAGATAATTCTCCACTGGGACATGACTAAAAAAGATGAGTGCTAATGAAAGCATAGGATGAACGCTCCGTTCCGCGACTTACTTGCGTCCCACCCGAGAGCGGGATGAACGTACAGACAGTATAGACTGTCAGTTCTATTTACGCAACTGCAACTGTTACTAATGTTACAGTTTAAAGATTTTTTTATATTCGTGCTTCATTGCCTGAAGTTGCCATGCCTGAGAGAGGGAGTGTGGTCCCTCAATCAGAATCTTTTGTTGGCAAGGTGACAGCAATGAACCTTTGTGCTCCAGGTATTCCTGTCTCCAATCAGAGAGAGAACCCTGCGAAGGTTTCTGCTTGGACATCTTGCTTGATACCTCCGATGACATAGGATTCAATCTCAGTTTCCTGAGGTGCGTTCTGCTGCCCCTTGGAGTTCAACCAATACTGCGTCCAAGGCAGTGGATTGTTCTTAGCAGGAACGTCATAGATAGGATCAAAACCAATCGATTTCATGCGACGGTTAGCAATCCATTCAACATACTGAGTGAGGAGTTTGGCATTAAGACCAATCATAGATCCATCTTGGAACAGATACTCCGCCCAGGACCTCTCCTCATCCACAGCATCCTTGAACATCTGGATCACATTGTCATGTTCTTCCTTTGCGATGCGAAGCATGTCGGGGTCATCTCCCGAGTGCCAGTTCTTGATGATGTTCTGAGTAAGGACAAGATGCTGATTTTCGTCTCGTGCGATGAGAGAGATAATTTTAGCGGATCCTTCCATAAGCTTGAGTTCACCAAACGCAAACGAGCAAGCGAAGGACACGTAGAATCGAATTCCCTCCAGAATATTGACATTGACGATTGCTCGGTAGAGCTTCCTCTTGAGGTCATAGATCTCCCATTGTGCTGTTGGGCTATCCTTGAAGTCGGATTGCCACATGGAACCTGTGCCATACTTTTGAGCAGCGTCGATGAGTTCATTATAGGCTGCTGTGACCGTGGATGCACGGTCCAAAATCTTATGATCTTCTAAAATTGTATCAAAGACTTCAGTTGGGTCTGGGTAGACGTTCTTAATGATGTGGGTGTAGGAGCGGGAATGGATCATCTCCATCATCTCCCACACGGTCATAGCAGATTCGAGTTCAGGTAGGCTGCAGTAAGGGATAAAAGCCATCCCAGGACCGCGCCCCTGTACAGAATCAAGCATGACCTGGTACTTAAGGTTGCTGGTAAAAATATGTTTTTGCTCTGGAGTGAGCGTCTTATAGTCGGATCTATCCTTCTGGAGGGAGACCTCCTCAGGTCTCCAGAAGTATCCAAGTTGCTGTTGAGTGAGACGATCGAAGACAGGGTATTTAAAATTGTCATAGCGTTGGATACCCAATGGTGCACCGAAGAACATCGGTTGCTTTGTAACCTCAACTTTGTTGGTGTTCAACACCGTCATGCCTTTGATTTCCATGGGTGTCTCTGTGCTTTTTAAAAATTCCATATACCTTAGATCTTACATGATTCGCAATCGTCTTCGTCAGACGTAACAATCTCTTTGATGAGATTTTCTAGTTCTGATCTCTTAGTGTCTACATCTTCATCTGCATCCTTCTTAGCGTCATAAGTGTTCTGATAGTAAGAGGTCTTCCAACCGTACTTATATGTATTCAAAAAGTCATTTGCCATCACTGAGACGGGGACTTGATTGTCTGGATACTGTTCTGGATTGTAGGACCAGTTTCCACTGATTGCTTGATCGAAGAATTTCTGCATGACTGCGACCACATTAATATAACCGCGATTGTCAGGCATGTCCCAAAGTAAAGTGTAATTATTTTTAAGACTGTTGTACTGTGGAACAATCTGTTTAAGGGGTCCCTTCTTTGACTTCTTAACGGACAAGTAGTCTCTAGGTGGTTCAATTCCGTTTGTTGCGTTTGACACAACGGAACTGCTCTCAGAAGGCATTTGTGCGGACAACGTGCTATGTCGTAGTCCATGTGTGAGAATTTCGGCACGTAAAGCTTCCCAATCATACTTCAGATTATTTGCAACCAGTTCATCTACGTCCTTCTTGTATGTATCGATGGGGAGAATTCCATCAGCATACTTTGTACGAGAGAAACCATCACACGATCCACGTTCCTTTGCAAGTTGGTTAGATGCTTTGAGGAGATTGTATTGGAATGCCTCAGTGAGATCATGTACGAGTTGCCATGCCTCTGGAGAATCATACTTAACTTTGTGGCGAGCAAGGTAGTGTGCAAGACCAATATAACCGATACCTAGGGAGCGTCGTGAGAGGGTGCTACGACGTGCTGCTTTGACTGGATACTCCTGGTACTCAATAAGTTCCTCAAGACCACGTACAGCAAGGTCACAGAGTTCCTCAATCTCTTCAACATGCCTCAACTTACCAACGTTGATAGCAGACAGAATGCATAGAGCAATCTCTCCTGCTTCATCATCAATATGATCGATAGGATCTGTGGGGAGAGTGATCTCTTGGCAGAGATTACTCATGTTCACTTTGTCTTTGAACGAAGAGTGGGAGTTGCAGTGGTCGATGTTCATAAGATACAAACGACCAGTCTCTGCACGCTCCTTCAGGATGTCCAGAATGAGTTCTTGAGCATTGATACGTCGTTGTGGAACGTCTGGATCAAATTCATAAGCGCGATATAGGTCATCAAATCCATCAGTACCAAAAGCATCATACAGACCAGGAACGTCGTGTGGACTGAAGAGTGAGATGTCTTCGTTTTTGATGAAACGTTCATAGAACAGTTTGCTGATTTGGATACTGTAATCTAGTTTACGAACTCGGTTGTCTTCAGTGCCCTTGTTATTCTTCAGGACAATGATGTCTTCGATCTCTTGGTGCCAGATTGGGAAGTGTACTGTCGCTGATCCACCTCGGATGCCATTCTGTGTACAGCATCGGACAGTTGACTCAAA
>Ga0181591_10005345_pt1 | contig 11164 bp, 20 predicted proteins | sample 071ome_33_FD_133757 | JGI IMG/M metagenome (GOLD analysis project Ga0181591, IMG submission 133757) | Coastal salt marsh microbial communities from the Groves Creek Marsh, Skidaway Island, Georgia - 071412AT metaG (megahit assembly) | ecosystem: Environmental > Aquatic > Marine > Intertidal...
ACGGCACGTTCACCGGCCAACACGGTGAAGACATACACTTGGTGATCACAGGTGGTGAACCGCTACTAGGGTGGCAACGTGTTTGGCCGACACTTTTAGATATGTGTGCAGAGGTTGGTTTGAAAAATGTAACCTTTGAAACCAATGGTACACAAACAGTAAAAAGTGACTTAGTAAATTATTTTAACTTACAGAATCAAGACATGCATGTTACTTGGAGTACATCACCTAAACTAAGTATCAGTGGTGAAAGCACAGATGATGCACTTATTCCAGAAGCATTAAAGTCTATGAATGAAGTTGAGAACAGTTTTTTATATAATAAATTTGTTGTAAGAGACCAAGAATGTTTACAAGAAGTAGATATGTTTGTTGACAGTTATAAAGAGTCGGGTGTACAACTAGACTCTGTATATTTAATGCCAGAAGGTGCTACAATGGAACAACAAACACTAACAGAAAAAGGTGTAGCAGATATTTGTATGAATACGGGATATAAATTTAGTCCTAGATTACACATTAGTTTATTTGGAAATGCGTGGGGTACATAATGAGAGATATTCCTGTAGTTATATTTGGTTTAATTGTAAGTTTAATATTATTGATATTTGGAATCTATAACCTATCAAATGATGAAGTTATAGGATATACAGAACATGGTGTTCCTGTATTAGAAAGTGAATTAAAGAGACAAAAATAATGTTTGTTCAAAATTGCAGTGAGTGTGGAAGATTAGTTGCTGGTGATATTAAATATCACACTGCTGATTATAAACATGTTTTTTGCGATGCTTATTGTAGTTTTGATTGGCATATGAAATTAAAGGGAGAAAATAATGGCGAAGAAGAATAAACTTATTCCATTTTGGATGATGCCTGCAAGTTGGGGTCTCAGTGGTAAAAGCAGACTGAAGGCAAAAGCAGAATACGAGCTTACAGGCATAGATCTAAAAAAAGAATTAAGATTCATTGACTGTGAAACTATTGAAGAACGTGCTATTGCAGAAGTTGAAGTCGAGTTCGAAGAAGGCAAAATCGATGAGTTAGAACGTGGTCGAAGAATTGCAATGGTAACTAAAGAACCATGGGTTGAAGTTAAAAAAATGCAGGTAAATGAAGACGATCCGAAACAAGGATATATGGAATTAGATTGGAATGACGAGTTTGTCCAAATGCTTATGCGTAAAGGATACTCAGGTGAAAGCGATGAAGCAGTAGTAAACAAATGGTTCAACGATGTGTGCAGAACTGTTTTATTGCAAGAATTAAATGATACAGATTTTGGTTTAGAAAGCACTGATGCACCTGATGATGTTATTACAATTAGAAATGCAGATGCAGAGGAAATTGATGATGGAACAGTCAACAGCAAAAAGTAAACTAGCAGTACTGGTAAACAGTCATATTGCACCTAAAATTGCATCTTTTGTAAAGGATTTAAGTGACCAAGAACTTATTGAATTATTACAAAGTTTTAAGACCATGAATATTGATCTAATAAAAGACTTGACAAAAGAGGCAAATTCACGTAAAATAATGAGTGATAGTTGGGAAGATGAAAGCCCATTTGATAAAATAATTGAACACGGAATTGCGGACAAATAATATGAATTACCTACTCGTTGATGGATTAAACATGTTTATGAGAGCCAAGCACGTTGGTGGCAGAGGTCAAGATATAGATACTAAAATTGGTATGGCTATGCACATCATGTTTAACAGCATCAACAAGTGTTGGCGAGAGTTTGATGGTAATCATGTAGTTTTCTGTTTAGAAGGTAGAAGTTGGCGTAAAGACTTTTATGAGCCTTACAAGAAAAATAGACAAGTTATTGCTGATCAAAGAACAGTAAGAGAGCAAGAGGACGACGAACTGTATTTTGAAGCATACAATGATATGGTTGAGTTTCTTAAAGATAAAACCAATTGTACTGTACTACGATGTGAGCAAGCAGAAGCAGATGATATGATTGCTACATGGATACAACAACACCCCGATGATAATCATTTTATTATTAGCACAGACAGCGACTTTTATCAGCTCTTAGCACCTAATGTAACGCAGTACAACGGCACAACGGATCAAGTTGTTAGTCTAGAGGGCTTTAAAGATTTAAAGACTGGAGACGCTGTTATAGATAAAAAAACTGGTAGTGCTAAAAAAGCAATAGACCCAGAGTTTGTACTATTTGAAAAATGTGTTAGAGGAGATGCAAGTGATAATGTATTCAGTGCATACCCAGGTGCAAGAATGAAAGGTACTAGAAATAAAACAGGCATCACAGAAGCATTCGAAGATAGAAACACAGGCGGTTATAACTATAACAATTTTATGTTACAACGTTGGATTGATCACGAAGAAGTAGAACATAGAGTTCGTGACGACTTTGAACGTAATAAAATACTAATTGATCTCACTGAACAGCCAGACGAAATTAAAGAACTGTGTGTTCAGAGATTAAACGAACAGAAAAAACTTGATGTTGTACCCCAAGTGGGAATACACTTTATGAAGTTCTGTGCAAAATGGAACCTGCAACGTATGAGTGATAATGCTCAGGCGTATTCTGCTATGTTAAATGGTAGAGCAGGATGAAGGAAATAGATCATCAACTTGATGAGATGTTGAATAAAATAAAAGAACCTGGTTATGTAAACTGGTATGGTTCAAGCGGTAAGTTACCGTTGATTTATGAATCACCGGACGGTGGAAAAACTGTTTATGCAAGACCATTTGGTTCAACACCAGATGCCAGGAGACTGGTTAAAGGAGAAAATTATGATTAAATTTAAAGAGCAGGTTAAATTACAAAAAATTAGCGATGATGCATGGATTGTAAATGACGATACTAAACGTATAGGTATTTTACATAAAACAGTGCAAGATAAATTCACATACCTTGATAAAACAGAAACAATCCTGTTTGAAAGTGAAAGTGAAGTAAAGGATTTTTTCAAGAATGAATTTGTATTTGATCAGGAAACCGTGCTAGATGTAACCCAGCCAGCAACTTTTTATATTAAAGGTTACCCGGTAGATTATCCTAATCCAATACCAGTTGATCCGCAACACAAAGATTACCTCGAACATATTCCTCTGTTTGCTAAAACTGAAAACAGTGATATCTATTATGCGGCAGGTTGGTATGCTGTAAACTTTGAGAAGGGTTGGAAACATGCAAATTGTCCTAAGTTGAATACTCTAGTAATGTATGGTTATGAAGGTCCGTTTAAAACTAATCTAGAACTAAAGCAACGACTTAAAGTCCTAAATAAATTAAAAAGACAGGCTCAAAAAAATGCCTAGTGACCTTAGTGATTTGGATAAATTTATTAAAAGAGTCGAAGTGTTGCGTGAAGCAAAGGTAAAAGAAGCAACATTCGATGTTGCCTTTCTAGGAAAGGTCATAGATCAATTGACAAAACCTAAAACAGATCAAGCAAAATCATTTTCAGCAATATATTCAGGTGGAAATTTTAAACAAGATTAAAAGCAGAATTACAGGCACAACTCCTCAGACAAACGGTAATAAGTTAGGCGAGTGGAGAGAGGGTTGTGGATATAATGTCAAGTGTAAATATGATGTTGTTTATAGCTCAGGAATTTACACTGGCACTGATACTGAATGGGCAAATGTTGGTATACCACACAGTGTTATAGATAAGATAAATAGAGAGTGCCCAGGTAAGTTTGGGTGGAGATTTGAAGTAAGCAACGATATTAAATATGCAATTATATCGTTTGATAACCGAGAATATGCTTTTTGGTTTAATTTACAATACAGCAAACAATAAAGGACAGAAATGAAAGTAGAAATATACAGCAAGGATCAATGCCCATTTTGTGATATGGCCATTGCATTATCAGAAAGAGAAGGACACGATCTAACAGTTAAAAAACTAGATGTGGACTTCGGTAGAGAAGAGCTTCTCGAAAACTTCCCAGAGGCTAGAACATTCCCACAAATCGTAGTCAACGATGAAAAAATAGGTGGTTGGCACGAATTCAAAGCATTAGTAGATACGAAAGAATAATTAAAACATGTTTTTTTGATAAATAAGTGTATAGGAGATATACACTTATGAGTCGACCAAAACCTAAAATATTACTTGAAGCCGTACACAAAGACACATACAAGGCTGAGCAAGTGTTAGCCGCGGAGGCTATTTACTCCGTTTTTTATCAGGGCAATCCTATAAATTTTAGAACTCTTAATAAACTAATTAGTTATCCTGGACCTAAATATAAAAAAGTGTCCTTCAGTAACAGCGGACATGCATTTAATTTAGCAGAAAAATTAAATAAACTGTTCAACACTGATGAATTTAAAGTAATAAGACTTACTCAAGGTGAGGTAGTACATGAGGAAGATATCACTTCATCAGACAACTAGTCAATTAAATTGTGGAAAAGAATATCATTTTGATGACGAAATTGTTTACGCATTTGACAACGTATTCGACGACGAAACTTTAAGAAGTTTTCACAGTTACAAAGTAACCAAAAGAGAAGAATCAATTCCAGTACCATATCAAGAACATTTGCCTAGACAGGCATGGACTTTAGATATAAAAGATCCAATCTCTCCTATAGACGACGAAGACATGTCTGTGTTGTTAAAAGTTATCAATAAACTTTGCAATACAAATTTTAAACATATAAGTGCATCACTATGGGAAGACTATACTGGATATCAAATAGATAAGCATGTAGATAATAAAAGTTTTGTTGCGGCTTTACAAATATATTTGCCTACATATGGTGAAAAAATGAAACAACAAAATAACAAATTACTAGAAGATACAGGTACACAATTTTATCACAACAATCCTGAAAGTGTAGTTTCAATACCTTTCATACCAAACACAGGATATCTTTGTACAAACTCACAAAAAGTATTCCACAGCAGTGGGAAGCCTGTTCCAGAAGGTCTTACAAGAAGTAGTATTTACTTTATATTAAAATGAACGACTCACTGCAATACAAAATATCAGAAAAAATGCAAGCAAAATTTGAGACTTTGCAAAAGTATAAATTACTAGAAGTTTGCTTTATGCTGTTTAAAAATTTTACTTATAACAATGAAGTTGCAAGCGGATTGAGATTGACTAAACTTGGTCACAGTCTCCTCAAAAGCGAGTACGACACATATAAATTTCCTATTGAGGAAGGATTACATAAAAAATTATTATTGATATTGCACAAAAATATGAGATGGCCTTACTATCTCGATACTAAAAATTTGTACCTTTACAGCGACGATGATGCTATGTGGTTAAAGATGTATGGCTCAATCGATAAATTTGCTAAAGGTTTAGAATAGGAAATAAATACTACTATGCCTTCCTGCTTAGATTTAAACACACTGGACGGTGTTACATCGAACCCTAATAACTTTCCTCGAAATGTAATGCCTAATTACACAGACAAAGATAGTTCTAATGGTAGATGTGAACTTGACGGTGACCGATGGAGAATTCAGTTTGTTCCAACTGATTCGAGAGAAAATTGGATGACCAACGGTAACAGAGATTATAATGACGGTATGTATTATAATTTAAACAAGCAATTATTCAGAGCAGACGACTTTATTCCAACTAAAAACAGCAATAAATTAAAAATAATGACGGCTGGTTGTAGTCATTCATTTGGTATTGGAGTTTGTGATGAAGATGTGTATACATCTTTATTGTGTAAACAGTATGATGCAATCAATTGGAACATATCATCAGGTGGTTCTGGTAATCATATTATTACTTTGTTGATTAGGCAGTTTTTTAATTTAGGTTATATCCCCGATGTGCTGATAGTACAATGGAGTTACGCTCATCGTAAACTATTTGCTGACAGTACAATAACTTCATTTGCAAATCCTACCATATCTTTAAACGGACCGCCGGATACAGAATATAACAATCCCATACACACTAAATATGTTAAACACATAAAAAATAAAATAAGTGGTTTTAAGAATAATAATCACATAGACAAAATAGCACAAATAGAATCAGAACCTATCCAGTTTACTTGGCAACCAAGTGATACTAGTACAGTAACAAACTCTGTTTCATATAAAGCAGGAGAAATACTTGCTGTAAAAGATCATACATTGTTACTAGAGTTTATAACTCAAAGAGATTATGTGATATCTTTGTGTAAACAACACAACATAATGCTAAAAGAAATTTTTGCAGATGATGTTATAGTTAGTTACCTGTGTGAATACGTTTTGCCTTTTGCAGATTTTACCACAGGTGACATACCAATGACCCTAGAAACATTTAATAATGATCAAGCTCGAGACAACCAACACTATGGTAGAAGAACACATCAAAATATTGCTAAATACTTGTCAAGGAATATAAATCTATGAACAATGTATATCTTTTTCAAGTACAGTATGCAATAGAAATTAGTTCTAAAACCAATTACTATTTGCCGTATTCTATTGGCTGTATGGTAGCATATGCAAAACAGTTCGAAGATATCAGAGACAATTGGACCTTCGGTGAACTGTTTTTTAAACGTGAAGATCCCATTGAAGTTGTAAAGAGATTAGACAATCCAAAAGTTGTGGGGTTTAGTAACTATGTGTGGAACGAAGTTATACACACAGAAATAGCAAAAGAAATCAAAAAACAATATCCAGAATGTGTTATAGTATTTGGTGGACCACAAACAGGTGTGGCAGATTATGAATTAGACTATTGTGATATTGTTGTTAAAGAAGAAGGTGAACGCAATTTTGTTCAAATATTAAGAGAATTCACTGATAACACGTTAAAATTAAACTCTAGATATATTGGCGACAGAATAGATAATCTAAATGAATGTCCAAGTCCTTATCTAGAAGGAGTATTTGATGATATCATTGCATCTCATTCGGATTGTGTTTTTGCTATGACCATAGAAACCAATAGGGGTTGTCCTTTCCAATGTACATTTTGCGACTGGGGTAGTTTAACCTATGCTAAAATTAAAAAGTTTAATCTAGACAAAGTTGTTGGAGAACTTGACTGGGCAACAAAACACCCAATAGGATATTTGTGGGTAGCAGATGCTAACTTTGGAGTATTCAAAGCAAGAGACATTGCTATTGCAAATCTAATTAGGTATGCATGTGATCATCCTGACAGCATAATTGATGCTGTGAACTTACAGTTCTATAAAAACAGCACAGAAATTGCATTCGAAATAGCAAAAATATTAGGTAAATTTAACAGAGGTATCACATTAAGTGTTCAAAGTATGACCACAGATGTTTTAACTGCTATTAAAAGAGATAACTTAGAAATAAACGACCTTAAACATTTATTAAAACTTGCAAACCAACACAACGTTTTAACATACAGCGAAGTAATATTGCCTTTGCCACTTGAAACGGAAGATAGTTTTAGAGATAGTATAACAGAATTACTAGAGTGCGGACAACACAATGCTATAGAAATGTGGATGGCACAACTACTTAAGAACAGTGAACTAGCATCTGCAGAGACAGTAGAAAAATACGAAATAGAATATGTAGAAGCGGCTGATTACAACTATTATCATAATCCTCAAGATTGGAATGCAAAACCTGAGAAAATAAACCTCATAAACAAAACTAGCACTATGTCTACTGAGGGTGTGAACAGAAGTTATATGTACGGTTGGATGATATTACAGTTGCACACACAAGGTTACACACAAATAATAAGCAGATGGTTAAATGGCGTATATGGTGTTCCTTATAGAAAGTTTTATGACAGACTACACGAACTTATCCAGCAAGACGATTCAGTAAGCGACATTTTTAATTTTGTGAAAGAATTTGAATACTACTACATAACAAATGGTGTATTACCCAAACCTGAAAACCTAAATACAAACATAAAGGTACCTACGTTAGGTGGACACTTTACAGCACAAATGAGTATGGGTATGATTTATGAACGCAGACATGCTATATTCAAGTTGGCAGAACAGGTTGCATTAGAAATGGGATACAGAGACGAAGAGATATTTAAAATGAATAGGCATTTTATATTTGATCCCGAACTTGAATACAGCAAATCATATATGAGCAATTATGATATAGATGAATGGTCTAACCAACCAACCGAATATACACTAGTACCAAAATTTACCAAAGAAGAATATCAAAAAATGCTTGCTATAGACACGGCCGCACCAGGGTCTGGTATCAAGAGCTCATCATTTATGCAACGAAGAAAAGGTATGAAAAATACCTTTATACGAACTTCAACCAACTAGGGTGTTTGATCCTAGCATCTAACTTATCTTTATTTTTAATCAATTCGTAATAACTAGGCACACCTGGAACACGTTTTGGTTGCGGGAAAAGATCACTTCCTTTTGCAGTATTGCACGGTTGGCAAGAAGTAACAACATTTTCAAATGTGGTTCTGCCACCTTTGCTCACAGGTAACACATGATCCATTGTGGCAGTTTTCACAGTTAAGTCTATACCACAATACTGACACATAAAACTGTCACGTAACATTACATTGTATTTGCTAAAGCGAACATTGCTGTTCTTTTTAATATATTTCTTTATCATCACAACTGCTGGCACTTTTGTTTCCCAACTTGGGCTACTAACCATCCATTCATCGTACCATTCTAGCACATGAACTTTTTCTAGAATTAAATATTTGATAGATTCTTGCCAACTGATTGTTGATAACGGTAATAAACTGTAGGGTTGACCATCAGCATTAAGAACTAATGTATCACTCATTGGATTGTGACTCCGTGTGGTTTGTTTACTGTATTTATGGGTATTTTACCCAAAATTAGCCCAAAAACGGCTGTAAGTTGTTGATTTTTTAGGCCAAAAAAAGTGGTAAAAAAGGTTGACCAACAACACCAAATTTGCTATACTATGTAAATAGTATATAAATAACTTTACAAGTTAGGAGATGTATATGAAAAACTTTAGTAAATTAGCAGTAGCAGGATTGATGCTTTTTGTAGCAGTTGAGGCTAATGCAGGAATGGGAACATTGGTTGTAACTGATGTAAATCCTGTGTTTAAAACAGTAACTAGGTATGAGAATGTTCCTTATACTGAGACTGTGTGTTATGTCATGAGAAGGAACTCTCGAGGTTTGTTAGAGAAAGTTGTTGATAATGGCTTTGGATCAACTGGTGGATTAGTTGGTGCTGGTGTCGGTGTTGCAATTGGTGAAAAGATTGGCGGTGGCAGTGGCAACGATGCGGCTAAAATCATTGGTGGTCTTATTGGTAACAAGATTGGTAACGACATCTCAGAAAGAAACAATAACAACAGAACTTGTGAAGAAGTTACCCAGTATAAAAGAGAGCGATACACTGAAGAGCTGATCGATGGATACAACATCACAGGTACTGTAGGTGACTCATTTGCAACGGTAAAACGCCCATATATGCCTAAAATTGGCGAGGAAATCCGTGTAAACGTCAAAGTTTGGTAAAAAATGCCAAAAAAAGTGGAAAAAAAGGTTGACCTAGTCAGCCTTTTTTCGTATAATGTATACATAGTTAGGAAATAGGAGTAATTATGTACGTTATAGTAAACAAGAAAAACAACAGCATTTTTAGCGAGCCGGCTCGTAAATCTTGGCAGTCCAAGTATTACAAGTCAGAGGCTGCCGCAAAGGCTGGTATCACTAGGACTGTTAAGTTCTATGAAAAGGCTATTGCTGATGTTAAGAAGGTAGTTGCTGAAGGTAAGCCTGAGTATCATTCAAGATGGTACAACCATTATGAGGATGCAACTAACCCTGCTAAAGGTAGAACTCATGTTGCAGACAGAGATAACTTCAGAGTTATGCATGCTGATGAGTATGCTCTAATTGAGCCTACAATTACTAGAACAGGTATTTGTCCTGGAACTGGTAAGCAGATGACATACACTTCATCTATCAATGAGCCTCATTACATGAGCCCACTTTCAGAATCATATTGGAGTGCTTAAGATGTTTTGGAACGATTTTGCAATCAAAGAAATCATTCGTGACCCAGGCTTTCAATCCGGAAGCCTAATGGGTTACGTCAGTGAAAACTATTTTAATCTTGTTGAAGTGTTTGGTGAACCAACACATGGCGAGAGTGGTGACAGCAAAGTGTTTACCGAATGGGAACTGGCTTTTGTAGTTCAGGAAGAAGGTGAAGAAGACACTGAAACTGTTTATGCAACTATTTACGATTGGAAAGAAGCAGGTCCCATGACTGCTCGTGAAGCAACCAAATATAACTGGCACATTGGCGGCAAGTCTAAGAAGTCAGTTGAAGTTGTTGAAAAAGCAATCGCAAATCATTTTGGGAGGCAGGCATAATGGATGTACTAAAAGAACTTGAAAAATTGACTATCCGTAAACCTCTTTCAGAAGCACAGGTAAGAGACATTGTTGGTGCTCCTGATGAGGATGACAGTCAATTTGATGAAGAAGGTTTCTGTGCATTTTGTGGCGATCACGAAAGCAAAGGTTACCATTATAAGTGTTGGAGGTAATGTACATAAAGCTCATGCAACCTTGGAATATCATACAGAAGTTGGAAAGCGATAACAGTCGCTTGTTCAAAGAAGAAGTTGTTGGCAACTTTATTGGCGACAGCAAATTTGCATGGGGTCTACGACAGGCCCTTGACCCGCTTATCACATTTGGTGTTAAAGATGTGCCAGTGAAAAAAGATCCTACTGGCGAAGGCTTATCACATGATGACTTTGATGCTCTAACACACAAATTGTTTTGGAGAGAGCTCACAGGACATGCCGCTCGTGATGCTATCCTTGTTGCAATGGCCAAAGCCACACAAGAAGAATGGAACGATTGGTATCGCAGGATACTGATCAAAGACTTGCGTTGTGGTGTGTCAGAAAAAACAGTGAACAAAGTAGCACCCGGTACTGTGCCTATTTTCGGTTGTATGTTAGCACACGATGGTGCTAAACACCCTAAAAAAATTGCAGGACAATGTTTAATTGAATACAAATATGATGGCGTTAGGGTTATTGCTATTGTGCAAAACGGTAGTGCAACCTTATATAGCAGAAACGGGAAAGTACTTTCCAACTTCCCACATATCGAAGAGGCACTCAGCAAACCACAGTACAACGACATTGTATTTGACGGCGAAGTTATGAGTGAAGACTTCCAAACACTCATGAAGCAAGTTCACA
>Ga0181591_10005348_pt1 | contig 11162 bp, 8 predicted proteins | sample 071ome_33_FD_133757 | JGI IMG/M metagenome (GOLD analysis project Ga0181591, IMG submission 133757) | Coastal salt marsh microbial communities from the Groves Creek Marsh, Skidaway Island, Georgia - 071412AT metaG (megahit assembly) | ecosystem: Environmental > Aquatic > Marine > Intertidal zone...
CAGAATGGCTACGCGCAATTCATCATTGTCCCGAAAATGCTTGAAGGTCTCGCCCATCTGCCGCGATGTGATCAAATCAATCGCATTCGCCTTTGGCCGGTCAAGCGTGACTTCAAAAATGCCGCCTTCCTGTTTTGTGCTGATGACTTCGCTCATATATTCCTCCATTAACTCTGGCTTATCCATATCACGGCATCGGCGGCGGTTGCACCCCCTCCTGTTTTGGCAAGCATGAGTGGATTGATTTCAATCTCGTCAATTGTCTTGTTGTTCATCACCATGTCGATCAGCGCCATGATTGCCTCTACCGCCGCCGTGACATCGGCGGCAGGCCGTCCACGATAGCCAAATAGCAAGGACGCCATCTTCAGCCGGTTGATTGCAGCGTTAACGTCATCTTCATTAACCGGCAGAACCAGAGTTTGTGTGTCACGAAGCAATTCGGCGGTGACACCGCCCATGCCGATCGTCAGGCTTATCCCGTAAGGAGGCTCTCGCCGGATGCCGACCAGAAGTTCGGCCACGGGTGCGGCAACCATTTCTTCAACAAGAAAGCCGTCAGCCCCAACCATTGTGGTGGCAGCCTGTGCCAGCGCCTCAGCCCCGAGGCCAAGTCGTACCAAACCAGCCTCGCTCTTATGTGCATGACCAAGACCCTTCAGCGCAAAAGGCGGTGTCAATTTCGCCGCAACATCGTCAAGCTCTGTGATGCTTTTGGCGCGACCGCCAGCCGGGCAGTTGACGCCGGCCTGACGCAACAAATCCTTGGCTTCGGCCTCATCAAGCATTTTTCTGCTACTGGCTCTCGGTTGTGCCGCTACCGGCCGCCAATCAGCAGACGCATCGAAATAATTTGCCGCCTTTTCAATTGCGCGAAGGCCGTTGGCAAAACCGCATAACGGGGCCACACCCTCGGCCATGAGCTGTGTTGCCCAATCGTCTGAAATACCTTCGGCTATGGTGCCAAGCATGATCGCTGGTGTGCCGGTCATGGCGCTGGCGCGTTTCATCGCGGCAACCGCCGGATGCCAAGCTTCATCCGAGCATCTGTCGGCGCGCGGAAAATCGATCACCAAAACCGACGCATCGACCCATTCACCCATCATTCCGGCAAAAGTGGTGCACATCTTGTCTTCATCACCCCAGATAAAGGTGTGGTAATCGAGTGGGTTGGAAATCGTTACAAGCGGGCCAAGGCAATCTGCGAGCGCCTTTTGATTTGCCTCTGGTATCAGGGGCCAGTCAAGACGCATCGCATCGCTCAGATCAGCGATCATGCCGGTTTCGCCGCCGGAGCAACACATTGCACTGATTTGTGAGCCGGAAAGTGGGCCGAACAAATGCAGGATCTTCAGGGTTTCAAGCATTTCCTCGGGCGTATCGACCTCTATGACGCCGCATTGCCGCAAAAAGGCAGAGGATGCGGCCGCGTCGCCGGCAAGCGCTGCGGTGTGTGAGCTTGCGGTGCTTTGCGACGCGGTAGTTTTGCCGGATTTGATCGCCACGAGGTATTTGCCGGCGGCTCTTGCGCTGGCTGCCATATCGGCAAATTCAACCGGGTTGATGATACCCTCGATATAAAGACCAGCGGCGCTGACCCGGTCATCTGCCAGCAAGGTACGGGTCATGTCGGTCAAGGTTGTTTGTGCCTGATTGCCGACACACGCGATATAGGCAATCGGCAGGCCACGCGCCTGCATGCTCATATTGATGACGATATTTGACGACTGGCTGACCAGCGCCACCCCCCGCTCAACCGGGCGGCCACCATGCTGATCAGGCCATAGCATAGCCCCGTCAAGATAGTTCAGGACGCCGTAGCAATTGGGGCCAAGCAAGGGCATATCACCAGCGGCGGCAATCAGATCATCTTGCAGCTGAATATCGCCGGTTTCAGCAAAGCCCGAGGCGAAGCAGACAGCGCCGCCGCACCCTTTTGCCGCCAGTTCCGCCGCTACCCCGATCACCGCATTGCGGTTGATCCCGAGAAACGCCGCGTCTGGTCCCTCCGGCAATTCGCTGACAGTACGAAAACAGCGCACACCCATGATGTCGTCACGGGTTGGATGCACCGGCCAGATGTCCCCGGTAAAGCCACTTTTCTGGCATTGGGTCACCACATTTTCCGCCCACCAGCCGCCAAATACGGCAATTGATTTTGGGCGGAACAGCCTCGACAGGTCCCGCATATTAAGCCCCAAGTGGACGCAAAAGGTCTCGACTGATGATATGGCGCTGGATTTCAGAGGTGCCATCCCAGATCCGCTCAACGCGGGCATCGCGCCAGAATCTGGCCAATGGCAAATCATCCATCAATCCCATCCCCCCATAGACCTGAATTGCCTCATCAGTGACACGGGCAAGCATTTCCGAAGCATAGAGTTTTGCCGAGGCGATTTCGCGGTTTGCGGGAAGTCCCTGATCAAGCCGCCATGCGGATGACAGCGTCAACCAGTCGGCTGCATCAATCTCGGTTATCATGTCGGCAAGCTTGAAGCTGACACCCTGAAACTTGCCGATCTGTTTGCCGAATTGCGTGCGTTCAGCGGCATAGTTCAGCGCATAGTCAAAGGCGCGTCTGGCACGCCCGACACACATCGTTGCAACGGTGATCCGGGTGGCATAAAGCCATGTGTTCATCACGTCAAAGCCGCCATCAACCTCGCCAAGCACCTGTGCGTCAGGAAGGCGGCAATCTTCGAATTTTAGAATGACATTGTGATATCCGGCATGCGAGACCGAACTATATCCCGGCAACACCTCAAAGCCCGGATGCCCGCGGTCTACCAGAAAACAGGTGATGCGTTTTTTCGGGCCATGTGGCGTCTCATCAACGCCGGTGGCAACAAAGACAATGAAAAAATCGGCATGGTCGCCACCGGAAATAAAATGTTTGGTGCCATTGATTACCCAATCGCCACCATCGCGTTTCGCTGTGGTTTTCATGCCACGCACATCGGATCCGGCGTCCGGCTCGGTCATCGCCAGCGCGTCCATCCGCTCACCGCGAACAGCAGGCAGAAGATAGCGTTCAATCTGCTCTCCCTTGCAGGCCATCAAAATATTCTGAGGGCGGCCAAAGAAATGCGTCAAAGCCATTGAACCACGGCCAAGTTCGCGCTCAAGCAAGGCAAACTCGAGATTATTCAACCCGCCGCCGCCAACCGTATCCGGGAAATTTGGTGCGTAGAAGCCCATTTCAAGAACTTTGGCCTTGATGGTGTCGCCGATTTCCTTGGGCACATGGCCGAGTTTTTCCACCTCGTCCTCAAGCGGATAGATTTCGGTTTCCACAAAACTGCGAACTGTAGAAACAATCAGTTCCTGCTCTTCGGTCAATCCAAACTGCATCTTTATCTCCACATCCTGCGATGGTCACTTTTTGCCAATGGCCCGTCCAGCACCATCGGGCATCGGCAAATCTTTGTGCGCGGTAACAAATTCTTCAAGGCGTGCGGCGACGGCGGCACCGGGCAGGCTTGATGAGCGGCTGTTCATATCGACATGCAGGAGCATATGCTCACCCGTGGCGAGCAGCCTGTCATCGCCGGCAAACAAGCTATGGAACAAATGCATCTTTTTGCCGGCACCGGCGATCACCTGCGTGGTTGCATAGATTTCAGCTCCGGCTTTTACCTCATCAAGGTGCCTTATATGCGTCTCCACAGTGAAATAGCTGCCGCCAGCCTCAACATAGGCGGTGTCAACACCGCACATGCGCATGAATGCGTCTGTTGCCTGCGAGAAACAGTCGAGATAACGCGCTTCGTTCATATGGCCGTTATAGTCGGTCCATTCGGCCGGTACGCTCCGCCGCATTGTTTCAAGCGGTTTGGTGATGTCATCATCAGTGGTTGTCGGCACCGCGTCATAAAGAGCCGCCTCCCACGCGGCAAGGGTCTTGCCGGCGCCCCAGTCATTGGCTTTCAGCGCCTGCATGATGGCGACAAGGTTATTGTCGCGGATCCGCTCCAGCTCGCGGATCGAATACATGCCGGACTGGGCGTCAGACTGCGATGAAATGGCATCGACCAATTCATCGGTCAATTCTGGCACATCCATCAATTTGGTCCAGGGCCACTTCAGACAGGGGCCGAACTGGGCGATGAAATGGGCCATGCCAGCCTCGCCGCCAGCAACGCGATATGTTTCAAACAGGCCCATCTGTGCCCAACGAAGGCCAAAGCCAAACCGGATCGCATCGTCAATTTCATCAGTCGTGGCGATCCCGTCATTGACCAGCCACAGAGCCTCGCGCCAGACCGCTTCCAAAAAGCGGTCGGCAATGAATGCCTCAATCTCTTTTCGGACATGCAAAGGGTGCATGCCAATCGCTGTGTAAAATGACCTTGCCTTGTCAATTGCGGCCATGCCAGTGCGCTTGCCCCCGACAAGTTCAACCAGTGGCAACAGATATACCGGGTTGAACGGATGGCCGACGATGAGCCGTTCCGGATTCGTCATTTTGGCTTGCAGGTCGGTCGGCATGATGCCGGAAGTTGATGAGCTGATCACGGCATCGGGCTTCGCCGTTTGTTCGATCTCGGCATAGACGGCCTGCTTTATCTCAAGGCGCTCCGGCACTGCCTCAACGATCAGCTCGGCCGCAATGTCACCGCCGGACACGGCGTCGGCGATGTTGTCGGTAAAAACCAGCGTGCCTCTGGCGGGCGGTGGCGCCATTGTCAGGCGGTCCAGCGCATGGTCCGCATTGGCCATGATTTCGGCAATTTTGCGTGATGCCTGCGGGTCTGGGTCAAAGACCCTTACATTGACGCCATTCTGGATCAGGCGTGCGACCCAGCCACCGCCAATCACACCGCCACCAATAACCGCTGCCGCCTGTGGCTTTACGCCGGCGCCCGTTTCTTGCTTGGCCATGTCCGCATCTCCCCCTAGCGTGGCGCCCGCTTGGTCAGGCCAAGACGTTCACGAACCGCATCCGGTCCAATGACCGTGGCCCCCATATTTTCGGCAACATTGACAGCCCGTTCGACAAGCTGGGCGTTGGTCGCGAAAACGCCGCGCGACAGATAGATATTATCCTCCAGACCGACGCGTATATTGCCGCCAGCGAGAATGGCCGCCGCCGGATAGGCCATGGCATTACGGCCAATTGAAAAGGCGGAAAATACCCAATCCTTTGGCACGTTGTTCACCATCGCCATGAGGGTGTTCAAATCATCGGGTGCGCCCCACGGAATCCCCATACACAACTGGACCAGCGCGGTCTTTTCAATATGACCTTCTTCGACAAGATGTTTGGCAAACCACAGATGGCCGGTGTCAAAGGCTTCGATCTCGGGTTTGACGCCAAGTGCCTTCATCTGTTTTGCCATTTCAATCAGCATCGATGTGCTGTTGGTCATCACATAGTCGCCATGACCAAAATTCATCGTGCCACAATCAAGAGTACAGATTTCCGGGAGGCAATCGGCAACATGCAAAAGACGTTCTGTAGCGCCTGCCATATCAGTGCCGTTCGGATCGACTGGCAAAGGGGTTTCCACCCCGCCCAATACCAGATCACCGCCCATGCCAGCGGTCAAATTCAACACAGTATCAGTCGCCGAATCGCGGATTCGTTCCGTCACCTCGCGGAATAATCTGGGATCACGCGACGGCTTGCCCGTCTCCGGGTCACGAACGTGGCAATGAACAACGGCGGCACCGGCCTTTGCGGCATCGATGGCGCTGTTGGCGATTTGCTCGGGGGTGATCGGCACTTTGTCAGATTTTCCGGTGGTGTCTCCCGATCCGGTGACCGCACAGGTGATAAACACCTCTCTGTTCATTTCCAGTGGCATGTTGATAGATTCCCCTTTTTGGCAAGCTGGCAGCGGGCAAATGCCAGCCAACGACATAACAATAATACCCCATGAGGGTGTGCCAGAAACAATGCTGTCAAATTGTTTCGCGCGTCAAGAAAACTCATGCTTCTTGATGTGCAATTTCTGCAAAAATCTTGATCTCGCGACAGGTCACGCAAAATTCACGTCAAACGCGTCAAGATAGGGGCTGTGGTGGTGATTGTTGTGCAAATAGGGGGCCGCATTCCTTGCACTTTGACAAAAAGCGGCTAAGTTAGGGCTCCAGAATTCTACAGACAACATCCATCTTGAATGAAGCGAGAGCAACATGACTTTATCTCACTATATCAGTGGCGCAAATGTCGCCGGTAAAAGCGGCCGGGTCCAGGATGTCTACAATCCGGCAACGGGATCGGTGATTGATCAGGTTCCCCTTGCCAGCAGCAGTGAGGTCGATAGCGCGGTGGCAGCGGCCAAGGCGGCCTTGCCGGCATGGGCTGACACGCCAGCGGCAAAACGGGCGCAGGTGATGTTCAACTTTCGGCAGCTTTTGCGCGACAATCTGGAAGAACTGGCAACGCTAATCTCGTCACAACACGGCAAGACGCTTGATGACGCCAAGGGTGAGGTCGCCCGCGGGTTGGAGGTTGTTGAATTTGCCTGTGGTATTCCGCATGCGCTGAAGGGCGAATATTCCCCGCAGGTGGCAGGCGGCGTTGACGTGTTTTCGATGCGCCAGCCCGTCGGTGTGGTCGCCGGCATCACGCCATTCAATTTCCCGGCGATGGTGCCGATGTGGATGTTCCCGATGGCCTTGGCATGCGGCAACACATTCATTCTCAAACCCTCGGAGCGTGATCCGGGCGCGCCGATGATGCTGGCGCGGTTGTTGACCGAGGCAGGCCTTCCCGACGGGTGTTTCAATGTCGTCAATGGTGACAAGGAATCGGTGGACGCGTTGCTTGATCATCCTGATGTCGGCGCGATCAGCTTTGTTGGCTCGACGGCGATTGGTAAATATATCTATGGGCGCGGATGTGCCAACGGCAAGCGTGTGCAGGCCCTGTGCGGTGCAAAGAACCATATGATCATCATGCCTGATGCCGATATGGATCAGGCTGTCGATGCGGCGATGGGCGCGGCCTATGGCTCTGCCGGCGAGCGCTGCATGGCGATCTCGGCGGTGTTGGCCGTGGGTGACGAGACTGGTGACCGGTTTGTCGAGGCCCTTGCGCCAAAGGTGCGCGCTCTGAAAATTGGCCAATATGACGAGCCGGGTGTTGAGATGGGGCCGGTTATTACCGCCGAGTCAAAGGCCCGCATCGAAGATTACATCAACCAGGGCGAGGCGGCTGGCGCCGAAATTGTGGTCGATGGCCGCAATCTGAAGCTACAGGGATATGAGAATGGCTTTTTCGTCGGTGGCACTCTGATCGACAAGGTGACGCCCGACATGTCAGTCTATCGCGACGAGATTTTTGGTCCTGTTCTCTCGGTCTTGCGGCCAAAAAGCTATGAAGAGGCACGCCAGCTGGTGATTGACCATGAATATGGCAACGGCACCGCGATCTTTACCCGTGACGGTGATGCCGCGCGTGATTTTGCCAGCAACGTCAATATCGGCATGGTCGGGGTGAATGTGCCAATTCCGGTGCCTGTCGCCTATCACAGTTTTGGGGGCTGGAAGGCGTCTATGTTCGGTGATCACTCGATCCATGGCATGGAAGGCGTGCGGTTTTATACCAAGCTGAAGACGGTGACGGCACGCTGGCCGTCCGGCATCAAGGAGGGCGCGGTATTCAATTTCCATTCGGGAAGCGACAGCTGATCCGGAAAATGCCCCGGCGTTCCAGCCGGCCATATGACAATCAAAACAGCCGCCCGGATATAATGCCGCGGCGGCTTTTTTTATGCAGTGTCATTTGTGTGCCCGCTCTAAGCCCCCATCGCTTCAAGGCGGAGTCTGGCAATTTTGTGGACCTCGGCAAGGGCTGTGGCGAACTCGGTGGCGGCGTCATTATTGATGCGCCGTTCAAACGCGGCCAGAATATCGCTGCGGTTAAGGCCGCGCACAGCGATAATAAAAGGATGACCAAATTTATCACCATAGGCCGTGTTTAGCCGCTGAAAGGCATCAAACTCTTCTGGGCTGCATTGATCCAGCCCGGCACCTGCCTGCTCATTTGTTGACTCGGCTGTCAGTTCTCCGGCCAGAGCCAGCTTGCCGGCAAGTTCCGGGTGTGCCCGAAGCAGCGTCAATTGTGCCTCATGTCCGGCGGCATCAACAATCGCCGCCATCCGCGTCGCCAAATGGCTGATTTCATCATCCGCATCACGGATGCCATCTGCCAGAATGTTTGATGCAACCCAGTCAGCATGCTCATAGATGCCGGCGAAACTGGCCATGAACGCATCATCTGTCATCTGGCTTGGCGCGGTGGCGAACCGTTTTGCTGTGGCTGCGGATGGCATATTTGCACCTTTTCAACGATTGGGGGTTTCAACAATTTATTAAGCATGATCAAAGCTGTTTGCAAATTCGATTAATAATAGGCATCGTTAAGAGCTGAAATAAATGCTGCATCGATTGGCCAAAAGACCGAGCCTTTTGTGTGGTAGCGATAAATATGGGGCGGAACTTCAGGGAAGGTTGTGACATGGGGCGTCTGACCACGCATGTGCTTGATACGGCCAGTGGCTTGCCAGCGGCTGGGCTGGTGATTGATCTTTACCGTTGTGACGGTGAAGACAGAAGCCTGTTGTTGTCGGTGACCACGAATGATGACGGACGCTGTGACGCGCCGCTTCTTGAAGGTGGGGATTTTGTTGCCGGTAGATATCAGCTGGTGTTTCACGCTGCCTCATATCTGCAGGCTGTGGGGAATGCCCTGCCCGACATACCCTTTCTTGAGAATATCATTATCGCCTTTGGCATAGATAATCCGGACCAGCATTATCATGTGCCGTTACTGTTGTCGCCTTACGGATATTCAACCTATCGCGGTAGTTGATGGTGGGCGCCATGCGCGACTATGTGACGTTCATTCTGAATAACGAAATCCAGCAGGTGTCCGGCCTTGCCGGGGACATGACCTTGCTGGCCTGGTTGCGCCAGCGCCGCCGCCTTACCGGAACGAAAGAGGGCTGCGCTGAAGGGGATTGCGGCGCCTGTACGGTGGTAATCGCCAGCGCCGATGCTGACGGCAAGATCACTTGGCGTCCGGTCAATGCCTGTATCCTGTTTATGGGGATGCTTGAGGGGGCGTCAATCACCACTGTTGAAGGGTTGTCAGACGGTGCTGGTGGGTTGCACCCGATACAGCAGGCGATGGTTGATTTTCATGCTTCGCAATGCGGGTTCTGCACACCGGGCTTTGTGATGTCGCTGTTCGCGGCATGGTGCAATGGCACCGGCCTTGAGTCTGAGAATATTGATGACACGCTGGCCGGCAATCTGTGTCGCTGTACCGGATACAGACCCATTGTCGATGCGGCGACCGCACTTGCCGGCATGAAATTGCCTGCCGCAGAGGCGGCCCGCCGGAAGATCGAAGCAGGATTGCTGGCCCAGATCGTGCATGCTGAAACCGTACAGCTGACCGATCACAAAATTCGTTTTGTTGCGCCTGCAAACGTTGAGAATTTTGCCGGTTTCTATTTGGAAAATCCCGATGCCACGATCGTTTCCGGTGCCACCGATGTGGGATTGTGGGTCACCAAACAACAGCGTTATCTGCCAACCATGTTGTGGACCGGGCGGGTTTCAGGCTTTGCCGGAATTGATCATAAGGCGGGGCTATTGCGTATTGGTCCGGCGGTAACGCACCAGCACGCATTGGCAGATCTTGCCGCACGCTGGCCCGATCTTGGCGAGGTCATGCGGCGCTTTGGTTCACTTCAGGTCCGTAGCAGCGGTACCATGTGTGGCAACATTGCCAACGGCTCTCCGATTGGAGATTTGCCGCCGATGCTGATTGCGCTTGGGACAGAGGTTGAACTTACCGCCGGCAAGACGTCTCGGCGTCTGCCGCTGGAGGCATTTTTCAAGGATTACGGGGTTCAGGACCGTCGGAATGGTGAGTTTGTCTCAGCCCTTCTGATCCCCGCGGATGCTGGCGATAATCTGCGCTGTTATAAGATTTCAAAACGTTTTGATCAGGACATATCGGCGGTGATGGGGGCATTTAATGTCACTGTTGAAAAGGGTGTAATCACTGCGGCACGGATTGCTTTTGGCGGGATGGCGGCCATTCCGAAACGTGCCGCTTCGCTGGAGACGGCGCTTGTCGGCGCACCGCTGGATGTAGAGAGTTTCCGGGCGGCGGCGGCGCGGCTGGAGGATGATTTCACGCCGATCAGCGATATGCGCGCATCGGCCAGATACCGGATGCAGGTGGCGCGCAATCTGGTGTTGAAATATGGGCTTGATCTGGCCGATGGAAAGCCGTTGCGCCTTGCCGGTCAGGCCGGTCTGGCGTTGGCAGAAAGCTGGAATTGAGAAAGGGTCGGTGATGTCAGGCAAGACACAGACAACACACGCACGCCGCCCGATTGAGGGTGATATCCGCACCCCGCTTCGCCATGACAGCGCCCACAAGCATGTCGCTGGAACGGCGATCTATGTTGATGACATTGCAACGCCGGACAACACATTGGTTGTTCTCATTGCGCAGAGTCCGCACGCGCATGCCACAATCACCGCCATGGATTTGTCGGCGGTGGCGGCCTCGCCCGGTATTTGCCGGGTGATCACTGCCGAAGATATTCCCGGGCGTAATGATTGCAGTCCGGTTTTCGGCGATGATCCGGTGTTTGCCAATAAAGAGGTGAGCTATGTCGGACAGGCCGTCTTTGCTGTAGCGGCTGAAACCATGGCGGCGGCGCGGGCGGCGATTGCTCTTGCCGACATCAGCTATGAGCCACTGCCAGCCATCCTGACAATCGATGCGGCGATGAAAGCCGGCTCCTTTCTTGGACCGGCGGCGACCATGGCCCGCGGTGATGCTGATGCGGCGCTGGCGGCAGCGCCCCATAAGCTTGACGGCAGGATCGAAATCGGTGGTCAGGAACATTTTTATCTTGAAGGGCAGGCGGCGTTGGCAATCCCCGGCGAAGACGGCGATATGCTTGTCCATGCGTCCACCCAGCACCCCAGCGAAATTCAGCATAAGGTGGCTGAAGTGCTTGGTCTCAACAATCATGCGGTGACGATAGAGACCCGGCGCATGGGTGGTGGTTTTGGCGGTAAGGAAAGTCAGGGCAATCTGCCGGCAATCACCTCGGCGCTGGCGGCAATGCTTACAGGGCGTCCGGCAAAAACGGTTTATGATCGTGATGATGATTTCATGCTGA
>Ga0181591_10005366_pt1 | contig 11154 bp, 11 predicted proteins | sample 071ome_33_FD_133757 | JGI IMG/M metagenome (GOLD analysis project Ga0181591, IMG submission 133757) | Coastal salt marsh microbial communities from the Groves Creek Marsh, Skidaway Island, Georgia - 071412AT metaG (megahit assembly) | ecosystem: Environmental > Aquatic > Marine > Intertidal...
AATTCCACAAGGCTTTCCGACCCCATAAACCGCGCCCTCTGCACAACACCCCGCGCGGCCACACCATCTTGAATGGTGGGATTGGGTCCTTTGCCGCCCCTGTCGAAATCGACCTTCATGTGATGGGGGCGGATGACGATCTCGACCTCTTGACCGTCCGGCACACCGGGGGCCAGAAACTGACCAAACGGTGTTTGCGCCAACGCGCCCTGCACTTTCGCGCGGATCACGTTGATGTCGCTGAAAAAGGCAACGGCGGCCTTATCAACAGGCGCGCGGTAAATGTTATAGGGCGCGCCCTGTTGCACGATCTGGCCCCCGCGCATCAGCGCGATCTCGTCGGCCATACGCATGGCCTCTTCAGGTTCGTGGGTGACCAGCAGAACGGCGGTGTCTTGTTCTTTCAGGATTTCCAACGTGTCATCACGAATGCCATCGCGCAGGCGGTTGTCTAACCCCGAGAACGGCTCGTCCATCAGCATGATCGGCGGGCGCGGTGCCAAAGCCCGTGCCAAGGCCACGCGCTGTTGTTCGCCGCCAGACAGTTCATAGGGGTAGCTATCAATGTAGCGCAGCAGATCGACGCGCTCTAGCAATTCAGCCACACGCGCGCGTTGCTGATCCTTGGGCCCCTTCAGACCGAAGGCCACATTTTCGGCAACACTCAGATGCGGGAACAAGGCGAAGTCTTGAAACATCAGCCCGATATTGCGCCGTTCAGGGGGCACGCGGAACACCGTGTCGCAAATCAAAGTGCCATCGACGTAAATCTCGCCGCTGTCCTGCATCTCAACACCGGCGATCATCCGAAGGGTCGTGGACTTGCCGCAACCGGACGGGCCAAGCAAACAGGTCACCTGCCCCGGCATGACGGACAGCGACACATCGTCGACCACCGTCCGCCCGTCGAACGAGCGTGTCAGATTGCGGATCTCCAAACGGGGCGTCGATTTGCTCACCAATAGGGCCTTCCGGTCATTTCCCGATTAAAACAATCGGCTTTCAGGGCTGATAGCAACCCCGATTCCGCGCCGCAAGTCTATGTTAACACCCGCAGGCGGACGCAGTGTCGCTGCCGCTGTCCCCTATACTGCCCTGAAACGGATCAGGTGAACCACAACCGGGCCACGCGCCGTAGTGGGTTGTGCCCTTTCCGATCAGCTCGAAATGCGGGGCAAAGCGGGTTTGCGTCAGCATCGCACCGGTATTTCCGCAAACTGGAAAAACCTTATCCGTTTCGATCACATGCTCTTCATCCAAAGCAAAGGATTTCGGATGGTTCGCTATCGTACCCTTGTAAATCACAGCCTGACCGTAATCTTCGCATCCGGCATCCAACTGGGGCAACTTGAACAGGCGATAAATCGCGCTGGCAAACCGGATCGGGCTGACCTTTTTCTCAAGCACAGGGTTTTCGATGGTCAACGGACGATGCTCGGCCATACGCACGTCAGTGAACCCGACACGGCCTGCGATGCTCAGGAAATCTTTCCAATAAAGCGCGCCCGACAGGCATTCGCCATAAAGCACCTCATCCTCGACCAGCTCTTGCGGCATCCGGCGATCGGCATAGACGTCCGAGAAATACATTTCGCCGCCCGGTTTCAACAGGTCGTAAACCCCGCGCAAAACCGCCTCTTTATCGGTGGCAAGGTTCAGAACACAGTTTGAAACGATGATGTCAAAGCTGCCTTTTTCAAGCGGCAGTTCGTCCAGTTTTTCGATGTAGCCTTTGTGGAATTCCACGTTCGAAGCTGCGTAGCCGAAAGCCTTGGCGTGATAGTCTTGATGGCGGCGAGCAACATCAAGCTGGTTGTCGGTCATATCGACACCGACAACCTTGCCGCTTTCGCCAACCAACCCTGACAACGCGTAGACATCCCGCCCCGAGCCGCTGCCCAGATCAAGTATGCGCGCGCCTTCCAAAGCTTCAGGCGCGATCAGACCGCACCCATAGTATTTGCTTGCGACCTCATCATGGATTTTTGCCAGAACCGGCTTCAGCCAGTCGGGCATATCCGCCGGAGTACAGCATGCATTGGTCTGCAAATCCGCCGAGGTCTTCAGCGTTTCACCATAGTATTCCTGAACGCTTTGATGTGTCATCTGTGCCTCTTACAAAGTCGAGTTAAATTCGCCGCCATCCAGCAGCACGTTCTGGCCGATCATAAAGCCCACATACTGCGAGCACATAAAGGCGCAGACATGGCCGAACTCTTCCGCCGTTCCGTCGCGTTTCGTCGGGTTGGCAGACTGACGTTGTGCGCGCGCTTCCTCAACGCTCATACCGCCCTGCTGCGAAGCACGGTTGTCCAGTGCCGCAATCCTGTCGGTAGCATGGCTGCCGGGTAGTAGGTTGTTCATCACAACGCCCTTGTCCGCCACCTGACGGGACGTACCCGCTACGTAGCCGGTCAGACCGGCACGCGCCGAGTTTGACAGACCCAAGACGTTTAGCGGCGATTTCACCGAACGGCTGGTGATATTTACCACGCGACCCCAGCCGCGTTCCATCATTCCAGGCACCAGCGCTTTAATCAGCGCAATCGGGGTCAGCATGTTGGCATCAAGCGCTGCGATGAAATCGTCACGCTCCCAGTCGGTCCATACGCCCGGAGGGGGGCCCCCTGCATTGTTGACCAGAATGTCCACCTGACCGGCAACCTCAATAAGCTGCGCGCGTCCTTTCTCGGTTGTCACATCGCAGGCCACGGCCTCTACCGATACGCCATAGGTGTCGCGGATATGCTGTGCTGTCGCCTCAAGCGCCTCGACGCCCCTCGCGTTGATCACCAGATCACAACCTGCTTCGGCCAATGCTTCGGCGCAACCGCGCCCCAAACCCTTGGATGACGCACACACCAACGCGCGCTTACCTTTGATTCCCAGATCCATGTGAAACTCCCAATTCTGTTGCGCAACAAACCGAAAGGTTGACATTCGACCGCCGCGATGCGGTCTTATTGCTAGAATACTTTTCGGCCCAAGGCCACGGCATATTAAAGCGCAAACAGTCACAGGACCGCGATGAGCGACGACGCATTCGAAGACCCATTGATCACAAAAGCGGTGCAAAGCATCCCCGTTTACCCCGCAACCTTCTTTACGGTGGTCAACGGGGCGAACCTGCATGATCCAATCCCGATCTCGGACGCGCTGGCCGAGGGCGATATCTATATGCTGTCCCAGGACTGCTTGCGAGAGCGACTTTCGCTGCACACCGAAGATGACGGATATCTACGCATCGCAGCGAACACCGAATGCGGCATGCCTGATGCATTGGTATTTGCCGATTGCACCCTGACGCTCATGTCACCCGACGGGCTGACATCTGAGGCTGTCGTGCTAGTTGAGCTTGATGCCGAGGGTCATATCGCCCAGACCTTTCTGCTGCCTCTGGCCCACCTGCAGCCAAAGACCGAATATTCACTGGTTGGCTACAACACCGAAAACGCCCGCGAGAAACTGGCGCAAGTGGCCTGTGTGTCCTTTGCCCGTGGCACGCATATAACGCTATCCACCGGACAACAGCGCCGCATCGAAGACCTCAAGGTCGGCGACATGGTGCTGACCCGCGACGACGGCCCCCAGCAGGTGCGCTGGATCGGCCAGTCAACAGTGCGCGCGCATGGCCCATTTGCCCCTATCCTGATCCGCAAGGGGGCGATGCACAACGAAAACGATCTGACTGTTTCACCAGATCACCGATTATTCATTTATCAACGTGCTGACCGTCTGGGCGCAGGAAGATCGGAATTGCTGATCAAGGCTCGGTATCTGGTGAACGGCGACACAATCCTTCAGTCCGAGGGTGGTTTTGTCGAGTATTTCCAACTGCTCTTTGACAGCCACCAGATCATCTATGCCGAGGGAATTGCCGCCGAAAGCCTGTTGGTCGACAACCGTAACCGCGCGGCGCTTCCAGACGATCTGGCCTATGAAATCCGCGAACACGCGATCAGCGGACACCTCGATCTGGAAGTACAAGAGCGTCTTTTGAAATTTCCCGACGTCGCCGAGGTGCTTCGAAAAGCGTCAACCTCGGGATAAATTGAGTATTTTTGCCAAGAAGAAGCAGGGGGGTAAAAATGAAAAAGCCGCCCAATACAGAGCGGCCAAATCAACTGTGAAGAAAGCGGATCTTACTTGATCTTGCCTTCTTTGTATTCAACGTGCTTGCGCACAACCGGATCGTATTTACGAACGGTCATTTTCTCGGTCATGGTGCGAGCGTTCTTCTTGGTGACATAGAAGTGGCCCGTGCCCGCGGTCGAGTTCAGGCGGATTTTGATCGTGGTTGGCTTCGCCATGTGTATTCTCCTGATCGGGCGGGCGCATGTCGCCCTAACGAATTCATGAAGCCTGCCTTTTAGCGATGCACACGCCCGAGTCAACAGGCATTCCGGCCAAAATCAATGCCTTTGTTGAAACGGACACGTTGTAAGCGCTGGTTCGTTATTTTCGGCAAGCGCATATTGCACCCATTCGAGTTCGCCTTTCTGAAAACTGCCCAGAAGCGGCGAATGTGGCAAGCCGTCATAGACTTCAGCGCGGGCCCGAATCTTGGATCGCACCCGCTGACCTTCAGGCGTAAATCCCGCGACAATATCAAAGCGCTCGCGGGGGTTTATGACCAGCGTGAAATATCGCCCGAGATTTCGGCTTTTGCGCCTTTTGTGAACGGGGGCCGACATGTTCACAAACAATTGGGTGCCCGCAAAACAGAACGACCAGAACGACGATTCCGGTTCGACCGAGACATCTTCGGGCCAAGATGACGGGTCGTTTTCGTGCCAATACTGCAACGCTTGCCAACCAAGATCGTGGTACTGGCCAAGCGTCTGACACCCTGCGGCATCGTGCGAGAAGATCATCAGCAAGGGTATGGCGCTGTTCACCTTGCCATCCCAAGCCTGACAGGCTTCGACATAGTCACGCAGATCATCCATAGCGGCGGCAAATCCAACCTCGGCCACCTGATTGACAAACGAGAACTGCAAAAGTTCCCGCCGGAATGCGTTTTGCGAGAAAGTACAGGGGAAATCAGAGGGCGGTGTCAGACGGTCAGCAAGATCACCCAGCGCAACGCGCCGCCAGTCGTTTTGGTCCAGTTTTGCGACCTCGGATTGATCCATCAATGCCATGACATGCCCCCTACCAGTATAGTTGAGGCAGAGGAACAGGATTTCAAGGGATATATTCGGCGCTGGGAATGTAACGCACTTCGGAACGTTCGATGGGTTGAAACAACCCATCTGGGATAACATCGCGTGGAGAGCCTATAAGCCGGATTTTGTCCAAGGGGCGAACCCCTCTGGATGACCATTCATCTTGGCACCGCGTTGCCGCGGCACCTCTAGCTACCAACCCGGATTTCTGGGCGGAAGCGGCCCTGTGGCGATATCCCGAAAGATCAGCCCACGCGAAATCCCTATTCGGCATTGCTCCTGGTGGGGCTTGCCATGCGGGTCCTGTTGCCAGTCCCCCGGTGGGCTCTTACCCCACCGTTTCACCCTTACCGCAGTCACGACCACGGCGGTCTGTTCTCTGTGGCGCTATCCGTCAGGTTTCCCTGCCCGGGCGTTACCCGGCACCATTGCTTCCCGGAGTCCGGACTTTCCTCGGGGCATAAGCCCCGCGGCCATCCAGCCCTCCACGCGAGATGTCAGATAGGTCAGTCAGGCAAGCAATGCAATCAGTTGCTGCGGATCGAGCGGAAAACGCTTGGATCCCATGCACAGGCAAAGCCGTCGCCATCCGGATCAAGCCCCAGCTTGTCCTCTTCGGGACCGCCGGTGTCCAAAAACGCGATCTGCGCCAGATCAGGCGAGGCATAAGCCGCACAAGCCGCACGATATTTCTCGGCGGTCATAAACAGCAGGAAACGCTCGTACAGCGGTTCGCCCACGGGATTGTTGGTGGCTAGCGCATAAGCCACAATATTCGGACCACCCTGCCCTGTGCGTTGCGGCAGGTCTTTGGGTTCGACGACCGTGTAAAGTTCACGGTTCTGGGCCAGACGCTCGGCATCGCTTTCGATGCTCTGTCGTTCGGACACCGCGTCAAAATCGTTCTCGTCCGAAAGATTGAACAACCCGCCGCTGGTCGCAGGTTGCGTCTGGGTTTCGCCCGTCAGTTCCTGATCCAGCTCTTCGGCCTTTGATTCGGGCGTTTCGGCAGCCACATAGCCGGTGCTTGCATCCAGAACGATCTCTTCCGAAATCACTGAGGCCGTTGGAAACGGCGTGTCCAGAGGGGCGGCCTCTTCCATCCCCTCTTCGGGGTTTTCACAAGCCACAAGGGCAACACAGGCCGCCACTGCCAAGAACCGTTTCATCTACGCGTCTCCCGAAGGTTTTCAGCCCATTACCACCACTTGGACGGTTTCGCCACATATACGGCGGCCCCTTCCAAGGCATAGGCGGTATTCAGCAAATCGCCCTCTTCCCATGGCTTACCGATCAGTTGCAAACCCAGCGGAAGACCCTGGCTGTCCAGACCTGCGGGCACGCTGATGCCCGGCAGACCGGCAAGGTTGACGGTAACGGTGAACACGTCGTTCAGGTACATCTGCACCGGATCGGCGTCTTTCATCTCGCCCAAGCCAAAGGCGGCGGACGGGGTCGCCGGTGTCAGGATCGCGTCAACACCTGCCGCAAAGACATCGTCGAAGTCTTTCTTGATCAGCGCACGCACTTTACGGGCGCGGTTGTAATAGGCGTCATAGAATCCTGCCGACAGCACATAGGTGCCAACCATGACGCGGCGCTGCACCTCGTGGCCGAAGCCCTCGGCGCGGGTTTTTTCGTACATGTCGACAATGCCGTCACCGGCTTCCAACGTGGCGCGGTGGCCGTAGCGAACCCCGTCATAACGCGCAAGGTTTGACGAGGCTTCGGCAGGCGCAATCACATAATACGCGGGCAGCGCATATTTCGTATGAGGCAGGCTGATATCGCGGATTTCCGCACCAGCGTCCTTCAGCATCGCGGTGCCGTTTTCCCACAGTTTTTCGATCTCGGCGGGCATACCGTCCATGTGGTACTCTTTCGGGATACCGATAACTTTGCCGCGAATATCGCCTGTCAGCATCGCCTCAAAGTTTGGCACAGCAAGATCGGCACTCGTGCTGTCTTTAGGGTCGTGTCCGCACATGGCTTCCAACATGATCGCTGCATCGCGCACCGATTTGGTCATCGGTCCGGCCTGGTCCAGAGACGATGCAAACGCGATGATACCCCAGCGCGAGCACCGTCCATAGGTTGGCTTGATCCCAACGATACCGGTAAAGGCTGCGGGCTGACGGATCGAGCCGCCTGTATCTGTGCCGGTGGCCGCCAAGCAAAGGTCAGCCGCCACAGCAGAAGCCGAGCCACCCGACGAGCCACCCGGTGTCAGATCGCGGTCATCAACTTTCCACGGGTTCACAGCATTGCCGTAAACCGAGGTTTCGTTCGAAGAGCCCATGGCGAATTCGTCCATGTTCAGCTTGCCCAGCATAACCGCGCCTGCATCAAACAGGTTCTGGCTGACAGTGGATTCGTACTCGGGCTTGAAGCCTTCCAGAATCCGCGACGCAGCTTGCGATGGCACACCTTTGGTGCAGAACAGGTCTTTGATGCCAATCGGCAAACCGCACATCGACGGCGCATCCCCCGCCGCGATCCGCGCATCAGCCGCTTGTGCCTGATCCATCGCGATCTCGGGTGTATTGTGCACAAAGGCGTTCAGCGCACCGCTGCCTTCGATTTCAGACAGGCAGGCCTCGGTCAGTTCAACCGAGGTGATTTCGCCCGCGCGCAGGTTGTTGCGCGCATCGGCCAAGGTCATTTTATTCAGATCAGACATTACTCAACCACCTTCGGCACAGCAAAGAAACCTTCGCGCGCATCCGGCGCGTTCGACATAACCTTTTCAGGCATATTGCCATCGGTCACCACGTCCTCGCGGCGTTTCAGACGCATCGGCGTAACCGAGGTCATCGGCTCAACGCCGTCGACGTTCACTTCATTGAGCTGCTCAATAAATCCAAGGATATTGTTGAATTCCTGCGCCAGCGCAGGCAGCGCGTCGTCTTCAACGCGGATGCGTGCCAGATGTGCCACTTTGGCGGCGGTTTTGGTGTCAATCGACATGGGGGTCTCCCTAATGCGGTCGCAAGGCGTTTACCGCCCCGAAACGCGGCTCGCAAGGGTCGCAGGGCAGACTGGGGTAAGAAAGCTGCGAAACAGCCTAGGATCGGGGCAATTCTTCGGGCGGTTTCGGCAATGAGCGGGCCAAAACAAGGGCCAAAGCAGCAAACAACGCAAGCGCAATAAATGCTGGCAGATAACTGCCCAAAAGATCAAACGACGCTCCGGCGGCAATCGGGCCAATAGCACTGCCAAAGGTGCCCATGAACAACACCGATCCAAAAATCGCCCCATGTGCCTTCATGCCAAAGTAATAGGCAACCGTCGGCGATACGACCACAAACAGTGCACCATGGGCAAATCCGTAAACAGCAGTCACAACGAACAAAAGCTGTGTGGCGGATGTCACCGCATAGGCCCCAAGCGCAAACATCAGGATCAGCAGGCACAGACTAAGCGCATTCCGGCAGCCGATACGATCCACCAGCGCGCCAAGTACCAGTCGGCCCGCCACACTGGCCCCACCCACGAAAGACAACAACACAGCCGCTTGCGATGTGCTTAGCCCCAGATCCATTCCGTGCGCAGCCAGATGCACCGGAACTGTCATCAACGACGAGAAGAAAAGTAACTGAATGGTCCACATCTTCCACAAAGTGCGAGTTTGACGCGCCTCGCCCAATGTCAGACCCTGACCTTTGGCCGCATGGGAATGATCTGCCACTTCGCCTTCGGTTGGATAGCGCATCAGTAATGCGGCCAGCAGCAGGATCACAAGCGACCCCGCCGCCAGAACCAGAAACGTGCTGCGCCATCCGACACCAACGATCAAAGCCGCAACCAGAAGCGGCAAGAATACCTGCCCCAAGGCCGTTCCGACTTTGACAACAGCAGTCATCAACCCACGGCGTTTGTCGAACCAATGGGCGATGGTGGACAACGTGACCACATCATGCGTCGCAAGCCCGATGGCAAACAAAGATGCCATCAGCGCATAAAACTGCCACGGGTGATTGATCTGGGACAACAGTGCCAAACCCGCAGAAAAGCAAACTCCGGACACCAGCAAAACCCGCCGCGGTCCCAGCTTGTCGCTGAATCGGCCCGCGAAAATGGCCAGCGTCCCCATCATAAGCGTTGCGACCGCATTGCCACCTGATACCAGCGTTCGCGACCAGCCGAACTCGGCCTCGAAAACCTTGATGTAAAGTCCAAGGCTAAAGAGTGAGCCAATCACAGTGAACTGGATGGCAAACGCCCCGACGACGGCAAGATATTTGGGGTTCATGGGGCGATCCGCTATCAGTATGGAAGATTACTTCAGATGTTAATCTTTATGTATCGCCGCGTCCAGATAGCGCGTGACGATGGTACACCTCGATCATCCATCCCAGCATGACCGCGTTCAGGATGTGCCACAAAAAATGCGTTCCCAGCGGAAAGTCGACACAGGCAGGCATGTCCACGGTTCGGAAGGTCAGTGACAGGATCAGAATACCTGCTCCATAACCCAGACCTTTGGACACCTCTGGCAATCGGTTTCTCAACAATGCGGCATAGATCAGGATCAGCAATGGCACAGGGGCATAGCCCGCCGAACCACCCCCTACCCCAAGCCAGATGAACACGGGCGTCATAAGCACCGCGTAGGGAATGAACAAGGCTGTCACCCCCAATGCGGGGGCCACGCGCATGTCCCAATACGCGCGGTTGGCAGTGTAGATGTAGACAAGGATATACAGAAGGATCGGCAAAACATCCGCCACACCGGCCCAGCGGGTGGCGAAGGTGTGAAACAGAAAGCTGCCTACGCCAATGATCGCCAAAATTGCAACCAGCAGCACGGCCAAGGGCAAACCATGTCCCCGCACGCGGCGCCATATCACGTAGGCTGCAATCAAAAACGCGGCGTTGGTCACCGCATTCACCGGCTCGGCCCAAAAGGTCGGGTCCAAGCGTTCGCAATAACCGTCAACTTGCGCGTTCCAGTCCATGGCCTCTTCCCCTGCCGGATTCTTGCGTTACCATGTAGCCAAACACCTTTGGGAGGAAAGCATGAAAATCATCTGGCTCGGGCATGGCTCTTTCAGACTGGAAATCGAAGATCAGGTTCTACTGATCGACCCGTGGCTGACCGGCAATCCGGTATTGCCCGAAGAACACCATGACGCCGCCGTGTCCGGAGGCACGCATCTTTTGCTAACCCACGGTCACGGAGACCATTCGACTGATATGATCTCGCTGTCCAAGAAACTGGGGATACCAATCGTCGGGCAATATGATCTGATGCAATATTGGGCCGCGAAAGAGGGCGTCGCCACCATCGGCTTCAACAAGGGCGGCACGGTGTCTTTGGGCAACGTCAAAGTCACCATGGTCAACGCGGTGCATTCCTCAAGCTTTGGCACCGAGGGAGGACCGGTTTGGGCAGGCACCGAATGCGGATTTATCATCGAGGGCGAAGGGCATTCGATCTACGTCACCGGCGACACCGACGTGATGGCCGATATGAAAATCTTCAACGACCTGCACCAGCCCGATATCGGTATCCTCTGCGCAGGCGGGCATTTTACAATGGATATGAAGCGCGCGGCCTATGCGGCGAAAGAATTCTTCGACTTCAAAACCGTCATCCCGTGCCACTACAAGACCTTCCCGATTTTGGAGCAATCCGCGCAGGTGCTGATAGACGCCCTACCAGATGTGGACGTGATCGAGCCCGAGGTGATGGGCGCGATCGAGATCTAGACAAGGAAAGGGTCTGGCCGCCCCTTCCAATTTCGCCCGATTGCTATTTATTTCATGATTACCATGATTACATAGTCTTCCGCTGAAAAACGGGACCTATTCAATCCAAGGCAAGGAAAAGTTTGGCTTAGGGAAGGACTGATCAACGGCTACGGCTGCGCTTACCTTCCCTAAGCAGACATTAGATTAGGTTTAGGTAAGACACCACCCATGCGATACCAAGAAATATTGCTATAACAACAACGAGAAAAACAAGCCGACCAATCAATACGTG
>Ga0181591_10005370_pt1 | contig 11151 bp, 9 predicted proteins | sample 071ome_33_FD_133757 | JGI IMG/M metagenome (GOLD analysis project Ga0181591, IMG submission 133757) | Coastal salt marsh microbial communities from the Groves Creek Marsh, Skidaway Island, Georgia - 071412AT metaG (megahit assembly) | ecosystem: Environmental > Aquatic > Marine > Intertidal zone...
CCGCAACATTTGTTTATATGGCTTTTGCGGAACTTCCATTTAAATATGCCAGTGCGGAATAATAGGAGTAAATAATAATGCCTTGGAAATATAATGATAGAATTATTCGTGAAGGTCGTAGTTGGACTAACGATGATGGTATTCAACATCCACGTAACTGGAATATATGGTCAGATGAAGATAAAGCTTCTGCAGGTCTTGTATGGGAAGAACCAGAAGCACCTGTAGATAGTAGGTTTTATTTGTCTGCTAATAATCCAAAAGATTTGGAAGACCAAGTTCTTATTGATATAGAAACATCTGTTACACTTACAGATGCTTTTGGTAATGTCAGATATGAAGAAGGTTTAAAAACTGTATGGAAAAAAGAAACTAATAAATTTGCTAATGAACAGTTACAACCAACTGACTGGATGATTATTGCTAATGCAGAGCGTAGCCGTGCAATACCTACAAGTGTTTCTGACTATCGTGCTGCAGTTGTGTCATGCTCAAATGTAATTAGTACACAGATTGATGCTTGCACATCTATTGCAGAATTTATTGCACTATTTGATACACCTACAACAGTAGTAGACGGCAACACAGTTGCAGATGGTAATGCTCCTATCAATACTTGGCCTAGCATAAAGGTATCTTAAAATGGAAATGACAGAACTTATTGATGTATTAATTGGTCTAGTTATTGTTGGCGGTGGCTGGTGGATTAATACTATGTCAGCCGAATTAAAGCGTCTTGAGATTCTGTTAAATAGAACACGTGAAGACTATGCAACTAAGATGGAACTTCGTGATGACATGAATAGAGTAATGGAAGCGTTGCATAGAGTAGAAGACAAACTGGATAAAATATTGTCTGACCGAGTAAAGTAGTATATAATATAAAGAAATTGTAATTATAGGAAGAGAAGCATGGCATCTACATATACCACACGAATTAGGATTGAAAAGCAAGCAGACGGTGAAAACCCAAACTCTTGGGGTGATATTCTAAACCAAAACGTCATTGACTTGCTTGATGATGCTATTGGTGCTTACACAACTATTGGAACATCTGGCTCACAAATTGTAGGTGACAATACGCTTACAACAAATAATGGTGCGTCAGATGAAGCACGTTCCGCCGCTCTTGAAATTCAAGGTTATGTTGTTAGCGCATCTGCGGCTAATGTTGTTCTTCCAGCACAATCAAAGTTTTATATTGTACATAATAAAGTAACACAGACATCTAGTACTGGTACTCTTCGTATTATGAATACAGGAGCAACCGCAACAGGCTTTACTGTTAATACATCAACAACTGGCTCTGGTACATTTCTTGTTGTAACTGATGGTACTAATGTTCGTGGTCTTGATGCAAGCGGTCTTGGCTTTACTAACATTGTAACAAAAAATGTTCTTACAAGCATTGGTGAAATTGAAGTATCTGCTGCGGCTACTATCACAAACCCAACAGATGTTAATCCGAAACTATTAGCATTGTCAACAACTGACATTCGTTATGCACAAGTAAGTTCACCATACACAAATACATATGGCTCAACAAATATTTTTACATCTCTTACAGAATTTAATGGTGAAATAAAAGTCAGTGCAGGTTCTGCTTACTCACCTCTTGTTACTGTTGCTGTATCTGATACAAGCATCTTTGCTGTTGACATGGATGCAGGTAATAACTTTGTATTTCAGGTAAGTGCAGATAGTACACTACGTCAACCAGATAATCTTAATGTAGGTCAGCAAGGCATTATTTATGTCATTCAAGATGCAACGTCAGGTGGTAAAACACTTTCATTTGCAAGTGACTTTAAATTTAAAAATGGTACAGTGCCTACATTTACAACATCAATTTCCGCAGTAGATTTATTTGCATATTCTATTCGGAGTTATTCAGTATCTGCAAGTGTAACAAGTGCATATATTGACATGGTAGCAATACAAGATATGAAAAGGTAAACTATGGCTTCTACTAGCGGAAGACTATCAACCCTTAAATTCATACCAGGCTTTCACAGAGAATCTACACAATACGCTGAAGAAGGTAAATGGTACGATGGGAACCGTGTACGCTTTCGTGAAGGAAAGCCAGAAAATCTTCGTGGCTATAACAAGGCAATAGAAACTGCATATACTGGTATTGCTCGTGACATCATAACTTGGTCAGATAATGACACAAAAAAGTTTGCGTCTTTTGGAACAGAGAAGTTTCTTTATGCAATCAAATCAAATGAACTCTATGACATCACACCATTTGTGTCGGCTGTTGCATTAACAAGTGTATTTGATACATCTGTAGGTTCGCCTCTTGTTGTTGTTAGTTTAACAAACCATGGTGTATCCGTTAGTGATAGAATATTTATTTCTTCTGCAACATCTATTGGTAATAGCGGTATTCTTCTTTCTGGTGAATACTCTGTTGTTGCTGTAGATAATCTAAATAGCTTTACAATTTCTGCTACTACGACTGCTACAAATACAGTAAGTCAAGGTGGTACTGCAGATATGGAGTTTATTCTAACCACTCAAAATACAGTTCCTATTCAGGGTACTGGTTATGGTGCAGGTGTTTATAATGCAGGAGTAAGTACAACAGGCCAACGTGCTTGGAACCAGCCTGCTGCAGAAGGTGCTATTACATTCCTTAACTCTCAATGGACCCTAGACAACTGGGGTGAAGACATGGTAGCATGTCGAAGAGGCGGTAAGATATTTTACTTTGATGCAGATTCTTCTACCACACCAGAACGTGCCGTAGTCGTTTCTGCAGCACCTTCAATAAATAACTATATTCGTGTGTCACCTAACGATAGACATTTGATTGCTTTCGGTTCAACTGAATTTGGTACTGCCGAATATAATCCAATGCTTGTTCGTTGGTCAGACCAAGAAGACTATACAAACTGGACACCTTCTATCTCGTCTACATCAGGAGAAGTAGTTCTTACAGGTGGTACAGAAATTATGGGTTCTATTCGCTCTCGTAATGCTATTCACGTTTGGACAGATACAGCAATGTATACACAGCAATATGTTGGTCCACCGTTTACATTTGCATTTCAACAAGTAGGAACAAACTGTGGATTGATTGCTCCTCATGCTGCTGTTGATGTGGATGGTATTTCATACTGGATGGGAGAAGATAACTTCTATGCTTTTGATGGTCGTGTAAGAAACCTTGACTGTACAGTACGTAGATACTTATATGATAACTTTAACATGATAAATAAAGATAAGGTATATGCAGGTGTTAATGCAGAGTTTAATGAAATTATGTGGCTTTATCCATCTGGAACTTCTGTAGAACCTAACGCATATATTATCTATAACTACAAAGAAAATCATTGGGTATATGGTACAACTTTTTATTCTGTAATAGCAGGTCAAAGAGTATTTGATAACACTCTTGGCGCAGGTCGTGTATCAGCAACAGATAGTAGATATATTTGGAATAACGAACCTGCAAATGTTTATACTGGTAATGGTAAAATATTATCTTCATATCTTGAATCATCTTCATTTGATATTCAAGACGGTAACGAACTTTTATTTGTTGACAGAATTATTCCTGACTACACTATTACAAACAATGGTAGTATTCAGTTTAGTATTATGTTTAGCGAATACCCAAACAGTACTCCGATAACAAAAGGACCATACACTATTACACAGTCAACAAAGAAAGTAGACTTACGTGGTCGTGGTAGACAAGCAGAGATTATTGTGTCAGCAAGTTCCGACAGTTCATGGCGTTGGGGTTCTGTACGTGCTAATATTCAACCTGATGGTATGCGGTAATGGCTAACTATCCTCAGTTACCTAACTATTCATCTATCAGAAACTTGACGGTAGAAGAACTATACAGAGACTTGAGACAGGTTATTGATGCTTTAGCGTATGAACTTGACACAAGAGATGCACAAGTAGATAGTAAACCTGCTACAAAAGTTTATAGCGTTGTCACTGTTACAGAGATTGGTCGCCCTTCTCCTGGTGATATTGCCTTTTCATTAGGCGAAGAAAAATTTAAAGGGTATGTAAGCAGTACAGGATGGGTGGATTTAAACTAATGGACAGTAAAAAATATTTTGATTTGCTTAATAACAGCACATTTGTAGGAAATGTTAATAGTGGAATAGCACAACCAAAAGATTACTTTGGTAAAAAAGCTAATTCAGGGCTGGCATTACAGCAGAAATCGGTGTATAATAATATAAGTAATTTTCAAGCAGATAATACAAAAGCGCAGTCAAACTATATGGCTCCAAATAAGGTAATTTAATATGGCATATATGATAAATAGACAAGCACCTAAATCTGGATTAGCCAATCTACTGGCTATGAAAGGTAGAATGGGTGATACAGAACTTGTACACATGACAAAGCCAGAGGTTGCTGCGTTACAGACAATGGGTCAGTTGACTATTAATCCATCAACAGGTTTGCCTGAAGCGTTTAAACTTAAAGACATTCTACCTTCGCTTGCTGTTATTGGTGGTAATATTATGACAGGTGGTGGATTATCTGCTTTACAAGCCGCTATGCTTGCAGGTGGTACATCTCTTGTAGCAAACAAGGGTGATATTGGCAGAGCCGCTATGGACGGTCTTATGGCTTTTGGTGGTGCTAAGATGGCAGGTATGTTAGGTGGCGCACAAGTTCCTGGAGAAGAAATTGTAAAAGAAGAGGTGGCTAAACAAACAGCACAAGCCGCCGCAACATCTCCAATAGTTGGTGCAACGGCTCCAACAGCCGCAGAAGTTACAGCACAACTTACAAAGCCTTCTTACTTTGCACAAGGTATTGAGGCATTAGGTGGTCCTGCAGCACAAGTAACACCTGTACAACAGGCTTTAGCTGGAGTTCCTACACAACTTACAACACAACAAGCCGCACAAGTTGGAGCCGCACAAGCCGCTACACCTCTTGCAGCAACTCTTGCAGGTACTTATGATAAACCTAAGATGCCAGAGCAAGCACCACGTGAGCGTTTAGAAGTTTCACGTCCTCGTTCAGAATCATTGGAATACATTGAAGATAAACCTTTGACACAAGAACGTATTGAAAGAGCATTTATTGAACGTGATGGCAGACCTGTTGACCCTCTTCAGTTCTATAGATATAATGTAAACCCTGCACAGTTTAGAATTGTGGGTGCAAATCAAGGTGGTGAAATTGAAAATGCCGCAAGCACTAATGGTGGTGGTCGCTTTGCAGGAATGGTGAATGATAGTGGACGTGGTGATGGTATGTCAGATAATGTCGCTTTTAAAGTAAAAGGTGGCGGTAATATTGATACGGCATTGCTAAGTCCTGATGAATATGTTGTAGATGCTTACACGGTATCTGCACTTGGTAATGGCTCCTCTGATGCAGGAGCAAGAATACTTGACGAATTTAGGGAAGAAGTTCGCAAGAAAGCGTTTGGCAAAAAGAAACAACCTAACCAAATTAATGGAAAGAAAATAGCCAAATCTTATGCTTGATGAAACTCTTGTCAAGGTCGATGATGTAGACCTTGTTTGGCCTGTTGTAAAGCCGATGCTACAACGAGCCATTGAATATAATGATGGAGACTTTGACACTAATTTTGTATTGTCTCGACTAATGAATAGTACAATGCAATTGTTTGTAGGTTATAACGAAAAAGAAATAATCTATTCTGCAGTTACAGAAATACTACCGTATCAAAAAAGAAGAGCATTACGTATTGTTTTGATGGGTGGTAAAAATATTGATAGTTGGGTAGACACAAAAATATTTGAAAAGTTTGCAGTGTCGCAAGAATGTGACAGAATAGAAATAGTAGGACGCAAAGGCTGGATAAAAAAGTTAGAAACACGTGGGTACAAACAAACCCACTATATAGTAACAAAGGAACTAAAAGATGAGTAAAGGTGGTGGAACCCCAGCAGCAACAACCCAAACAACTACTTCGGAGTTTCCTACCGAACTCCGTCCGTATATTACGGATATTTTGGAACGTGCAAAAGGGCAGGCTGAACGAGAAGAAGAACAGGGCTATCAGGCATATACTGGTCCTCGTATTGCTGAGTTTGAACCAGAACAGTTAGCATCCCAGCAAGCTATTCGTGAGTTTGCAGGTCGAGGCGTTGCTGCAAGTCCTGGTTTGTCTTCTGCTCAGACCTATTACACACCTGCTCTTGGTCTTACACTAGGTCAAACAGAACAGTTTGGTGCGCCACAGGCCGCACAATACATGTCACCTTATCAGCAAGCAGTTATTGATGTTGAGAAGCGTGAAGCAATTCGTCAGTTTCAACCAGTTCAACAAGGCATTGGCGCACAGGCTACACGTGCAGGTGCTTTTGGCGGTTCTCGCCAAGCTATTCTTGAAGCAGAAGCAGGTCGTAATCTTCAACAACAGTTGGGTGACATACAAACACGTGGTCTTCAGTCTGCTTATGACCGTGCGCAGTCTGCATTTGAGGCACAGAAGGCACGTGAACGTGGTGCTGCAGGTTCTTTAGCGCAGATGGGTGCGGCTATTCCTGCACAGGCTCTCAAAGAAATTGGAGCATTACAGGCTCTTGGTTCAGAACGTCAACAAATGGCACAACGTGCGCTTGACCTTGGATACTCACAGTTCCGTGAAGAGCAAATGTTTCCAACAAGAAGCTTGCAAGAGTATCAGTCTATTATTCGTGGCTTTCCTTTCACGCCTTCTACTTATAGTACGTCATCCTATATTGCTCCACCAGCAAGCCTAGCACAGAATGTTCTTGGTATTGGTACAGGTATTGCAGGTCTTGCAGGAGCCTTTGGTGGATTTAAAGAAGGTGGTGTAGTTCGTAGGCAACAAGCAGGAACTGTTGGAGGTGATGATTTTATGTCACCTGACGACATGATGTTGTTTGGTAGTGGAGTTAAAACAGAAGAAGAAGAGGTATTACCATTTCAAGAAGGTGAGCGTAGAGTTGTTTCTAATATGACTGGTAGAGAAACACAGTACGAATTTAGAGATGGTGATTGGTATCGTGTAAAGAAAGATAATACACTAGCTAAAGACCCAGCTTCAGGATTAATTCGCCTTAACCTTATGAATGTAGATGAAGAGGGTGCTGCAGAATCTGGTATTATTGGAACAACAGAAAAACCTTTGACTATTGGTGAAGACCGTGACATTGGTACAATGTTGTTTGGTCCGCCAGAAGAAACAGATATTGTTATTCCATCAACAGCACAGGCTCAACCAAAGGTTACAACAACAACTGAAGATATAACACCTGAAGTTGTTACTCAGGCTGTTGAGACTATGACAAAACCTCAACCACAACCTCAAGCAAATGTTGACCCAACTAAAAAAGTTCCGCCTTCTACGGTTATGCCGCCTAAACCTGAACCAGATGTAACTAAAAAGGAACAAAAAGAAGGTTTGTCATTCCTTGAACAAACACTAAAGAAAATTCAAGATAGAGAAACTCTTTCTCCTGAGATGAAAGCATATCAGGCAGAACTTAAATCTCTTCGGGAAGGTCTTGGTAAAAAAGAATCTCAACGTAAGGAAGAACTTAAAAAGCAAAAGTATCTACAACTTGCAGAGTTTGGTCGTAGTCTTCTTGGGGCTGACACAACTAAAGGTTTGCTTGCACAGGTTGCACAGGCTGGTGAAAAACCACTTGCAAGAGTTGGTGAACTTGTTGCACAAGAGGGTGAACTTGGTGAGAAAACACAAGCAGAAAAACTTGCATTGCTTAAAGGTGAAGCAGATGTCGGTGAAGCGGCACGTACTGCAGAGCGTCAGCAAGTTGCAGATATTATTTCAGTTCAATCCGCAATTCAAAAAGATATTGAAAACAAGATTAAACTTGGTGAATGGGGTGCTGGTATTTCAACACCAACAGAATCTAGTATGATTGCTATGGCTAACGCATTATTAGGACAAGATACTCTTATGCTGAATCCTAAAGACCTTGCTTTGCTTGAAACTGCAAAAACTAATGCTTTAAAATTATGGCAAGACGCAATGGATAGTGATTATGACCTAAGAACTTCTCCTGCAGATGCAGATGCAGAGTTTAGAAAAATATTTGCTGACCAAATAAAAGCTACTGGTATTGCTGTTGGTGGAGACAATGCTATATTAAATCAAACAAAACCTGAATCTGGTAATCAAGCCGTTGACGAACATGAGCAATTTGCCCCTGCCCCTAATTCTGGAAATAAATAAGGATAGTTACTAGTAATGGCTATTAGTTATCGTTCACAGACATTTCAAGAAACTAGGCAAGAACTAAACAGACTTGCAAGAGAGGGAAAGTTATCTAAGGAAAACTATCGTGATACTGTACAATCTCTTGGTGTTGACCCTGATGATTTTCTTGATGCTAATGAAAAGTTTAAAGAGGATAGAGAAAAAGGCGAACTAGATGTTCGTGGTCGCGGTGTTATATATGGTGTTCCTGATGTAGCAGAACGTACAGTAGGTCGTGCATTAGGCGAAACCTATGAAGGTGTAGCAGGTTTTGCAAGTGCTATTACGCCAGACTTTATTGAAAAACCATTTACAAGTATGCTTGATGCTGTTGGTGAATATGTTCCAGATTCTGTAAAAGAGTTTGCAAGTGAAACATTTGACCCATATCATGGTGATGGTTTTATTGCAGGTGCAGAAAATATTACAGGTACTATTGGTTCTTATCTTATTCCATATACAGGTGTTGTCAAAATAGCAAGGGGTGCAACAACTCTTGGTAAAGCAGTTCCTGGTGTAAGAGCAACTATAACAAATACTAAAAGAAAGTTAGGTCGTAAAGGTCGTAGGTATTCTAAGTATGCAGGCATGGGTCTTGCAGGTTCTGCGGCAACTACAATTGTTGAAGACCCTCGTGATAATCTTTTTGATATGCTTATGGAAGACGAGGAAGGTGAAAAACTGGTAAGACGTGCAGCAGAAACTGGTGAGTACGATGACCCTAATCTGTTAGATTATCTGGATGCCTTTGTCAAGAATACGGCTATTGAATTACCTGCATCAATGTTGTTGGGGCTTCCTAGATATTTAGCAAAGGCTTTGAATGTAACTGACACAGTAGTACCTAAAACAAAGATTACAAAAAGAGGTAGAATAGGTGCTGAGTTTTCTTCTACTCTTGGCACTGACAAAGATACTGCTAATAAAATATTCCTTCGTAAGGGTGAGCAGAAAGCGGCTGAAATAAAAACTAATGCGCTTGTACAGGAATTAAAGGATGTAGCCACTGACGAACTAGGCGATTGGGATTCTTCTTATAATGTTATTAATGGTGCATTACAGTATTCTGATGATGCTCTTGCAAAGGCAGAAAGCCGTCTTGCATTTTTTCAAAATAAAGAACAACGTCTTGTAAGAGAACTTGCTCAAGAAATTCCTGGAACTGTTCGACATCAGCGTAAAGCAAAAATATTACAAAAGGTAAGAGAAGAATCTATACCTCTTGCTAATAATATTTTAAATGACTTGCGCCGTAATAAGGTAGATTATGACCAGATTGCACAGGCTGGTGGACGTACTAAAAATATTATTGACGAAATGCGTACTAACTTAGATGACTTATCTAAGTATGCAATAGATAATGTTGTAAGTAATAGTTTAAAGGTAACCTTTGACAACAATCTAGGTACATATCTTAACCGTTCATATGAAGTATTTGACGATGCCAACTTTAGAAAGGCTCTCAATAAAAGATTTGATGAATGGAGAAACGGTAAGACATATAATCCTACAACAGGTCAACTTGAAAACGTAGGTAATATGCCTACAGATGATGTTATTGAGGGTGTTGCAAGGCATCTTCAAGACATGGGAACACCTGCTGATGAAGTTGTAGAAACTATTCGTAGCATCATACCGAAGAGTGCTGATGATTCAGGCTTTATGGAGTTTATAGGTGCGAGGGGAATGGATAAATTTCCTGGCACAAGTAAAGTTCTTTCCAAGCGTGGTGAATTTGCTGACCCTGTTAAACTTATGTGGGGTGAAGTCAAAGACCCTCTTAAAAATTACTCAAATACTTTTTCTAAACTTTCTCTTATCAAAGCAGAGAACGAGTTTCTTACAGAACTTGCAGAAGAGATGGTAGCAAATGGCGTTGCTAAAAGAGGTATGTCAGAAGGCATCAGAGATATTAACCTTCGTGATGTAGGTCTTACACGATTTGGTAGAATTGTAGGTAAGGGAGCAGCACAACAAGGTAAGGTAAAAAATCCTCTTGAAGGTATTTACGTAGACCCTATCTATAAAAAAGCCATTGAAGATGGTTTCGATGAGATTATGCCTGACCAAGGTTCTGCCTTAAAGTATTGGATGAAAGCAAAAGGCTGGTCACAAAATGCTAAGACTGTTTTGTCACCTGCTACACATGGTCGTAACCTTATTGGTAACATCTTTATTCTTACTGCTAATGGTATTACACCTGGGGTTAAGTCATCTGCTAAAGCACTTGAACAAACTGCAGCGTTTCTTGCAAACAAAACAAATCGTGAACTTGCTGATATTGCGGCTGAATATGCACGTCTTGGTGTGACAAACAGTGGTGTTAATGTAAACATCATGCGCCGAAACCTTAATGCTATTAAGAAATCTGGCGGTGAAGATTGGATGGATAAAACCATTGCAACCAGAGGATTAAAGAAAACAAATAATTTTCTTCAGAACTTGTATCAATCAGAAGACGATATGTTTAAAATCATTCACTTTGAAGAAACAAAGAAGATGATGGCAAAAGCATATCCTAATAAGAACTCAAAAGAAATTGCAGAGATGGCGGCTCAACGTACAAGAGACTTGATGCCGAACTATGATGCGGTTCCTCGTGCATTGAAGAAACTTCGTGGTCAATGGTTTGGCGCAGACTTTATTGCTTTCCCTGCAGAGATGGCACGTGTAACAAAGAACCTTATGAAATACACATATGCTGACGCAATGAGTGGTAATAAAGAACTACAAAAAGCCGCCGCTAAGAGAGCCGCTGGAACTACTGTAGTTGGTCTTGGTCCTGCCATCTGGTCTGCAGATTCAAGATATGTTAATAATATCTCAGATGAGCAAGAAGAAGGAATCAATAATGTTGTTCCATCATACGAAGCATTTCAAGATAGAATTTATCTGAGTGGTATTAACAAAGATAAGGTTGGTCATGTTGGTGTCAACTA
>Ga0181591_10005373_pt1 | contig 11143 bp, 11 predicted proteins | sample 071ome_33_FD_133757 | JGI IMG/M metagenome (GOLD analysis project Ga0181591, IMG submission 133757) | Coastal salt marsh microbial communities from the Groves Creek Marsh, Skidaway Island, Georgia - 071412AT metaG (megahit assembly) | ecosystem: Environmental > Aquatic > Marine > Intertidal...
CAATCAGTGTTCTTCTGATGGTATCAAAGTCGTATGATTTGAAGTCGGTTTGACTAAATGTTCTATATAATTTTTGCCATACAGTGGATGCCAGCAAAGTGTTTTGTCGATTGTCTACAGCCATTATGAATATTTATTGCGCACAAAAAGTATGTACTTAATTATTGTGCTAGGTTGTGGCAGAAACTGTAGAACCTCCAACCATAAGTCCTTGGTTTTGATCAAACAGTAGGTTTAAACGTTCTTTGATGCCGTATCCAATGTAGATCAACAACACATCAACCTGTACGCCATGCTCGTATTCGTTGACTTCGATTTGATCCAAAGCCACTCTTGGATCATAGTTTACCACAGATTCTATGTCTCTGATGATTGCATTTTTTGTGTCGATGTCCAACGGATCAAAAATATACTGCCAAATGTTGGTGCCAAAATCTGGATTTTCAAGTTTTTCACCCTTTCGAATGTTGAAATGGTTGAAAAGATCTTGTTTGACCAATTCAATGTCATACAGTTTTGCTGATTTGAATTCACCTTGCTGTGTAGAAAATCCTTTGAACACCTGAGCATTGGACTCTGTGACTGTTTTGGTTCCTGTGGATGATTTATATGTAACTACTGCCATTTTTTATATTTAATCGTTGTATCCATTAGCAAACACAGTGTCTGCTCCTGAACTTATTGTTACTCCACAACTGTAAGCATCGCCGTGTCTGCCCATTTTTTTACCATTTACAAATACATTAGGCGATCCTTCACTTAAAGTTGTAGTGTGTGGCACACAACTCGGTGGAGCATCAAACAAATGTGCTGTGTTTGAATCTTCACCATCATTTCTTGTGATCTTTTTGCCTTCTGCATACACTGAAGGAGATCCTGTGGCTACTGCATTTGATCCACCACAAGGATGCACAGTTACTGAATCGTCTACTCTTGCAACTTTGGGCATTATGTGATCTCTCTTTCATCTAAATAAGTCTCGACATCAGTTTTTTGTGCTGTGGTCCTGTCGCGTCTTTTGTTTTCGTGCTCAGCATATGGTTCAGATGTTGGCACTCTTTTGGTTGTTGAAAGATCTCTGTGTGCACCTTTGTTTGTGAAATAGGTTTTTTCTTCAATAATGTTAGATCCAACATGACCCGAACTTACTTTGCCAGAAGTGTTCAAATGTATCTCATTGCCGGTGTTGACCAAAAAGTCATTGCCAGCATAAGTTTTAATATCTGTGCCAACCTCTATCAATCCATTATTTGCATACAATCTAAAATCACTGTTTGCTTTTTGATCAAGGTTTACCAGGGCAAAAATATCAATGTTCTTGCCTTGCACAGATATCCTACCTGTGTCAGCATTTGGAAAACTGTTCACTAATCCTGCTTCATCGTTGTTTGTACCTAGAGCAGTGAGGTTAATGTTTCTTCCTGCTTCGATGTTTACATCTCTATCTGCAACAAAATTAAAATCTGCTTCTGTTCTCACAGACACACTGTCTTTGGCATAGATATCAATCTTGCCGTCTTTAGTGAATTCAATCCAAGCAGTGCCATCTGTGTTTGTGATGTACACCAGTCCTTCTGTGTTGTGAAGTAGCAATTGAGCACCGCTTCTGGTTCGTAATCTTATGAGTTCGTTTGTGATTGGTTCAACTTCTTTGGAGCCGTGTCTTTTTGCTGGTGTGCCATCATCCATCACAAATGTGTGACCACCCAGTCTTGAATGAGCAACCTTAGATGGAGATTTTCCACTAGGGTCATATATTATTCCGTGTCGATTGATTGATTCACGAGGATTGGTCTGTTGACCATCAAAATCAATTGGTCCGGGTGTGGATATACCAAACACCTGTGAAGGAGTTTCTCTTCGAGCAGATGATGTTGTGGTTCCTCTCACTGAATCGCTTTGTAGTCCCTGTTTGATCAGAGTGTCAGTTTCCGGAGTGTGTAGTGGTCTATCTTTGAATGTGTTGTCTTGAGTGTATGTTGTGTTGTTGATTAATGTTTTTGTGTTGGCTCTTCTGTTGGCTTCTGTGACTGAAGCAGATTCTAAACTTTTGTATTTGCTGTCTTCGGTTTGAAAATTTTCAGAAGATGCTTTGCCTGGAATCATGTAATTCATGTAGGGTTCTGATATACAACCTATGTAAAAACCTTCGTTGAGATTGCCGTTGGCAAATATCACCAAAACCTGAGTGTCTATGTCAGGTGGTGTCATCCAAAATCCGTATGATTTTTGAGAGTTAGAAAATTTGTTGTCAGCAGTGGTTTCACTGAGCGGAGTAATGCCAGCAAAAGGCGAACAGTATCTTACATTCACTGTTTGAGCACTCAAAGAAAGTGCTGATGTATCAAAAGGACCATGGAGATCAGGAATCCACACATCCAGTCTGCCCATTCTCAACACATCAGCAGAATTTTTTACAAAACCCACATATGGTCCGGGAGACTGTTTGATTTTTTCAATGATGTTTAAATCATTTGGCGATTGTTTTGATCTACGTATTACTGACATTATAATCCAAATCCGCCTGGTTTCACTTGTAGGGTTCCATTGCTCATGTCTTCATAAAGCCTACTCTTAAAGTTTTGTGTTCTTGTGAGATTTTTTGTAACATCACTTGGTTCATACTCTGTAGTATCTTCTCTAGATGGATTTTGTTTTTTGAACAGAGGATGTTTGTTTTGATGGATTGATTTTTTTTCTTTTTTATCCACGTTGGATGTGTCTTCATTACCAGTTTCAATAATAATGTTAGGCGATGGTAAATCATGTAACTCTTCTTTGATGTTTTGATATCTATTTGCTGGACCAAATTGACCTGTTCCCCTCTTTGGCACATCAGACCACTGATGCCTCATCCTAACCATTTGTAAATTTTGAGTAAACATGCCTCCTTCAAATCGAGACTCACACAAAAACACCTTATAAATTCCTTTAAAAAATGCAGCATCTTGTATGTTGAACAATCCCTTTTCGTCATTGACATCTGTGGGTGTTTTAAAATTCAATCTTATGAATATTTCTGTGTCATCCGGCAACACAGCATCATTGATATCAGTATTAGAACCACCTTCAGACCTTCCAATCATTGTGTTGGACAGTACTGATTTTTGTTCAATCCAATAAGGATCTCCAAGAATTTCCATGTTGGCCACCAATAGGTCAGCAGTAGGATCCTTGATTATTCGATCAAATAGATTGGCCATTGCTAGGCCTTTGGTATTATTGCCTGGGATCAGAGTATCATACTCAGCGTTTTGAACATTGACTGGCGTAGCAGAAAAACTGCCGTCAGCATTGGATTGGTTGGCTGATCTGGTGTTGGATTCTTTTTGAGTTTCACCAGTTAATGAATTGTTAGCAGTAGTGTTGCCCAGAGGAGTAAAATAAGGCACTGGCTGATAAAAAGCAAATTTATAAGTGATATCAAAATTCAATACATCTTTGTTTTGACCTGTGTACAAATAATCATATGTCCGCGAAGGTTTGACGTTTGACACTAGGTCATCGTTTGTTTTATAATTAAAATGCTGTTTGCTGACTCGCTGTGTTCTTAAAATATATTTTATCTTGAACGCTGACCGCCCAGAACCATTGTCGTTGGCCAGTATTTCAACTTTGGTGAAAATTCTCACAGCAGTGGTGAATCCATCTCCATCCACATCAACCAGATTGTTGTCATCATCAAACTTATTCCTGTAATATTCACTTTCTATGATCACTTTGTTGATCCAGTCAACTATGTTTTGTCCTTTTTTTACCAACACAGTGGCAGACAGTGATGGCGGTTGACCAAGATTCGTTGTGTTGCTTTGATTTTTTGGATCTGAATAAGGACTTGATCCCAGCACTGCTGTCAAGATGTCGTCGCTCTCAGGAGACAACAATTCAAACTCATCAGGCACAGTGACTTGCTTGTCTTTTTGAAGTCTAGCAAGAACTCTTGTGTACTGTTCAAAAAAGTTATTAATAAGTGTGCCCACAGTGGTTCCTTGTATTCTAACATTTTCTGCGGTATAGGCATGAATGTCCATCAATGGAGTGTAGTGAGCCGGAGCTGCTTGTAATTGGTATGTGGTTACTCCAGCTTCTACATTCATTTCTGCTGAGTAAATGTGTATTGGTATAAATCTTGTGGATCGAGGAATTGTTGAAGTTGGTTTTTGATCATCATCGTAGCCTTTGAACTCAATTTTTAACATATAAACAGCATTCAGATGATTGTTGTATCCTTGTTCCTGAGCAACTTTGATCAATGTGTCTAAAAATTGTACTCCATAAGGCTCAATGACATTAAAAAGAATTTGGTAAACTGATGCACTTCCAGAGCTTTCAGTTGGAGCAACTGTGTTTCTGATGACCAAATTGTCAATGTAGTAGTCCAATCCGTCATAGGTTTCGCCGCCAGCACCTCCACTTTTTAAAATCAATACACCGTTCTTGTCACCTGAGTTGAATTGATCTTTGCTGATACATGACAAACTCACAATGTAGTTGTAAGGACTATAATCATGCAACACATTTGATCTTGGAAATAGATCTTTGCCTGTTTGAACATTATCTGAATTGCTTGATTCTGGGGCCAACATTCTCAACTGTTCTCCCATGGGGCTGAGATAATCAACACCACTGGTTCCTTCTAGATTGTTCACAATCTGATTGAATTCTGCTCCTTGAGGAGAAGTTTGAAATTCATTGAACTTTTGTACAGCATCAAGATCGTCTAGTATCATTCCTTCTTTGATAGAAACTGGTTTAGATTTGTCAACAGATGCTTGAAAAAATTTAGCATCTAGGCTTGAATCTGCCGGCAGAGCATTCACACCCATGCCCACATAATCAATGCCTTCACTGCCTACAATTTTATTGGCAAATATGTTGAAAGAATCTTCAGCACTGACCTTGCCTGACAGAGATAAATCACCTTTGAGTAGATTACCAAAATCAGATCCGGCCAATTTGTTGAGAGCTTTGTTTTTGTAAGCATCAATATCGATGCCAATATCTGTGGAAGGCATACTGATGTTGGCAAATTTTGATAGAATGTTTCGTTTGCCTTGACTGCTCATGCTATATTCCTAAAAATTTTTCTAGTGTAGGTTTTTTCGGAATCCTTATCTGTGTGCCGGCTGTGAACCCCCATATAGGATCAGTGATCACATCCATGTTTCTGTGCATGAACACCCACCACAGTTTGGCAGAACCGTACAAATCATGTGCAAGAAGGTCTGGCCTGTGTTCATAAAAGGAATCAATCTCATACAAGATATCATCTGGCTCAAAAGCAAACAGTCTCTTGGCCAAATATCCCAGAGATTCTGTGCCTTGTGCTGTTGTATAATATGGTGAAGTTTGGTTATATTGTGCCATTAAATAAATCCTTTTTTGGCTAAATCGCCGTTGGCAAATGATTTGAGATCAAATTTGGAGGCTTTGTTTCTTGAGTAAATTGGGATAGCATTAATGGTAACCATAGAATCTGTTGGCACATAGTTTATTGCTCCAGTTTTTTCCACTTGTCTTTGAACAGCAGGACTCTGTCGATAGTTCACACTGGGAGGTCCGCCACGGAATGTTTCAGACTCTAAAACTTCATCAGCAGTTTGAGTTGGCACATTGATTGCCACATAGTCAACGTCTTGTCTGAAGTCCAGTGTAAAATTGGTTATGATCACTGGCACATCTCTGAACACATAATCACCATATCCATTCAATCTACAAATTGGTGGAGGATTGCCCACATTGGTGCCTTGGCCGTAGTACATTTTGGTTACTGTTCTCAGAAAGTGTAGTGTGCTGAGCCATCTCAGACCATCTTTGTGATTCAACACTGGAAATGAAGCATTAATGGTCATTGAGTCAACCTGTGAACTCTGATAGGCATAATATGGATAATTGTTGTGGACCATGGACCGTGTGTCATAGTTGGCAGAATGTGACATAAAGATAGATGGTGTGGTTGGAAATCTCACTCCAGGATATTCTTTTTCCAGAGCAGCTGGTGCCAATATGTTTGAATCACCCATCAGTTGTGTGAAAGTAGATCTCGGCAGTGACAGTGTGACTGCCCAATCCTGTGTGGCACTGGGCGAAGCAACCTGGCTGGGCAGTGCTGATTCCTGCCGACCAAATATGCCACCCAAAGGTAATCCAGAAGCTGCCAATCTCGATCCCACAGCATCAGCAACACCTGATGTAGCACCTATTTTGCCGACTGCCTTTTTGGCAAAGTTAACACCTTTGTTGAGAAAATTTGTAATCATATTAAAGATATTTATTGATTTAATTAACTACATACTTTATAATAAGTGCTAGAAAGAAGAACTAACACTATACAATATGTCAACAAAATACCTCAACAACAGAGACATGCTCAAACAAATACATCTGAGCAAACTCACATACAGCAGTTTTGTGTCAGATGATGATGCTCACTATGACTTAATTTTGCCATCTGTAGACAAAATCAACATCAGAACCATAGCACAGGCCAAAAGAGAACGAGCCAAACGTCTTGAGCGTGAAACTGGAGAAAAACAGGATCCAAAAAAGATTGAAAAACACGATTTGGTGTTTAGAATCATGACTTTTGACCATGTGCCAAATTCCAAACGAAAAGCCAAACCCAAAAACATAGCCGAATCCAAGGTCAAAGTTAATTTTCCTCCATTTCAGCATTGGAGATTTAATGACAAAGACAAATTGGTGTGTGTAGGCAAATCACACTGGCAGGGTGGCATGAGCAATGGACACTTTTCTATTGACCATGGCAAAATGACCAACACATTGGCCAAAATGTTTGTGCTGTTGACTCAGAGATATGGCACCAGAGGCAACTGGCGTGGTTATACCTACAACGACGAAATGCAAGGACAAGCATTGGTACAGCTGTCTCAGATTGGTCTACAGTTTGATGAATCAAAATCAGACAATCCATTTGCTTATTACACAGCGGCCATAACTAATTCTTTCACACGAATACTAAATGTTGAAAAGAAAAACCAGTCACTGAGAGACGATCTTTTACAAGAAGCAGGCATGACTCCTTCACACACTCGTCAAATTGAATGGGAAATCAAACAAAAAAAGGAAAATGGAAAATAGTCATGCTATTTTGTTGTCCATTGGTTATGTTGTCCTTGTCTATCTTTTCATAGTTGGTATTTTGGTTCTTTGGAACAACGAAAAATAATCAGACTAGACAAATCAACTTTTTTGTAATACACTTATAATAATGCAAACATTTAAACGCGCAGCTGTGTTTGGCGATATTCATTTTGGCAACAAAGGTAACTCGCGACAGTTCAACGAAGACTGTGACAGATATGTAGATTGGTTTATTCAACATGCTCAATCTCAAAATTGTGAAACATGTATCTTTCTAGGAGACTGGCATCATCAAAGAGCTACAATTAATATCACAACACTTCAACACTCATTAAAAAATTTAGAAAAAATTTCTCAAGCATTTGAACACAATCATTTTATTGTTGGCAACCATGACTTGTACTACAAAGATTCACGTTCAGTGAACTCCATCGAGTTTGCCAAACACATCAAAAATTTAAACCTAATTCTGGAACCATACTACACAGAGGATTGTGCGTTTATCCCCTGGTTGGTATCAGAGGAATGGAAGCAACTCAGAGACATGCCTGCTAAACCGTATGTGTTTGGCCACTTTGAGTTGCCAACTTTCTTGATGAATGCCATGGTATCCATGCCTGACACCAACGAACTAAAAACTGAAGACCTCAATCATCATGGCTATGTGTTTTCAGGTCACTTTCACAAGAGACAAATGAAAGGCAACATCCACTACATCGGTAATGCTTTTCCACACAACTATTCAGATGCCAACGACTTTAGACGCGGCTATATGGTTCTGGAACACGGCGGAGATCCTCAATATCATGATTGGCCAGATATGCCTGTGTATCAGACTTTGAAATTGAGTGAAATGCTTCATAATTCACAGATTCTCAAAAAGAATGCCTATGTGAGAGCAGACATTGACACAGAAATCACATACGAAGAGTCTAATTTTATCAAAGAAACTTTTATCACACAGTATAAACTGAGAGAACTGACATTTTTACAACAGCGCGACATCACTCAACACGATTCCACTGATCTCACACAATCATTCGAATCCATTGACGAAATCGTTCATTCACAACTGATGGCAGTTGATTCAGAAACATATGATAGAAACCTGCTGTTGGAAATTTATAAAAACTTATGATCAAAGTATTGTTTATAGCAAAAATTAAAAATTTGAACGACGACTATTTGTCTCACAGCAAAAAATTGAGAGCACTGTCCGAAACTCTGCCGGGATTTATTGATATCAAATCAGAAGAAATTGATGATGTTGAAATCACTATCAGCAGTTGGCGTAGTAAAAAAGATGTTGATGATTGGGCCAAACATCCTGTCCACATTGAAGCCAAACAGAGATCTCATGAATGGTATCATTGGGTCAAAGGTATACACATAGAAGCATCCGATGATTAGATTAAAAACACTCACAGTTAAAAATTTTATGTCAGTGGGCAACGTCACCCAAGCCATTGATTTTGAAGGTCAAGATCTAACATTGGTGTTGGGACAAAACATTGATCTAGGTGGTGATGATGCTGGATCAAGAAACGGCACAGGCAAAACTACAATTTTGAATGCTCTGTCATTTGCGCTGTTTGGCGATGCTTTGACAAACATCAAAAGAGATAATCTTGTAAACAAAACCAATGAACGTGGCATGGTAGTATCCTGTGAGTTTGAAATTGACGGCAAATCTTATAAAATTGAGCGAGGTCGTAAACCTGCAATCATTAAATTTTATGTGGACGGTCAAGAAGAATCAGACGACGAAGCACAAGGCGACTCACGTGAAACTCAAAAAGACATCACCAAACTGTTGGGTATGAGTCATATCATGTTTCAAAACATTGTGGCACTACACACATATGCTCCGCCATTCTTTGGATTAAAAGCCAATGAACAAAAAGATATCATTGAACAACTGCTGGGCATCACTGTGCTGTCAGAAAAAGCAGAAGTGCTCAAAGAAGAATTGAAAGAAACCAAAGAAGTCATCAAAGAAGAAGAAATACGCCTGGATGAAATTCAACGTAACAATGAAAAAATACAATCATCCATCGATGCCTTGGAAACTCGTCAACGTGGTTGGCAGGCACAACACAAAGATGATATTGCCAAACTTGCTCTGTCACTGGAAGAATTAATGAAAGTGGACATCAAACATGAAATTGAATGTCACAAAAAACTAGAAGCGTATAGAGAAAATTTTGAAAAGAAGCGAACATGGGAGCGAGAGTTGGCCACTGTCCAGACTGCTATCAAACAGTCAACCAAACAACTCACAGAGATATTAGATTCCATTGACAAGACTCAAAACAAAACTTGTCCCACATGTGGTGGTGCCATGGAAGACGACAAGCATCAATCCATGGTCAGCAAACTAGAAGCTGATCGCACAGAATTCGAAAAGTACATAGAAGACTTGGTTTCACAGGAATCCAGTCTCACAGCCAAGATCAAATCCATAGGTGACCTAGAACAGCCAGAGACCTATTACGACACAGCACAGGAGGCTTACAAGCATGAAAACACTGTGGAATACTTAGGACAACAGTTGGAAACCAAGACCAAAGAATCTGATCCTTATCAAGAACAGATCGATGAGTTAAAAACTTCTGCTGTACAGGAACTGTCATATGACAAAATGAACAATTTAAGGAAACTACAGGATCATCAAGAATTCTTGTACAAACTGTTAACTTCCAAAGATTCATTTGTTCGTAAGCGAGTGATTGATCAAAATTTGACTTATCTAAATTCAAGATTGGCCTACTATTTGGACAAAACAGGCTTGCCTCATGAAGTGAAATTCCAATCAGATTTGACTGTGGAAATTACAGAATTGGGCAGAGACCTTGACTTTGACAACTTGAGCAGAGGTGAGAGAAACAGACTTATCCTAAGCCTGTGTTGGGCATTCAGAGATGTGTGGGAAATGTTGTATCACAACATCAACACCATGTTCATTGACGAATTGGTTGATTCAGGCATGGACACAGCTGGTGTGGAAAATGCCATTGGCATATTAAAGCAGATTGCTCGTGAACGTGGCAAAAACATCTATCTCATATCACACAGAGATGAACTCCAAGGTCGTGTGAACAATGTATTAAAAGTGACCAAAGAAAATGGCTTTACTTCATATTCGTTTACAGATATTGTAGAATAAATTATTTTTTCTTGAACATATTGCCATGAACTCTGACACGAATATGTCCATTGTAGTAATCATCAGATTCTAAAACTTTTCTAGCAAACTGTTCTCTGGCTTCAATGTATGACAGTTCTGCTTTGTTTTTACAGTAGAAAAGAATTTCTCTGGTAAAATTTTCACGACCCAACTGTTCAACATCTTCTGTGAGAGCATCAGAAGAACCATAGTATTCACGCCAGTCTGATTCCACTTTGTATCTTCGTCTATTTTTTCTTCCTTTGAGTGGCGGGCGAGATTTTTTGAATTCAACTAATTTTTTGCCGATGTACTTTCGACCTGTTTGATTGTTGGTGATTTGATAGACAAATCCCACATAACCTTCTGGTATTTCTTCTATGGGTTTGTTTTCATACAGCCAAGTCATCATAGTAACTATCTCAGTTTTCGGTTGACCAAAATGATTGTGGCATAATATAATTGTGCTAGGCAATCAAGGCACAATTCAAAAACATTTTTAGGCTGATATAGCATCTTTGGTAACAGCGAACTACTCCATGAGGAATGGCGGCGAATCGCTTGATGCACAAGGCACAATGATGTGGCACTGGCAAGAAAAAGATCCACCCACAACTTGTTTACAAATTATTCAATCAAGGTGTAGACAAGTCGCGTTGTTGAGAATGAGCTAACGGGTACAGCACAACCGCCCGACGTCAAGTAGCGAGATTGGACGACTGCGATACAAACGTGATGTATCACAGAAACATAGTTCTGCTGTGAAGCAGAATTATGACTGCTCATCAACGTGATGACGACAACTTTACTTCGTAAAAGAAAATGCTTGAGCGTAAGCGACAAGCGATTGACGAAGTCAATCAATCAGCGATG
>Ga0181591_10005375_pt1 | contig 11139 bp, 5 predicted proteins | sample 071ome_33_FD_133757 | JGI IMG/M metagenome (GOLD analysis project Ga0181591, IMG submission 133757) | Coastal salt marsh microbial communities from the Groves Creek Marsh, Skidaway Island, Georgia - 071412AT metaG (megahit assembly) | ecosystem: Environmental > Aquatic > Marine > Intertidal zone...
AAGAATAATTGATATAATAATAAAAATTTTGCAATATGCTTTGTTGCCAATTACATATCCAATATATCTAATTCAAATGAGAAAACTTGATAGAAGAATAGACGCAGAACGTGCAGAAAGAAAAAGAATTCAAGAAAATAATAAACGACTTGGAAGATAATTTAAAAAGGGTTGACATCTTCTTTTATTTAATTTATATTAGTACAATATATGATTAAAAAAGATAGCAAACTCAGTAAATCAAGTGTACTCGGTGCATTAAGAGTGTTTGTGGCGGACATTGCTAACGAAAGATGCAAAGAAACTTCTCTTTGTATACGGGGTGTGGATAGAAAGAACTTCTGTTGTATTTAAATTTATTATAATAACTAATATATATTATAATTATAACAAGTCCTTCAATTAAGAAGGCAAGTTTTCCATTTGGAAAACATAGAACATAAGGAAACAACAAAATGAAAGCAATATTCGAAAAAGTAAATGGATTCGTCAAGGGATTGACGGGTGTACTCTTGGGCGTAGTTGGTCTTGGAGTTGCTGGTCAAATCGTACTTGGTGATGCAGTTGGACTTAACGTTATTGGAAACCTCAAGGCATTGGTTGATGGTTTCGTTGGTACAGGTGCTAGTCTTGCAGGACTTATCACATTAGTGGTTATTCTTGCTCTTGTTGCTGATACTAAAGAAAAGTAATTAGGTCAACGAATATGTCTGACTAAAAGTCAGGCCGTAGTTTTGTACCCCTTTCCTTATGGTCTGGGGTACATTTTTTTTATAATTTTATAAAAATAAACCAATGTATATCATATTTATCTTCGTAATCAAATAACTTTTTTTTAAATGGAGATGATATAATGGACGTAAAAAAAATTACAGGTTTAGATAAAGCTGCATCTATTGCTGATAATGACGAATTTATTTTAGTCGATAAGAACGTTAAATCGGGAACCGATGCGGGTGTTGGAGGTAAAACCTCAAAAGTAACTTTTAAACAAATTAAAGACGCAGTTGGAACTTTGTCACCAAAAGGACAAAAAGGTGAACCAGGAAGCCGAGGACAACCTGGGGCAAACGGTGCCGATGGTAAACAAGGAGAAAAAGGAGACCGTGGTCCTATTGGTCCAAACGGTTTACAAGGTAAACCCGGTGACAAAGGAGCACCTGGTGAAGATGGAACCGTTGGAAAGGCCGGAGAGAAAGGAAAAAAGGGTGAACCAGGAAGAAATGGTCGTGATGGCAATCCAGGTGGAAAAGGTGCAAAAGGAAACACTGGAAGAGTCGGTGACCGTGGTGCAAATGGTGACATAGGTCCTGTTGGTCAACCTGGAACTCCAGGAGGCCGTGGTGAAAAAGGTAGTTCTGGTGGAAGAGGACAAGAAGGTCAAAAAGGACAAAAAGGTGTTACAGGAACACCAGGAACACCAGGATCAAACGGAGCAAACGGCAAACAAGGTGATAAAGGAACAAAGGGTGCTAAAGGATCAACTGGTGCACCTGGTCGCAATGGAGTAAACGGAGGACAAGGTCTGAAGGGGAATAAAGGTTCAACTGGTGGAAGAGGAGACCGTGGTGCACCTGGTACAAATGGTGGTAAAGGACAAAAAGGACAAAGTGGTGTTCATCGTAAGTTAACCGCTGCATGGAATAAGAACAATAAAACCATTTATATAAAAGTTTAGTAATACGGGAGAAAAAATTATGGGAAAATCATATCATTATTATCCAATAGGGTTAGGTGACCGATATAAAGTATCACATATAGATAAAAGTGGAAACCGAAATTATGCAGAACACGTTTATGTAAATGATACTAAAGTATGGTCTGAGCATACATCTCCAACACGAAAAGCAGATATGTGTTTGAATATACCTGGTTTTTATTATTTTGCTTATCCACATAATGGTAAAGCATACGGTCGTGATAAGGGGTATTCTAAAATTGTACATGATTATAGAAACAACCAATGGTGGTACTCACATACTCATGATAATGCTTGGAGAGCAAATTCACACTGGACCGGGGGTGCTGGATTATCACACGATTCAGGCGCACATTCTATTTGCAACAGTAGAAATAATGATTATATGAATTCCAGTTCCGCAATCCTTCAGAATTTAGCAATATTTGCTGGTCTATCCAACTTGAGAAGTTACGGTCATGCACCTGGAGCCGCAAATAGTACTGGTAGGTTTGTAATAAGTTTTTGGTTGTATCATGCACCTCATACTTCATATAATGATTGGTTTGAACTTTCTTCTAATGACAATTTATCTCGTAGAGGACATATAGATAAACATGCAACTCGAAAGTGGGGTATAATGCTTAACTCATGGAATGGTAAAAAAGATCTAAGTTTAGCTGTCTATTATGGAAATGACGCATTTGGATGGGGAGCTGCGGCCTATCGGGCATATTTTAACTTAGGATCTCTTGCGACAAACCAATGGACTTATGTGGAAATGCATATAGAAGGTAGTAAGATACATATGAAAACAACGGCTAAACAAAGTGGAAGTCATGGTTCGCATATGGACTTTCGCTATTATAATTTATCCAATTATATGAAAGCAAAACAACCAAGTGGTACTAAGACATATTGGACTAAAAATGTACATACATGGAGTTCAAGTAGACACATGCATATTATGACCAACCGAAACGGAATTCGTGTCAATCAACTTCGGGTGTATAATTATAATGCTTGGTCTGATTTTAAAACTAGTAATGCCGCTTTCGTTCAGGCAGCTCATGCATCTCATCGAAGAAATCAAGTTGGTGATTTAAATTCTAGTGTTCCTTATCCGATAGGACCTGGTGTAGATATGGTAGATCCAAGTATGTATGAAAATCAAGATACCATAGTAGATGCAAATGGAAACGCAGTAAGTGGATATGATGCAGATTTCGGTGTTCCACCTTTAGAAGCAATATCAGAACCAACGGTTGCTGATACAATTGATGTTTCTCAAGTAAGTGGAATAAATGATACATACGATTATTTACGTGAAATTAATACCGAGAATAACAATGAACCTATGTATTCAAAAGAAGAACTAAGTGCACTGGATCGTCCGGTTCAAGAAATACTTGATGAATCAGAAAGAATTGAAAATTTACAAGAAGGTGAGATAACAGAGTAAACAATTTTATATTGGGAGTAATAAGATGAGTGAAATTAAAAAAATATCAAGTTTAGGAAGTATCAGTACAATAAATTTGACTGATGAATTTGTAATTGTAGATAAAAGTGTTACATCCGGAAACAATGCTGGTTCTCTTGGCAAAACTGAAAAACTTACATTTGATACATTTGTTAAAGATTTAAATGGTACGGTTTTACCCGGTGAAAAAGGAAATGCAGGTTCTGTTGGACAATCTGGACAAAGTGGTAATACTGGACCAGCTGGACCTGCTGGACAAATAGGTCAAACTGGTCCCGATGGAGTAAAAGGAATTAAAGGCATTAAAGGTTCAACTGGTCGTAGTGGTCAAAATGGTAGATTAGGTGATTTTGGTGCTCCTGGGGTAAATGGTACAAATGGTGTATCTGGAAAAACTGGTGACATTGGAGATGTAGGTCAAAAAGGAGCCAAAGGTTCAAAAGGAACTAAAGGTAACAAAGGATCAACAGGACGTTCTGGATCTAAAGGTGTTCCTGGAGAATCTGGACAAAAAGGTTCTAAAGGAACAAAAGGTTCTCTTGGAGATAGAGGTGCAACTGGAGTTCGTGGTTCAAACGGTAGAAATGGTGTTAATGGAGTTCCTGGTGGACCTGGTGATAGAGGTGCATCCGGTGCACCTGGTGCAAATGGACGAAACGGACAACGTGGACCAAGAGGTGTTGGGGGAGTTGGAGGAAGCAGAGGACCCAAAGGATATCCTGGTATAAACGGTAGACATGGGAGTCCTGGTGACGCAGGTGATCTTGAGAATTGGATTGATTTTAGATATGCTGGATACGCAAAGGGTCAATCATCTCACAGTTTAGGTTATGGTATCCAAACATTCGATACACGAAATACTGCAGGATGGCAGGCATAAGGTTAAAAAATAATGTATATTATATCCACAGATTCTGCGGATTTAAAAGAATATAATTCAAGTTTATTACCAGCAAGAATCTTGTTTCTTGTATTTTCTGAAAATAGAGGAACACACGTAAGTTTATCCGTAAAGTATAAAACGGATGAAAATGAATTTAAGTCTGAATTACTTGGTTTACCATTTGTAAAATCTGAAAATAATTTATTTTATTACTCGTGTACATACAAAATTATACATGAAATTAGTTTCGAATCTACAATAACACCTACACCAACTCCTACATTAACACCTACACCAACCTCAACACCAACTCCTACATTAACACCAACACAAACTGCTACACCAACTCCTACATTAACACCGACACAAACTGCTACACCAACTCCTACATTAACACCGACACAAACTGCTACACCGACACATACAATGTGTCCACCACCCACCGTAAAGCCTACACCTCCCGCCGAAACTGCACCACCACCAAGACAAACACCAACTCCTATTACAGATTCTACTCCATCACCAACTGAGTTGGTGGAGACAATCAAAATTAGCAATATTTGTAATACAAATAATTCAGTAATTGTAAATTTAGAATATCTTAGTATTTTATCATCTAAGATAAAACTGCAATTAATTGCATCCACGGGTGGAGGGTTATTTAAAACATATGAAACAATTTTAAATAGTAAAACACAAATACAACATACATTTGAAGGTGTCAACTTTGAAATTTCTCATTTTATAGTATTTTTAACACAAGGTGATTGGGCGGAAAAAACTATACACGTCACAGTGGACAATGTTGACATTACACCGTGTGATAGTAATTCCAATAACACACCCACTCCAACAATTACACAGACGGAAACACAAGTTGCTGACGGATTTTTACGTTCATCCCCACATGGACATTTTTTAGTTGATATAAAAAATACATCAGGTGATGCAAAGTATGATGATCAAGTATATGCCAATACAATAATGGATTCACTCAATCGTTGGGATGAAGTAATTTTATCTGCTCCATATCCAGGATGGAAACTCACAATAGAAGTAGATTTTGCTTCACTTGCAATAGGTGTACTTGGAAGTGCAACGATTACTGAAACAGATAATCATTTTGAAGGAAATAAATTCGGAAACAAATTTTCAACGGCTGGAAAATTTCAATTGAATGTTCTGTATATTGAAGAAATGATTAATAATATAACAGACGGTGGTAAAAGTGAATTATATTTTGTATCATTACATGAAATTGGTCATATTATAGGAATCGGTCAACTTACATTTGGTTCTTGGAGAATCTCAGAAGAACCTGTATCATCTTATGAATTTAACGGAGCAACTAAATACTATTATCATGGAGCAAATGCTTTAAGAGAATACAAAAGTTATTTTCCTAGATACGCAGATAATATCATCGGAATTCCAATTGAGGATGATGGAGGTGCTGGTACTGAAGGTTATCATCCAGAGGAAGGGCAACTACATGGTAACAGCAATGATGATAGATTCATAAACGGTAATTTTCATCCAGGATTGCGTGATGAATTAATGACGGGGTGGTCGAATGCCAGTGACGGTAAATTTCTTCCTATGAGTCGTGTTACAATTGGATTTCTTGCGGACATAGGATTTCAAGTGGATTACACAAAAGCAGATTTATTTGAACCCGAACAGATTATTAAATATATTTCATCTCCAAATGGTTGGTTTACATTTGAAATAACAAACACATCAGGAAATTCTGATTTTGATGACGAAAAATATCATGCTCCCGTAATAGATGCTTTTAATAGATGGGATGAAATTATAACACAAGTTCCATATTCCGGGTGGGTTCTTGATGTTAAAATGGGATTTAAAAAATTTGATAGTCCCAACACTTTAGGAGCAGCTGCTCCAACTTATGCCAGTTTACTTGGTGATGGGTGGAATTATGGAGAAGTTTTTGTAACAGATGGTTTTTTTGATTTAAGTGTTGATTGGTTAGATCACATGATGGGAGTGATTACTCCATCGGGTAAATCCGAAGCATTTTATGTAATTTTACATGAAATCGGACATATAATAGGAATCGGACCAATAACATTTGCTACGTGGTTTGATTGTTGTGTTCCAATAGTAAATTACACAGCATCAGATAATAGTGTAAAAACGTATTACAATGGTGCAAATGTATTACGAGAATATAAAGCAGTTTTTCCTGAAATTTCTGGATTAGTCGGAGTTCCTGTTGAAGACGATGGAGGAACAGGAACCGCAGGATCTCATCCAGAAGAAGGAGTAGGTGGATCTTCGAGCAAAAATAGAATTATAAACGGAGTTCATCACCCTGGATTAGAACACGAACTAATGACGGGGTGGAGTGATGCTGATGTAAATATTTCTTTGCCTCTAAGTAGAATTACAATTGCTTTTTTGGATGACATGGGTTATTCAGTTGATTATTCAAAAGCAGATTCATTTTCTTTAACAAACGACAATTCACCAACTGGAACAGATCCTACGATTGATGATACACCAACACCAACTATTACTCCAAGTTCTGTGATTGCAAAAGCTAATTTTTATTCAATTATACAACACGATTGTTGCACCGCAATGATGACTTTTTATTTAAGTAAAGATAATGGTATTTCTTATACAAAATTAAAAGATTCATATGCAATATTTCCAAGTCTTGGTCATACACTTAATTCCCCACGAATAATTCATAGCAATGAAATAATAGAAGTGGGAGATAAAATTAAAATCGTATATAATGCTTTAAGTCTTGCATCGGATGCAGAATGTAATGCAAAATCTACTAAGTTATGGATTGAATTGGGAACTGCAACAGATCCAACTTCTAGTTATACTTACCAAAATTGGAATACAATTGAAAAATTGACCGAAGAAACAATTTCACTTGAAGATGTAGAATACATTCATACGGTTACTGATAATAATAATTTAAATTTCGGTATAATGCTTGGGGTTGAAGATAATACACCGACACCAACTTTAACTCCAACTCAAACACCAACTCCGAGTCCTGTGTCAACTCCAACTCCTACACCTTGGGTTGGTTATGTTAGTTTATATAACATAAAAACAGAAAGTGAATGGGCAGCGGGTCCATTTGAATTGTATATAAGCAGAGATAATGGTTTAAATTATACCAAACTAGGTTCTTCAATAAATTATACATCAGGAGAGCAAATGCCAAACGGACTTGATTCACCTTTTTTGATTAGATCACACGGTTCACTTGATACAAGTGTAAATGTTGGAGACAAAGTAAAAATACGATACAGAACACTTGATTTAAGTATAAATTGTTTACCTGAATTGAAAAATGGAAAGGTGTGGATCGAAACTGGTAATTCCGTGTCAACGGAAAATAATTCTTTAAGTTGGAATGTAGATAAAGTGGTAACCAATGTAACTACATCTACTCAATATTTGGAATATATTCACACTGTCGCAGAAAATGATAATTTAAACTTTTGTGGAGTGATGTCGGTTGATTACAAACCAACTCCAACACCAACACCAACTATTACACCCACACCAACTCAAACTCCAATTTCTAAAGTGAATGTTTATTGGATGAAAAATCACTCGTGTGCAATGGGTAATTTTGAACTAAAAATAAATGGTTCTACGGCCAAAACAGGAAATAATTTTGCAGATCATCCGTCTGCTGATAGTGATCCTTTGGTTGATAACCCAACTCAAGTAAAAAGTGTAGAGATTTTTGTTGATGATTTAATTATGATAAGAGGTAGAATGATTGGAGTATCAAATCCGGATGGATGTCCAAGTTACTCAGACAGATATATTCAAATTGAATCTGGTGAATTTGATTCAAATGGAGACTGGGTTACTGATTCGGTGGTGGTACAACCATTCCGAGGAGATTATTATTGGAGTCCATATCAATATACTTATCAAGGTGGAGGTGATATAAACTTTTTGTGCAAAATGGTTTTTGTGCAATCTTAACGAATGTTATTTAATTATATTCATATTTATATGAATGGCATTGTATTATATTGAAAATAATAAACTGACAGAAATTACATCCGAAGGATTAAGTCAACCAATAAGATCGGAATTTTTGGTTTCCGACGAAGAAATTACAGAAGTAATTTATTTAAAATTTACTGAAGACGAAAATACAGAACATGAACTCACTCCTGCTCTTGCAAGTACGATAAATAATCAATACTATTATTCTCTTCCATATAAATTTATTTCGGTTTTATCCGCAACACCAACCAGTTCGGATGAAAACACACCGTCACCATCTTCGTTAATACAATCTACACCAACACCAAGTTCAACATATAATCCGGTTGACATGGATACAACATTAAGTAATCCAACTTGGTTTTTATTTGAGTCCGCAAGATTATATATACCACAAAGTGGTGATACAGAATCAGTATGCGACTTGGAGTTTGTAAATGTAAGTTTTAATAAAGATTTATTAATTTCAGATGTACAAAGCAAAATTGACGAAGCAACTTCTACTTGGAATGATTTAGATGATGAATCTACCCGTGTATATGGAGGCATAATTTGGTGCGAATTTGAGGTAGTAAATAATTTAGGTCATAGATTTGGAAAATCCCGTGAACTTTCAAAATATGTTGAAAATACAATAAGTTCCATTACTAAATTTCATATAGAAAATATTAACTCAGAAACTTCAATGCAAAAACTAGTTGGTAAAAATTGTGCCACGGAGATAAAATCAAATTTTCAACTTGAGAAATGGTTAAAAGGAGAAACTTGTGATTTAAAAGTTAGAATCAAAATAATGTCAAAAAATGAAGCAAATTCTGATGTAATTTTATTTGAAGAGTTTTTTAAAATAGACGCAGTTTATCAACATATTTTTTCAAGATCAAGACCAAGTTACATACCTGATTTATGGTTCGGTAGCAAACTGAATGATGAGGATCAATCTGGTTTGTATGCGGATGTAACATTCTATTCAAATATAGACAGAGATTTGGATTTAAAAGGATTTGATATGACTACCGAGCATAATGGTGATTTTAAAGCAACATACGGAGGAACAAAATTATGCGTTAACTTGTCGGGTAGAGTATTTGGAAAAAGTCTACAAAATGAGGATGGTTTATTTAATGTTGATAAAAGTGACATTCGCACATTAATAAGGAGTGTTTCGGATGTTCCACCAACTTCTGGGGTCAGTAAAAACTTCCACTGCACCATTATATGTGATGATTGTTGGGAAAGGCTTTATGAATTTCCAGATCATTGGAAGAAGTATGAAGACGGAACGAGTACAGAATTTGATGTGGATTATTTTGAGGAGTCTTGTTTGGGCACTTTTGCCACAAGAGATGCGTATATAGAATTGGCCGAAAAACATTCAAAAACATTAACATCAGTAAATTTTGCCTATTTCACGAATACACGGTCATTAAGTTTAGAAAATTCACCGAGATTAATTAGATTGTTTAACATGGACAAACTAATAAAGGCTACGTTTCTAGAAATAAGAAATTGTACACCACCATCATCTGAAATTGATGCTATAAATAGATTTTCTGAAATAAAAGTTGATTATATGGAATTTAATGCGTGGCCACCTAATTTAAAAACAATACAATGGCATAACAATAATACTTTACAATTTTTTACTGAAGATAGAACATATGAATCCCTTCCTAAAAGTTTAGAAACTCATAATAATTTACCTGAAGATTATGATATGTTTTACGCAAGATTTTTTAATGCCGAATTTGATAATTCAAGTAGAATATGGGAAAGATTCAATGTTAATAAATTTAGTGGACATAACCATGATAAAATTGGGCTTGAAAATAAAACAAATTTAATTAAGGCCAGTGCTGATGGTAAAACTATTGTTGTTGCAACCGGTTTCGATGGATTTAAAGTTTTTAGAAATGAAGTAGGGGAAATATTTGAAGTTTCTGCATCAACCTCATCATCAAGTGATTTAAGAGTAGGTAAAATTGATTTCTTTGATTTGAGTGGTGATGGTACAACTCTTGTTTATACTAAGTATAATGATTCAAATCAAATTGATCAAATATTTTTGGTTGACCTTCGTAGCAATTTACCCGAAGAAATCACGACCCGAGAAATTACTAGTCATTGTGTGATTGGAGTCAATTCATTTTTAGTTTCTTTAAAATTAAATTATTCTGGAAATTTACTTACTTATGCTAACCAAGTTTACAATAAAATTTACATACATAAACTGTTTGCACCCAAATATAATTCTGAACAATATGAACCGCAAAGCGAGTATACTTATACATTTCCACAAAGTGGTCACTATAATGATGAGATTGAGGCATTGACATTACAAATTGATACTGCAATCAATGGATCGACTTTTATATGGGCATATCAGGACTTCGATCATGTTGATACCGGAATACAATTAAAAAATAGAATAATCATTAATGGTGATAAATACATTTCTCCAAAAAGTGGTGGCAGTGCAGACGGATACAAAATAAAAAGTGACGACCAAGCAGAAACTATCGTAGTTGCATTTCCAAACGCAGGTGAAAACAACAATGGTGAAGTAGTATTATTAACTAAAAATTTTAGAGTTCTTGCTAGAACTTACGGTGAAGATAATCAAAAGTTAGGACTTCATATTGACAGAAGTAATGATGGTAGAATTATTGCGGCCGCATCTGAAAATGGTGTATTTATGTACGAGTACATTAATCAGCAATTGCTAAAAATAGGAAGTCGCATTTTCACAAAAAAATACGATGGTAATCTTCCGGTGTGGTCAACATATAATTCAAATAGAGAAACCAATGAAAACAACTTAGTTTACACCACCCCAACTCCTATACAAACACAAACACCACAAAATATTCTAATATCAACTCCAACACCTACACCTAGTAATACCCAAGCATCAGATATAGATAATTCAGTCGAGGAAACTTCAATTGGAGCAACACCTTTGTATGGATTTGTATTGCTAGGAGATGGACAAGATTTATTAACAATGACTTCTTATGTGGACGAAGAAACGCAAGAAAGCATCGTTAATGTAGAATCACGTAGTTGTGAGATATA
>Ga0181591_10005379_pt1 | contig 11132 bp, 5 predicted proteins | sample 071ome_33_FD_133757 | JGI IMG/M metagenome (GOLD analysis project Ga0181591, IMG submission 133757) | Coastal salt marsh microbial communities from the Groves Creek Marsh, Skidaway Island, Georgia - 071412AT metaG (megahit assembly) | ecosystem: Environmental > Aquatic > Marine > Intertidal zone...
AGCAGGTGATTTAGAAAATTTTACTGGGAGCAAGTAGCTGAGATTGAAAAGCTGCTTGCTAGATTCGTAAAAGAGCAAACTTCCTCTTTTGATGTAAAAACATATTTACGTATTGTTGAGCAGCTAGGCGAAGAACCAGATCCACGAAAGATGCCGCTTTCTCATTCGGATTTTCCGTCTGAGGTACAAGTGGCATTTTTTATGTTCAGCTTACTATCAGATGTCTGGGATGGAATGTCTGGAATGTACATGGGAAAGGATTGGTCTTCTGCAAACTTTATATTTAAAACTTATGAAATCGAAGATAAAAGAGAAGTTTTATATTTTATGAAACTTTACGAAAAAGAATTAATGTCTCAAAGAGCAGAAGAGGCAGAACGAAAGAGAAAGGAAGAAGAGCGCAAATCTAAACAAAGCAGCGGTAAGCAGTATACCCATAATGTAAAAGGCTAATGGCAAAAAACGAAGTAAAACTTAAAGTACGAGTTACGGAAGACGGTAACTTAGAAGTTATTGGTAAAAAAGCTAAAAAAGCTGCCAAGGGTATTGATGATGTAGGCAGGTCAAGCCAAACTGCTGATCGTAATTTGAAAGGAGCTGCAGGAGCTTCTTCAAATACAACCAAAAACTTTTCTAAAATGGCACAAGGCATTACTGGAGGCCTTGTTCCTGCATATGCAACTCTTGCAGCAAACGTTTTTGCAATTAGTGCTGCATTTAACTTTTTTAAGAATACCTCTGATTTATCAAACTTAATTGAAGGACAAATTCAATATGGTAATTCCACCGGTCTTGCTTTAAAAACAGTAACGCAAGGACTCCGAGAAGCCAGTGGAGGAATGCTAGGATTTAAAGAAGCCGCCCAGGCAGCTGCTATTGGTGTAGCAAAAGGCTTTAGCCCTGCTCAGATGGAAGAACTTGCAGTAGGAGCAAGAAAAGTATCTCAAGCATTAGGCAGAAATTTTGAAGATTCTTTTGATCGTCTAGTAAGAGGTATTTCAAAAGCAGAGCCCGAACTCTTAGATGAATTAGGTATTACTCTTCGATTAGAAACAGCAACAGAAAACTATGCTGCTGCAATTGGTAAAACTGCAAACAGCCTAACGGCTGCGGAAAGGAGCCAAGCAGTATTTATAGAAACTCAGCGCCAATTACAGAGTCAATTTAAAGATTTTGAAGGAACTACAAACCCCTTTGTAGAGCTTGGAAAAACTTTTGAAGATATTGTTAATGCTGTAACTCAATTTCTTGCTCCCGTTTTTGAAAAAGTAGCTAAAATAATAAATGAAAACGGTGTCGTAGCCATAGCCTTTTTTGGTACTATAGCTGCAGGTATAATTAAATCAATGCCTTTTGTAGACCAGTTAAAAGAAGGGATGCAAAACTTTGCAGATAAACAGCATACCGCTCTTGAACAAGCAAAAGCGGATTTAGACGCTTATAAGAAAAAAGTAGAAAGCACAAAAAGTGCTTTAATGAAAACCCAAGCTAAAGGAGCCTCCGGAGTTCAACGAGGTGCTCAAGGCTTGGTAGAAGCAGGTTCTTCTTCCCCTGTATTACAAAGAGCCGCTGAAGGTACTATGACAGGAAGAGATAGAGCAAACTTAAAGAAAGCTTTAGCAGCTGCAGAAGTAGAATATAGAAGACACGGAAAAATTACAAAAGGAATATTTAAAGGCGTAAGTATTGAGATTGTAAGAGATATGAACAGGTCATTTAATAAAATGACAACAAGCAGCGCCTCTTTTGCTTCTAAAGTAAAAAATCTAGTTCCAAGATCTATTTCTTTTGTTAATGTGCAGATGAAAAAGATGGGTGTTTTTGGCGTTAAAGCTTTCAACGCATTAGGCGGTGCTGCGCAAAAAGCAGGAAAAGCAATGAATGCTGCTATGAAAGCAACTGTAATACTTGGTATTGTTCAAATGGTTTATGATATGTTTATGTCAGTACTAAATGCTCCTGCTACATTGATGAAAAATATTGATAAGCTTATAAGTGGAATTTGGAATGGATTTAAAGGACTAGTTAACCTAGTTATAGGCTCTATTAATTATGTTATAGAGCAGATGAATAGAATACCTGGAGTAGATATAGAAACATTAGGGTTATTAGAGACTAATACTCAATTACGGCTTTTACAGGATACAGACCTTTATGAGTGGGCTACAGGGTTTGAAGCAGCTAGACAAGTAGTCTTAAAATTTAAGGATTCTTTAAAAGATGCAAAAGACGCTGCTCAAGATTCTAAAAAAGAACTTCGTGGAATCTTATCTGGTATACGAGACAGGGAGTTTACGGGAGATTTAACAAAAGCAGGGCTGCAAAGAGCAACAGCAGTTGGCAGTCTTGGAATTTCAGGAACTCTCGAAGGTTTATTAGATGATGATTTTGACGCAGGGCAAAAGAAAGAAATTATTGACGAATATATAAAAGAGCTAGGCCCTTCACTTGCTGAGCTGTCTCCTAGACTACTTAGCTATGTAAGAGAGGGGAATTTAAAAGCAATTAGAGAGTTGGAAGCACAGTCTCTATCTTGGACTGCAGGAGTAAATGACCTAAAAGAAGGAATAAGAGAACTGCCCACACAAATCTCTGCAGACAACCTATTAGGAGCAGAAATTTACTTAAAAAACTTAAATGATTTAGCAGAGCAAAATGATGTCTTAGCTGTAAAACTAGGTGAAACAGCTATGTCAAAATATGAGTTTGATCAGGTATTTAAGGATGTAGGCGGAACAGCAGGCTTTTTAGAACAATTAACAAGTTTAAGAATGGCAATTGATACTAACCGAACAGAGCTTAATCAGTTAAATATGGAAAAAGCTAAATTAGGGATGCTTCCACCTAATTTAAGGCAAGAGTTTGAGAGAAGATTAGATCTCGAGATACAAGCAAATAACTTAGAAAAAATGAGATATGATCTACAGTCTAGAAATCGACAACTAAATCTTGCAAGGGGCACAGAACAAGAAATAGTTATACAGCAAGGAATAGACAAACTACAAGAACAGATTGCACTAGAAGAAACTAAATATGACCAAAATTTAAAACAGTTCTCAAATATTGCAGAAATAGGAATGACTGTAGGGAATACTTTAGAGTCTAGTTTAAATCAGGCATTTACAGGAATTATTCAAGGAACTACAAGTTTAAAAGAGGCTTTTAAAAATTTAGCTAAAAATGTTCTTCAAAGTTTAGCCCAAGTAATTGCTAAGTTATTAGTAACTAAAATCCTAATGTCAACTCTAGGGGGCACCACTTTTGGAAACTTTCTTGGAATTCCTACCTCGCCTGTCACAGCCGCAAAAGGTGGGGTATTTTCTGAAGGTAAAAAAATGTATGCAACTGGAGGAATTGCAAAAGGTCCAAGAGCTGGATATCCTGCTGTATTGCATGGTACCGAAGCAGTAGTTCCTTTACCTGATGGAAAATCGATTCCTGTTTCTATGAGTGGAGCAGGAGGACAGCAAAATAATGTTACTGTAAATGTTGCAATAGACGGCCAAGGACGAGCTTCTTCAAATACACAACAAGACTCAGCACAGGCAGGAAATCTTGGAAATATTATTGCAAAAGCAGTTCAACAAGAACTTCAAAATCAGAAACGTTCAGGCGGAATACTGAATCCGTATGGAGTAGCATAATGGCAATAGGATTTACAACTTCATCAACTTATGGAAATAGAGATATTGTCCCTGACAAAGGGTTGGGCAGGCAATCTAAGCCTCGCGTTCGTGCTGTAAAATTTGGAGATGGATACGAGCAGAGAATTGCAGATGGTATTAATCCAATTGAAGAAACGTTTTCATTAAGTTTTAATAATCGTACGGCTGCAGAAATTGATGATATTATAGGATATTTAACATCTCTTGGAGGAGTAAGCTCTTTTGATTTTACTTTTCCAGATAATAGAGGGGTTGGAGGGGAAACTACTATAAAAGTGGTTTGTGATACTTATGGTCAAACATATACAAATGATGGGTATCCTTCTGCAACAGCAACTTTTAGAAGAGTGTATGAAGCATGACCGATTTAATAGATGTAGTACAGAAACAAGAGCCAGGGAGTGAGTTAGTAGAGTTATTTGAAATTACTTTACCTAACGGAACAATTTTATATCTTCATCCTGGCTTTGATACTACTAATGCTACAGGTGACATTTCTTTTCGTGAAAAAACAGCTCCTTATGCCTCTCAAGACTATGAAGCTTTTCCTATAGAAATGTCTGGCGTAGAATTTGTAGCAGATGGCGCACAAAATAGACCAACTTTAGCAGTTGCTAATGTTACTTCCGCCTTTTCAGATCAACTAGGAAGTAATATTTCTAATGATGATTTAATTGGGCAACCCGTTACAAAAAGAACAACTTTAAAAAAATACTTAGTAGGAGAATCTCATGACACGGGTACTTCAGGGCCTCCGATTGAGTTTCCCACACAAAAGTACATAATTGATAGGATTACAGCAGAAAGTTCTTTATCTTTAACTTTTGAATTAGCTTCTCCATTTGATTTATCTGGTATTAAGCTGCCTAATAGAAATATTTTGGGGCGGTATTGCTCTTGGGAGTATCAAGGAAATGATTTAAATTCAAGAGGAGGATGCTTATGGAGTAAAGATAGCTTAGTTGTTAGAGGTATATCCGGAACTCAAGTTTGTGCAAGTTATAAAGCATATTTTACTTCGGAAGATATTCCTATTGTTCCTGAAGTTATTTTTACTACAACTACTGCATGGCAGACTTCCCATGCCTATTTAATAGGGGATTTAATCAAAAGGAATAACATAGTATGGGTAGCGATTGAAGACCATACTTCAAACTCATCAAGCACAGGCTTCAATACGGATTACAATACCAATGGCTACTGGACTCAATATGCTTATCTTTCTTGGGCAACTTCTACTTCTTATGCTGAAAATGCTTATGTAAAAAATGGAAGCAACTACTATCGATGTAATACTACTCATACTTCTGATGCTGCTTCGTTTTCTGCTGACTCGGCAAAGTGGGACACAATCTATTTGTATAAAACTTGGGATACTGTAACCCCTTCAAATAATGTATTTGCCGTAGATGACTATGTAGAGTACGACAATGGAACACAAACTACCGTTTGGAGAGCTTTAAAAGCTAGCGACAGGGTAAATCCTGAAGAAAGTACTTATTGGACTCGCGGAGATATGTGTGGTAAAAAGTTTTCTTCTTGTAAATGTAGATTTCAATATAATCCAAGACTCAATAAAACTGAGTTAAACGCTTCTCCCTCTACTAGAAAACTCACAAACGAGTTTTTACCTTTTGGAGCATTTCTTGGCTCAAGGAAGTTTAGGTGATCGAACAAATAAAAGAGCACTTTGAAGAGTGCTACCCACAAGAAGGTTGTGGAATTATAGGAATAGTAAAAGGCAAAAAAAGATGGTATCCTTGTAATAACCTTGCTGAAGATAATGATGACTTTGTACTAGACCCAAATGATTATGTAAAAGTCATGAAAGAAGCAAATATATTTGCTATTGTACATGACCACATACATAGTTCAAATGAACCAAGCGAAAATGATAAAAAATATTGTGATGCTTTAGGAATACCTTACTATATTTTTTCTTTTCCTTCTATGGATTTAAATATAGTAGAGCCAGAAGTTAATTGTAGTCCTTTAATTGGTCGTGAGTATGAGTTTGGAAAGTATGACTGTTTAGAAGCAGTAAGAGATTATTATAAAGAATATTTAAATATAGAATTACGAAGACGACTGCCTTACTTAGATGATTGGTGGGAAGCTGGAGAAAATTATTTTACTGAAGAACATATAAAAGAATGGCAGTTTGTTAAAGTAGAAGATTTAAGAAAAAATGACGTAGTAATTTTTCAAATGGGAGCAGATGTACCTAACCATTGTGGAGTTTACTTAGAAAATGACATATTTTTTCATCATGCTGTAAATCGACTTTCGTGTCGAGAAAATCTTTACCCACTGTGGGCAAAGTATTTAGTAGGAATTTATAGATATAATGCGTAAAATTTATTTAGAAGGGCAATTAGGACAAAAGTTTGGAACTTCACACTTATTTTGTGGGGATACTCCTGCGGAAGCGTTTCGCCTTATTGCGGCAAACTATCCTCAGTTTAGAAAGTATCTTATTGACTGTCATGAAAAAGATATCGGTTTTCATATTGAAGTTAATAATCAAGAAATTGATACAGTTGAATGCTTACTTCCTCTTTCTCAAGGAGATATAGTAATTACTCCTGTGCCTGCAGGATCTAAATCTGGAGGCGGAAAAATTCTTACTGCTATCGCAATTGCTGCTTTTATAATAATTAATCCAGGCGGTATACTTACTTCGGTTACAACTACTGGCACTGCAGGGCTAGGGTCAGGTAGTACTATGGCAGTTTCGGCTACTACAGGGTTAAATACTGCGGGGTTACTATTATCTGCAGTATCTGTAAACTTAGCTCTTACTGGACTAATGCAATTAATGGCTCCAGACCCTGCGACAGACCAAGAAAATGAAGAAGGTTATCTATTTACAGGGGATACAAGAAATGTTGTATCAGGAGACCCTGTTCCTCTTTTATACGGAGAGCTAAGGGTTCCTGGTTTATTGGTATCTTCTGAAGTTGCTCAAAATACAATAGCAACTGATAATTATGCGAATATTTATACAGGTACAGATAAGGATATGTATTCTGGCTTAGAATATGCTAATTCGATGCTATTTCAAGCAAAGTTTAATTCAGACACTCAATCACTAAATACTAGTCTAGTAACAGAGCCTTTAGATGGCTCTGTTATAGGAGCAAAAAATCAAAATGTATTATTAACTCATGTAATTTCAGAAGGGCCTATCTATGGGTTAGTTAACGGAACTTCTTCTGTATATTTAAATAGTGATCCAGCACAGGATCCTTCGGATAGTAATAGTACTCGTAATGTTCAGTTGACATTTACAAATGGAAGCTCCTCTACTAGCACAAATGATAGTTTGAATGAGAATGAGAAGAACACTAAGGACGAGGATACTAAAAAATATATAGAATTAGAAGATTACCTAGTAGGTGTAGGTAATGTTGCAGTAGAATTTGATTTTGACACAGGAACTAATACAAGTGTTACACTAATTTCAACTTCAATTACTAAAGGTACTACATTTGAGGCCTTTATGGAGTTAGATCCAAACACTCCTTATAATTCAAGAGTGACTTATAGAGATACAGACGGTGAAGTTCTTTTCAAAGATGCAAGAATTATAGAAGTAATAAATGGTACATACGCAAAGTTAGAATATGTTCCAATGATGGTAAGTTTAAGAAGTGGCTATACAGGAGGTACTTTTGAAGTTAGTAAATGGGAAGAGGTGGGTGACGGATTAGGTGGAGGCGGAGGTCCAAATCTTGGTAATAATTTTAACGGCAACTCAGGTGATTATAGGTGTAAATTTAGTAATGCTTTTCATGAGGATATGAATGCAGGAAATAATTTATTTTCTGCTGCAAAATATAAAAACTTTGGTGTTCAGTTTAGAACAGGGCATTTATACCAGCATCCATTAGTAGGAGTAAATGGAGCTGCTGACGCAGGAAATACTTCTATTACAACTGGTTTATCTAACGATATTGGAGGTCCAGGAAATACTTCAACTACATATCAATATACTTATAATACTACTCAATTAGGACTAACAGCTACTCAAGCTGTTGAAGCAGATACTATTGATTTTAAAATAGCTTATGGAGCATTAATAAATACAAGTCCTGAAGGAGAGGAGAAACCAGGAAAAGCTTGGTATAAAATTGAAGTAAGATTTACAAATGATGGAACTAATTTTACTGATTGGAAAGTTGTAAGAGAGGAAAGCGCACATATTGCTACTAGTTCCAGTAGTATTGTTTTTAATGAGCCAATAAACTTAGAGCTTTATAAGCCAAAAGGTGCCATTGACTGGGAAGTAAGAATTACTCGTTTAAGTGATAATGACAAAGCCTATGAAAATATTTTAGCAGATGGCTATAACGACGACTACACTGGACAGTCCCCCGCTACTATATCCACTGCAACTACAGTAATTAAAGAATACTTAAGCTATCCCTTAACTGCGGTCGCGAGAACTCAGTTTAATTCTGTAAATTTCTCAGGACTTCCACAAATAGATTATCATTGTAAAGGGATTAAAGTTTTAGTCCCCTCTAACTATGTTACTCGTGATGAAGCAAGTGATGGAGTTGCTGTCTATACAAGAGACACTAGTACAGGCACAATTACTTCTGATTATGTCAACTGGGATGGTAATTTTAGAAGTGAAAAAGTTTACACAAATAATCCTGCTTGGATATTTTATGATATTCTCACAAATAATCGATATGGGCTTGGGTCATATTTATCAGAAAGCGATATAGATAAATACACATTATATAGAATCGCTAGATATTGTGATGAATTAGTTGACGATGGAAATGGAGGCTTAGAGCCAAGATTTACTGCAAATATTTGGCTTAGAAAATCAACAGATGCTTATAAGGTACTAAAAGATTTTTCAACTATTTTTAGAGGTATAATCTATTGGATAGATGGACAAGTTGTAGAAGTATTAGACCAAGCAAGTGATGCGGTTTATAACTTTAGTTCTTCTAATGTAGTTGATGGACAGTTTTCTTATGAGTCAACGGGTAGTAAGACTAGAGTAAATCAAGTCTCAGTAACTTGGAATAATCCAAATGCAGACTACAAACCAGAGGTACTTTTAGTTGAAGACGGTCAGAATATAGCAAAGACTGGAAAAATAATTACTCAAAATGCAACTGCATTTGGAGCAACCTCTGAAGGGCAAGCACTTCGATATGGAAGGTGGAAGCTGTGGACTGCAAAAAATCAAACTGAAATTGTAAACTTTGTAACTGCAATTAATGCAGCATTTTTAAGGCCTGGAGATGTAGTAAATATTCAGGATCCTTATAGACATCCTCCATATCAAACTTTAAGTGGCAGAATTTCTTCTACGGGTACTTTAACTTCCTCTACTATTCCTCTTGATAGAGAAATAACTTTACAAGCTGATTCAACCTACGAATTAAATGTACTAATTGAGGAGCCAGGAGCATTTTTAAGTCAAGAATCTGCTACTATTGATAGCACTTTGTATCGTTTAGGGGACTTAATTCTCACCGATAGATTCGGTAACCCTATAACTTCAGAAATAGATGCAAGCAACCTTCGAGATGATTCTTTAGAACCTGTTGAAGTAGTATGGAAAAAATATACTCGAGTAGAAACTCAAACTGTTAATACTTCTGCAGGCTCTGGAATAACTTCTCTTTCTGTTGGTACCGCGTTCAGTGCTGTTCCAAATTCTCAAACAGTTTGGGCTTTGAGAAGAGTTTTAACAACCTCAGGAGTAGAGGTTCTGGGAACAAAAGAAGAATATAAAATACTTGGAATTACAGAAAACGAAAATAATACTTATAATATTACTGCAGTTAAGCATTATAATGAAAAGTTTACTGCTATAGAATCTAATTGGACTTTAGCAATAGATGATCCTGTATATCCAGCAGAAAAAGCTGATGATATTGTTCCTGCTTGCCCAAACTTTTATATAGTTAATAATAGGGAGCTGTCAAAAGGAAACGAAAGATCAATAACCTTTCAGTGGGATGCTCCTTTAAACTTAGATCAAACAGAATATAAAAATATTGCATCATTTGAAATAGAGCATCCCTTTAGGGAAAGCTCTATTCCTAATCCTTTAATTATTGATGGAGATAGTAAATCTTCAGGACCTCATATTGTTACTGCTTATAGTAGCAACAATAATAGTGGACAAGGATACTCCGCTTCAATAGTAACAGTAAGTAAAAGTGGAAAGCGTTCGAAACTAAGAAAAGCATTTATTAGTTTTCAAGACAACTATCTTGCAGACGTTGAGCGCTGGAAGGGAGTTCCTCGAGGGGGCGTATCAAGTACCCCAATTAGTATAAACTCAAGCAATGAGTTTCAATTTGATGATAGTAACTATACCTTTATTCCTATAGGGAGCCCTTCGGTTGAAGTGGAAGGCTCAAGCTCCGTAGCATCGACTTATAAACAAGATATTTCTAATATTCCAGCTATAGCAGATGCAACATGGAGTAGTTATAGTCTAAATGAGAAACTTTTAAATGCTCATTATATATTTATAGACTCTAGTGATACTACAGACCCAATTAAATTAATAAAATGGTATTATGACCCTACTTTAGAACTAGGATATTTTTATGATACTGGAACAGGTAATGGATCAAATACTTATTGGGGGACAGCTTCAGGAAGTATTAGTATTCCAAAAGATAGTAATAAAGTAACAGGTACCAGTACTGCTTTTAAAACTGATTTTAATACAGGCGAGTACATAAGAATAGGTACAAATGAAGTAGCAAAAATTTCACATATTTTTAGTGATACTATAATGTTTTTAAGTAAAAGCGTTACTACAGCATTTACTAATGTTACTGGTTACTATACTACTTTTAGAATAGATTTAAATAATGATGCAATTATTGCAGGAATTAGAAATTTAACAACAGCGGGCTTTAAGTTAGTTCCTGCCCCTACTCTTTCTTTTAATACTCCGAAAAAAGAATTAGAAGGTATAACACAAACAGAAGGATACGTTTACTATAGTACTCCCCAGGGTTCTGCACCTAGCGGTCCAGGTTCTTCTGCAACTTATACGTGGGCAGATGGTTCAATTACTGGAATGAGCTCCGGATGGCAACAGTCTCCTCCACAAATGACTGCAGGGACTAATGGTCAATTCTGGTATGCAAGATATGTTGTCAGCCAGTCAACTGCAGAAGACCTTACTAACACTATAACTTTTGACTCTGTTTCTGCAGGGCATAATTTTAGTGGCCTTGTTACTTTTCAGTCTGGTTCTTCTATTACAGATGGGACTACTAGCATAACTCCTGTTCAAATTGGAGGCGCTGCTTATGATATTAATACAAATATTACTACTATTAATGGAGGCCAGATTACTACTGGAAGTATTACTGCTTTACAAATTCAGTCAGATACAATTACGGCCAATAAGCTAACTAATAGTAGTACAAATACTAGTTATAATACTGGAAACAATAAATTCTCAATAGG
>Ga0181591_10005389_pt1 | contig 11124 bp, 13 predicted proteins | sample 071ome_33_FD_133757 | JGI IMG/M metagenome (GOLD analysis project Ga0181591, IMG submission 133757) | Coastal salt marsh microbial communities from the Groves Creek Marsh, Skidaway Island, Georgia - 071412AT metaG (megahit assembly) | ecosystem: Environmental > Aquatic > Marine > Intertidal...
ACAGGATGTACAACATGTACACAAACAGAACCATTAGTAGATACTTGTTTAAATACAAAAAGTATAGCTTACTTAAGATATTCAACATCAAATGATGTTTGTGAAAATAATCAAAATAAAAATTTCTATTATATAGACCCACAAGGAAATGACCCTGTAACACAAGCTGATTTCTGTGCAGCAACAGAATTATGGAATTATGTAGGACCTACTACAACAGGAACTTGTACAGTTACATATGCAGCAGCAGGATATTATTCATTAGATTCAGATAATACAAGAAGAAGATATTGGAATGGTTCTAGTTTTAGTGTATGTATAAATTGTATTGACGCAAACTTCTTGTATTATTTAGGTGGTGGATTTAATCCATTAACACAATATTGTGACGATTCTTCAGGTGTAGGTGGTTTTTATTACTTTGATAATAATAAAACATTAACTTCTGCAACATCTGCAGATCACATGTATACAAGCGCAGCGGATGTAGGAACTACTAATAGAGCTCCAGAAGGATTCTATACAGATTTAGTTAACTATAGATATTATGAGCCACAAAGTTTACAGGTATGGGAAAATGCTAATTTATGTCCATCTAAACCAGAACCACCAGCTTGTACAGCACCTACTAAACCAACTTTAACAGTTTGGAGACAATATACAGATTGTTTGACTGGATTAGACTCTACAATTACATTTGGTAATAGTACAGATTCATTCCCAGCTGTAGTAGAATATAATGGTGAATGTTATTCTAATCCACAAATTGATTCAGGTAATCAATCTAATCTTTGGATAGATGCACAAACTTGTGTAAATGATGTTTTAGTTTATGATTATCCTAGATTTAATACTTGTAACGATTGTACAGGTGATTATTACTACGATCTTAAAAAGTGTACAGATAATACATTTGGATATAGAACAGGTCAAACTACAACTGCAATTACACTTCCAACAAACAGAAGAGTTCAAGCAGGAGGAATAGATTATATTGTAGTAGGTATAACACAAACAGGAACTTCAGTAGGTACAGTAACAGATACAGGAGAAACAGGATGTCCAGTAGTAGTTCCAGATGATAATGTGTTTGTAGTAGAAAGACAAAGTGATTCATTTGTAACTTATGTACAATTAGATGCAGGTTATCAAGTAGGTGATATAGATATTACAATTTCAACTGATGGTTCTAATTGTTATGACATACAAGGTACAGATTATGTAGAAACACCAACTAGTTATGGTACAATAACAGGTTCTTGTACAACTACAACAACTACAACCACAACAACCACAGTAGGATGTGGAAGTCAAGTAATGTATGCATCAGCAGTAGATGCAGAAACTGTATGTTGTAATACAACTAAAACAGGAACTGTTTATATGGATAGTAATGACATTTCAACAGCTACGACAATATATACAGATAATACTTGTACTACACTATATGCTAGTGATAGATATTTATCTGTAGACTTTGGAGATTATTATTTCTGGAATTCATCAACAAATACTTTAACAGGACCGACAAGTTGTCCAGCATGTCCATAATATGAAATATATATCAGCTCAACCAGAAATAAAATATTATGAATGGCAAGTAGACACTATGATTAATTCATATTTAAATAATGGTGTAAGTCCATTTGATATTATAGTTCTTTTAGGTAATACAGGTGAATATAATTTTGACAAATTAAGATCGAAATATAAATATGTAGGATTTATAAGTTATCCATATAAACCAGAAGCATATGCACCCGCTATTAAACCATATTTAATGAGTAAATATTTTGAAAGTTGTAAGTGTACACAAGGAGAACAATATTATTATGCAGATGCAGACACAATACTTTTAAAACCATTGGGAGAATTTACGAAAGACAAAGTTTGGCTTTCAGATACCAGATCTTATATAGGATATGACTATATAGTTTCAAAAGGAGAGGAAATATTAAATATTATGGCTGATACTGCTAAAATAGATAAAAGAATTATAGAAAATAAAAAAGATTCATCAGGCGGTGCTCAATATGTGTTTACTGGTACAGATAGTGAGTTTTGGAAAAGCGTTTACGTGACTTCTAATGCACTTTATAGAGAAATGAGAAGATACAACAATGAGCATAAAGAAAAATACAAAGAAACATACCCAATACAAGCATGGACAGCTGAAATGTGGGCTACTTTATGGCAATTTTGGAAAAGAGGAATGAAAACCGAAATTACAAAGCGATTAGACTTTGCATGGTCAACAGATAAGTTAGAAAAAATGGAAGGTAAAGCTATTTTACATAATGCAGGAGTCTTAGATAATCATACAGGTTTTTTTAGGAAATCAGACTGGCAAAACGAATATCCATCATGTAATTTGGATATAACAAAAACGCATTGTAATTATTATTATTATAAGAAAGTATTAGAAGCAACATGTTAGGAGATATATTAGAATTATTAAGAATTGCAAGAGAAAATAACCTAAAAGGTGAGTTTATAGATGTTGCTTTAGGTAAAAATAAAATGCCAGAGACATTAAAAGAAGCATACCAAAGATTTAAAAACAAAAACTAATGGCACAAGAAGTAGTAATAAAAATATCAACAGACGTATCAGGTGCTGAAAAGAATATTCAAGAAGTAGGTGTAGGATTAAAAGGAATTCAAGATGGAGCTAAAGCAGCAGGTAAATCAATGCTTAGTCTTTCAAATATTTTTAAAGGAACTATTGTAGTAAAAGCCTTTAATAAAGTTTTAGAAGTATTAGCACAAACTTTTAATTCAAACCAAAAAGTTGTAGACACTTTTGCTACAGCTACTACAGCATTAAAATTAGCTTTTAACGATTTATTTGTTTTTATAGAATCAAATATTGGAACAGTAGTAAATTTCTTTAAAGATATATTTGAAAATCCAGTAGAAAGTTTAAAAACTTTTGGTAAAGCAATATTAGACAATTTTATTGAAAGATTTTATTCAGCTTTAGAAGTAATTGGTAATGTAGGTAAAGCTGTTGGTAAACTACTAAAAGGAGATTTTAAAGGAGCGTTAGATTCTGTTAAAGAAGCAGGTAAAGAAGCTGTAGATGTTATAACAGGTGTAGATAATAGTGCTGAAAAAATCGCAGAAACAACCGGCAAAGTAGTAAAAGCTGCAACAGACTACACTAAATCAATAGTAGATCAAGCAAAAGAAATAACTAAGCTAAATAACTTAAATAAAATTGCTAGAGCAGAAAATCAAGGTATAATTGAGGATTATGATAGACAAGCAGAGATTCAAAGACAATTAAGAGATGATACAAGACTAACAGTAGAAGAAAGGATAGCAGCAAACGAGGAATTAGGTAGAATACTCGAAGAACAACAAGAATTAATGGAAGAAAATGCTAAAATAGCAGTAGCTGCGGCTGAAGCTGAATTAGCATTAGATGAAAATAACGTAGATCTAAAAGTTGCATTAATTGAAGCAGAAAACGAACTAGCAGCAGTACAAGCTAGAGTAACAGGTTTAAGATCAGAGCAATTAACTAATCAAGCAGCATTAGAGAAAGAATTAATTGAGTTAAAAACATCAGAGCAACAAGGAATAATTGAAACTCAAAATATTATTGCTCAAGGTGAAGCAGAGTTAATAGATAATGAAGTCCAAAGATTAGAAAAATTAAAAGAAGTAGCATTACAAGAACAAGCATTAACAAAACAAACTTTAGAGGCTAAAGTAGCAAGTTATAAACAAGGAACACAGGAGTTTATTGATGCAACTAATGAATTAAATAGATTTAATGCTGAAAGTGCTACAAATCAAAAGAAATTAGATAAAGAAATTGCAGATGCTAAAGTGTCTGCTATAACAGGGGCTTTAGGTTCATTAGCTAGTTTAGTTGGCGAAAATACAAAGTTTGGAAAGGCTATAGCAATAGCACAGTCTATAATAGACACATATGCAGGTGCAACTAAAGCTTTAGGCCAAGGTGGGATATTTGGTTTTGTAGGTGCAGCTTCAGTAATTGCAGCAGGTTTTGCTAATATTAAAAAAATAACATCTACAAAGGAACCTGCACCGCCAAGTTTTGCTAAACCAACACCAGGTGGAGCAACACCAGCTGTAGCATTAAGCACTCCACCAGCATTTAATGTAGTTGGAGCAACACAAGAAAGTCAGTTAGCGCAAACAATAGCAACAGCTCAACAAAAACCAGTAAGAGCATATGTTGTTAGTACAGATATTAGTAGTCAACAAGCTTTAGATAGAAAAACTGCTACTCAAGCAGCAATAGGAAATTAAAACAAAATATTAAAAACAATATTATAGTAATATGGATATAGTTGAATTATTTATTGACGAAGAAGACGACGTGTCAGGTATTGATGCAATAAGTATCGTTGAAAACCCTGCAATTCAAGAAGATTTTGTTTATTTAAAAAATCAAGAATTTAAATTAGCAGAACTTGATGCAGAAAAAAGATTATTATTAGGACCAGCATTAATTCCTAATAAACCTATATATAGAAAAAATGAAGAAAAGGAATATTATATATATTTCTCAAGAAATACAGTTAGAAAAGCTAGTGAGTTGTTTTTAAAAAGAGCAAAACAACATAGATCAACTTTGGAACATGAATTACCATTAAATGGACTAACAGTTGTTGAATCATGGATAGTAGAAGGTGACCAAGACAAAACTAGATTATATAACATGGAAGTTCCTGTAGGTACTTGGATGGTTTCTATGAAAGTAGAAAATGATGAAGTTTGGAATGATTATGTTAAAACTGGAAAAGTTAAAGGTTTTTCAATAGAAGGTTATTTTGCTGATAAATTAGAAAGACCAAATGAACCAAATAAATTGGAACAAAAAGCTCAAGAGACATTAGATGATTTAAAATCTATGTTAAAGGATTATGAGGTATAATAGGATAAAATATAATGTTCCAGGTCCAGGTAGAAGAGCTTGTTTATGTAGAGATACAGACACGTACTCGATAGATTGCTGCGATGAAAAAGACTATATGACGCAAGGTATTGGTAGTATAACAGGACCTATTGGATATTTGTTGCAAGAAAATGGAGATTATTTATTACAAGAGAATAACGATTTAATAGAATTATAAAATGGCAAATAAAAAAATATCACAATTAAACGAAGCAAGTTCATTAAATACAACCGATAAATTTGCTGTAGTACAAAGTGGTGAGACTAAACAAACAACTTTATCTACTTTACAAACAACATTAATAACTAATATAGGAGATGATGTAAGAACAACATTAATTCCTACTAGTTTAACATGTCAAGCAACTGTCAATGTAGATTTAGATAGTTCAACATATGATGATGTAGAATTATTAGTATTATCATGGTCTGGAGATACAGGTCAAATGACATTAAGTTTACCAGTTGCAGCTGACCATGAAAATAGACTTTTGAGAATTATTACAGATACAACATATTCTACAAGTACAAGATCTCATTTAACACCACAAGGTAGTGATACTTTAGATGGTAGTACTGATTATTTCGAGATTAATAAGGAATATGAAGGTATTACAGTATGGTCTAATGGTTCTGAATGGTTTATAATTCAGAAAAAAGCTTAATAGAAAATATAACAAACAATAAGTAATTTAATTTAAATAGTATGAAAGCAACAGAAATGTTAAAACAAGTAAAAGATCTACTTGGTATGGACGTTAAAGCTGAAGTTGTTCTTTCTGAAGAAACTCAAGAGGAAAACATTGAGGAAACTCAATTAGAATCTCAGGAGTCTGAAGAAGTACAAGAAACTTTATCAGAAGACAAAGTAGAGGAATCTCAAGAGAAAGTTGAATTAGCAACTGCAGAACTTGAAAATGGGACAATTGTTGAGGCAGAAGCTTTCGAAGCTGGTAACGAAATTTTTATCGTTACTGAAGACGAAAGGGTCGCTTTGCCAATTGGCGAGTATTCTTTGGCTGATGGGCAAATTTTGACTATCGAAGAAGAAGGAATTATAGCTTCTATAGGAGCAGCTACTGAAGAAACTGAAGAAGTTGAGGCAGCAGCAGATTACGCAACTAAAGAGGAACTAGCCGAAGTAAAAAAGGCAGTAGAAGATATTGTTACTATGATCGAAGAACTTGGTTATGGTAAAAAAGAAGAAGAAATGTCTTCTGAAGAAACAAAAGAAGAATTATCATCAGTAGAAAAGGTTAAACACAACCCTGAAACAGAAGATAAGGCTGAATTAAATCTCTATGCTCAAAACAGACAATTAGGTGTTTTAGATAGAGTAATGAACACAATTTCGAATTTTAACTAATATTAATTAAAAATGGCAAATAGCACAACATCGATCACGACTACGTATAACGGAGAGTTTGCGGGTAAGTACGTGAGTGCCGCTTTACTTAGCGGAAATACATTATCACAAAACTTAATTACAATTAAGCCAAATGTGAAAAAAGCAGAAGTAATGAAAAAAGTTGCTTCTACTGGTATCGTTAAAAATGCAGCTTGTGACTTTTCAGGTCAAGCTGACGCTTTAACTTTAACTGAAAGAATTTTGACACCTGAAGAGTTTCAAGTAAACTTAGAGCTTTGTAAAAAAGACTACGTTGCTGATTGGGAGGCTGTACAAATGGGTTATAGTTACATCAACCAAGAATTACCACCAAAATTTGCTGACTGGTTAATCGGTCACGTTGCAGCAAAAGTTGCTTCTTCAATTGAAACTTCAATTTGGAATGGAACCGATGCTACTGATGGGCAATTCGCAGGGTTTGTAACTACATTAGGAGCAGACACAGATGTAAATGACGTTACAGCTACGACATCTACTGCAGCAAATGCTGTGGAAGAAATCGGTAAAATTTTAGATGCTGTACCTACAGCTGTCTATGGAGCTGATGATTTAACTATTTACTTAGCGCCAAATATGTATAGAAACTACATTAGAGCATTAGGTGGATTTGGTTCAGCAGGTTTAGGAGCTAATGGTACTGATAACAAAGGTACACAGTGGTATAACATGGGAGCTGGTCTTCAATTTGATGGAGTTCAAGTTGTAATGGCTCAAGGTTTACCATCTGATACCGCAGTAGCAGCTGAAAAATCTAACCTGTTTTTTGGAACTGGTCTTTTAAGCGATCACAACGAGGTGCGTGTTTTAGACATGGCTGATCTTGATGGTTCTCAAAACGTAAGAATCGTAATGAGATTTACAGCTGGTATTCAGCATGCAATAGGAGGAGATATAGTTCTTTACTCTTAATAAATAATTGTATAACAAATAAAGAAGGGTAGGTGGTGTATTCTACCACCCTTTTTTTTTAAAACTTAAAAAATATGGCTTGTGATTTAACTCAAGGAAGAAAAGAACCTTGTAAAGACGTAGTTGGTGGTATAAAAAAAGTATACTTTACTGATTTCGGTGATTTTGGAGATGTATCTTATACAGACGAAACAATTACTGATATGACTGGTACTTTTACCGCTTGGGAATACGAATTAAAAGGTAATTCATCTTTCGAACAAACAGTAAACGCTTCAAGAGAAAACGGAACAACTTTTTTTGAGCAAACATTAAATATTACTTTAAAGAAATTATCTGCAGCAGATAATAAAGAACTTAAACTTTTAGCATATGGTAGACCACACATTGCAGTTGAAGATTATAACGGAAACGTTATGGTTATGGGATTAGACAACGGAGCAGACGTGAGTGGGGGAACTATCGTAACGGGAGCGGCAATGGGCGACCTTTCAGGGTATACTTTGACATTTACCGCACAAGAAACTTCACCTGCTAAATTTTTAACTTCTCCAACAGCAGCTGACCCATACGATGGTATGACAAGTGCTACTGTAACAGTAACTGAAGGAACTAATTCTTAATAGTCCTTTAAATATTTAGAAGAAAGAGGCTTTATTGCCTCTTTTTTTTTATATAATAGTTAACAAAAATACATTTATTTTATTATATAAATATGATAGTATTACAGAATACAGTAAGTTCTCAAACGATTAATTTTATTCCAAGAGAATATGAAACATCTGTCAGTAACATTTATAATATATCAATTATAAATGAAACAACAAACAAATCAGTGTATGATGAAGATACCAACTCATTTACGTTAAATGACTATTATTATCAATATTCAGACACATTTACTTTAGTGGAAGATACCTTTTATAATTTAACTATTAAAAAAAGTGGTAATATAATTTATAAAGATAAAATATTTTGCACTAATCAAACAGTTTCTGATTATTCAGTTAATTATAATGAGTATGAAGAGCAAGAAACAACAAATGATTTTATAGTTTTATAATATGGACAATTTACATATAGTTAATTTATCAGAATATAATAGACCTCAAATAAAAGAAGACAAACATAGGAGTTGGGTAAATTATGGGGCGGATAATGATTATTACAGTTATTTGATTAAATTATTTATTAATTCAGCAACAAATAACGCGATTATTCAAGGTATATCTCAAATGATATATGGAAAAGGTATAGACGCTTTAGATAGTTCTAGAAAACCTGATGAATATGCACAAATGAAATCTATTTTTTCAGATTCAGATTTAAGAAACGTAATTTTAGATCTTAAATTATTAGGAGAAGGTAGTTTTCAAATATTATATAAAGATGAAAAAGTAATAAGTGCAGAACATTTTCCAAGACAAACATTAAGAGCAGAAAAATGTAATGATGATGGAGAAATTGAAGCTTATTATTATTTTCATGATTGGAGTAAGATTAAACCTAATAGCAAACCAAAAAGGATTGCAGCTTTTGGATTTGGCAACGGAAAGGAACCGGAAATTAAAATCGTAAAAAGATACGTAAGTGGTTACGACTATTATTGTCCCGTGGACTACCAGGGAGCTTTAGCGTATGCAGAATTAGAATCGGAGATCTCAGATTATTTAATTAATGATGTCCAGAACGGATTCTCAGGAACAAAAGTCGTCAACTTCAACAATGGAGTGCCTGATAGAGAAAAGCAATACCAAGTTAAAAATGATGTAATGAATAAATTAACCGGATCCCGCGGTGAAAAGGTTATAATTGCATTTAATAACAATCAAGACTCGAAAACCACAATTGACGACATACCTTTAAATGACGCTCCAGCACATTACGAGTATTTGTCTAATGAATGCCAGAGAAAGTTAATTATAGGACATCGTGTGACCTCTCCGTTGCTATTAGGTATAAGAACAGAAAATAATGGATTAGGTTCTAATGCAGATGAGATACAAACAGCTAGTTTATTATTTGATAATGTTACAATAAAACCATATCAAGACCTAGTTATTTATTGTATAGAACAAATATTAGCTGTAAACGATATAAGCTTAAAGCTTTATTTTAAAACATTACAACCTTTATCATTTATTGAAACTGACAACGCTATTACTAATGAGGCAAGAGAAGAAGAAACAGGTGTAAAATTATCAGGGCATGTTTTAGATTTACCAGATGAAATAATAAATGAATTAATTAATAAAGGTCAAACAGAAGAAGATTTAATTAATGAAGGTTGGGAATTAGTAGATTCTAGACCTGTAGATTACGAACATGAAGAAGGTTTAGATAAAATGATTGGTTTAGCAAAAACAGGAACTGCAAGACCAAATGCAAAATCTGAACAAGATGGAGAAAACGATGAGGGATTAAGATTTAGAGTTAGATACGCATATATGCCACAAAAAGCAAGCTTACAAAAAGATAATTCTAGAGACTTTTGCAGTAAAATGGTAAAAGCTAAAAAGCTTTATAGAAAAGAAGATATTATGGCAATGTCAAATCAAGAAGTTAATGCTGGATTTGGTCCAAAAGGCACACCTAATACTTATGATATATGGTTATATAAAGGTGGTGCTAATTGTCATCATTATTGGGAAAGAAAAACCTTTATGAGTAAAAAAGAAGGTGTTAATCCAGATCCTAAAAATCCAAGATCAGAAGTTTCAGTAAGTAAAGCAACTAGAGAGGGATTTAAACCAGAAAAAAATGATAAAAATGTGGCAACTAGACCAATAGATATGCCAAATCAAGGATATAAAAATAAAAGATAAAAATGGCACAAGCATTATTAATTAGTAGAAAGGATATAGTAAAATTTACTGCAATGAATGGTAACGTTGACACTGATAAATTTATTCAGTTTATTAAAGTTGCTCAGGATATACATATTCAAAACTATTTAGGAACAGATTTATTAAATAAAATTGAGTCAGATATAATTGCTAGTACTTTATCTGGTGATTATTTAACTTTAGTTACAGATTATGTTAAACCAATGCTGATTCACTGGGCCATGGTTGAGTATTTGCCATTTGCAGCGTATACAGTCGCTAACAAAGGAGTATATAAACATACAAGCGAAAACGCTACTAATGTAGACAAAACAGAGATTGACTTTCTTGTAGAAAAAGAAAGAAATTTGGCTCAGTACTATACTGATAGATTTATTAGTTATATGAGCTTTAATAATAATAGTTTTCCGGAATATAACACTAATTCTAATGAGGATGTTTATCCTGATAAAGATGCAAGTTTTGAAGGATGGGTATTATAAAAAAGAAGTATAAACCAAAAGAGTATAATATTACTAGACTTAAAAATTATATTTTGAGTTTGACAAAGGATAACAAAAAATTAAAAAACTTATTATAATAGTATGGGTTTCGGTTCAATATATGATGAAAGTTGGTGGGGAGCAGTTAATGCTACAAATGGTTGGGGATCAATATATCCTTTTGATGCAGATGGTTCATATTTTAGAGCAGATACAACATTAGCGACAGCTGATACAACACAATATACGGCAGATAAAACATTATATTAATAAATTATGGCAAAACAAGTAATAGGAATAGGTACAACAGCAAATGACGGAACTGGAGATCCAATACGTACCGCATTTGATAAAACAAACGATAACTTTACAGAGTTATATGACGGAGCTGGCGTGGCTGATGATTCAGTAACATTTGCAAAATTAGAAAATAGATATACAGCTAAAGTAGAAAAATCAGATACTTCAGGAGCAGTTAGTATTGACTGGTCAGCTGGAACTACATTTGAATTTACTGCTTCATTAACAGGAGCATTAGAATTAGACT
>Ga0181591_10005391_pt1 | contig 11123 bp, 10 predicted proteins | sample 071ome_33_FD_133757 | JGI IMG/M metagenome (GOLD analysis project Ga0181591, IMG submission 133757) | Coastal salt marsh microbial communities from the Groves Creek Marsh, Skidaway Island, Georgia - 071412AT metaG (megahit assembly) | ecosystem: Environmental > Aquatic > Marine > Intertidal...
AAGTCACTTTGCTTGGTTGTTAGATGAGTTTGAAACATTTTCCCGACACAAAGCACTGGAACGTGCAATACTTGAATCAGCAGACTTGCTAGAAAAAGGCGACTATGCTCCTGTTGAAGACAAAGTAAAAGACGCAGTCAATATTGGATTGACTCGTGATATGGGTACAGACTACTTTGAAGATCCAAAAGGTAGATTGGAGCACTTAAAAAACTCCAATGGTCAGATCAGTACAGGGTGGGCCAATTTGGACAAGAAACTGTTCGGTGGATTTAACCGAGGTGAACTAAACATTTTTGCAGGCGGATCAGGTGCAGGTAAAAGTTTGTTCTTACAGAATCTTGCTATAAATTGGGCCACCGCTGGTTTGAACACTTGCTATATTAGTTTTGAATTAAGTGAACAACTAGTTGCCATGAGAATGGATGCAATGATTACAGGCATACCAACTAGAAAAGTGTTTCCTGAAATTGAGAACGTAGAAATGAAAGTCAAGATGTTGGCTAAGAAATCAGGCAACTTGCAAATAAAATATTTGCCAAGTGGAAACACAGTTTTAGATATTAAGTCATATATCAAAGAACTAGAACTAAAAACTAAAAAGAAAGTTGATTGTATACTGGTTGACTATTTGGATCTCATGATGCCAAAATCAAAAAGAATAAGTCCAGCAGATTTGTTTATAAAAGACAAATACGTGTCTGAAGAACTTAGAAACTTGGCCACAGAAAACAATTTGTTGATGTGTACAGCATCACAATTGAACAGAGCCAGTGTTGAAGAAATTGAATTTGATCATTCGCACATAGCAGGCGGTTTATCCAAAGTGCAGACAGCAGACAACGTGTTTGGTATATTCACATCAAGAGCAATGAAAGAACGTGGCAGATATCAAATACAGTTTATGAAAACAAGATCATCCAGCGGTGTAGGACAAAAGATTGACTTGGAGTTTGACATTGACACACTTAGAATACGAGACTTAGCCGAAGATCAAGAATACCAACAGTTCAAAAAACAAAGTTCAACAATATATGATTCATTAAAGCAAAAAAGCAAAGTATCATCAGACAAACCCAAAGAACTGGATCCCACAAAAGGTGACAATGTGGGCAAAGTAAAAGCCACAGTTGAAGGTGGCAAACTGAGACAACTGTTAAACGAACTACACTCGGATGAAGAACAGTAATGATATCAACTACATCTACGAAAAATTAAGTTCTACCTATCCACAATATTCTAATCGTAAACCCAAAGCAAAAATTTACAGCAAAGCATACACCAGTTTGATTGGTGTGATGTTGTCTGCACAGAGCCAAGACAAAAGAACTGCTGTTGCCTGTAGACAACTGTTTGCATTGGCAGACACACCAGAAGAAATGATAAAACTATCTAGAGAAGAAATTATTGAAGCAATTAGACCAGCAGGATTACACAATGCAAAATCAAAAAACATATTAGCCACAAGTCAAATGCTGTTGGAAAAATTCAATGGGCGTGTGCCACAGACACAAAAAGAGTTAATGACATTACCAGGGGTAGGTAGAAAAAGTTCTGACATTGTTATGCGGTTTGTTTGGGGACAACCACACATAGCAGTGGATACTCATGTGTTTAGGCTATTATGGAGATTGGGTTGGGCGGACAATCTCAACGAAGCAAAAGCCAGTATCACTGTTAACAACACAACACCAGAAAAATACAAATATGGTGCTCATATGTGGTTGATTACTCATGCCAAATTAGTTTGCAGATCTAGTTCACCCGGCTGTGAAGATTGTGTAATTAAACCAGTCTGTAATCAACGTGACATTAAGGTGCCAAAAAGCAAATTAAGATCACATCAAAAAACTTCAAAAATATATTAGAAAAATTTTATGTAATTGAGAAGTGCGTAAATATTTCAATATGCTAATTGCCATTACAGGACACACTGCAGGAATAGGAAAATCATTTGCTGAACAATTAAAAAGCAAAGGGCATAAAATAATTGGAATCAGTAGGCGAGACGGTGAAAACATCAGAAGAATTCCACACACTGCTTCGTTGATAGAACCTTGTGATTTTTTTATTAATAATGCACAGAGTCAGTACGCACAAACAGAATTATTATACGAGATATGGCAAAGATGGCAAGGCAAGAAAAAATATATCTGGAATATATCAACCATGATGACAGAAATTCCTGTGAACAATGTACCAGATGGACAAGATGATATTGTTATGAGTCAATATAGAAATCAGAAATTAGCACTTGAAGAAGCATCAAGACAATTGAAATACAAAAACAACTGGCCGCAGATATCTATAATACGTCCTGGAGGAGTAGCGACTCAACAACATTTTGATAATAAAAACAAAGCCGATACCGACGAATGGGTAAAATCAGTAATTGAAATATTTTCGCATAATAAAACATTTATTTCAGAAGTTTCTGTTGGTTATACTAACAATCCAATAAGTTTATAATGGACTCAAAAAAAATGCTAACAAATAAAAGTTTTTGTCCATTGCCGTGGTCTGGTTTTGAATTAGAACCAAATGGCAATGTAAAAAACTGCATTATTTCAAAAGAAAAATTAGGAAATATAAATCAAGATTCAATAAGTTCTATAATACAAAGCAAAAAAAATTTACTTTTAAAAAAGGACATGCTGGCTGATAAAAAACCAAAAAATTGTTCAGGTTGTCATTTACAAGAGCAGGGCAGAAACGATTTATCAAGCATTAGTAGTAGACTTTATTATATAAAAGAACTAGGTACAACTATTGATCCAAAACTTTATGATAAAGTAGAAAATTTTGAATTGCGTCATGTGGACATTAGATGGACCAATCACTGTAATCAGGCTTGTGTATATTGTGGTCCTAAGTATAGTAGCAAATGGGCACAAGAACTTGGAAAAAAAGTTAAAAGAAACAATGAGTCTAGACAAGAAGTAAAAAATTATGTTTTTGAAAACATAAAAAAGTTAAAGAATGTTTATCTAGCAGGCGGAGAACCTTTGTTAATGAACGAAAACAGAGAATTTTTACAAAGATTATTAAAAGAAAATCCAAATGTAAATTTAAGAATAAACACAAATTTAAGCACAACAGCACAGGAGTATTTGAACTTTGCTGTCAATTTAAAAATGTACATTGGACTGTCAGTTTTGAATCTATTGAAGAAGAATACGAATATATCAGGTATCATGGCAAATGGAGTAATTTTTTAAAAAATTTATTAACCATAAAAAAATTGAATCATAAAATATCTTTCAATATGTTATATTTTATATTAAACCACAAAAGTATATTTGACACAGTTAGATATCTAAAAGGTTTGGGTTTTAATGAAAACAGTTTTGTAATTGGGCCTTTATACGATCCTATATGGCTAAATGTTTTGTGTTTGTCAAACCACACATTGTCTAGCATAAAAACAAAATTGCAAGATCAAATCACAAAGACAGATTGGTATTTGAAAAACAGTTATGAAAATATTCTCAATTACATCACAAATACTAAATGGGAACACAATATGGAAATATTTTATTCTAATATAAACGAATTAGATAAAAGAAGAAATACAAATTGGAAAAACATTTTTAAAAATATTGCTAATGAGTAAATTGGTCAAAAAACATTTTAAAAAACTTTTTACATCTAATATTGAAATTTTACGGACAGTTAAAGAAGATTATATATTAGTAATTTTTAAAAACGGTAGATCAAGTTGTATTGAGTATGCACTATCAAATGATTCGTATCTGTTAACAATGAAAAATAAAACAAATGAAATTAATTTGATAAACATTTTTTTACGAAAGCCGGTACAACGTTTTATTTCAGGGGTATACAGTCATAGTGTTTTTAATAATATCAAAATAGACAAAAAATTTTTAGATGCTGTGCAAAGTTTTGAAATAGTTGATAAACATTTTGTTCCTCAAATATTTTATCTAATTCATTTATTTAAATTTTACAAAGGTAAAGTCGCAATACATCCATTATCAAATTTAAAAAACTTTATCTCAAATCATAAAAAGCCACACATTGATAAAAAATAACACAAGATCAAAAAGACTTAATCTCTTCTATAGAATTTGAAAAATATATTAAAGACGATCAAAAATTAATAAAAAAGTTTATGGGTAAGACCGTTGACTTGGAAAAAATTGTAAAGGAATTTAAACATGTTTTGTCCGCGTCTTAAGCATTTTATTAGATTGCAACCTTCGGGTAAAATTGGAAAATGTGGTCACATGGTCAACGCAAAAGAATTTGACACCTTGCAGGAATTAGAATCTAGTACTTGGTTGAAGAATTTAAATGATAAAATGTCAAAAGGTGTGTGGCCAGATGAGTGTAAAAGATGTCGTCAAACTGAGGACATTATGCAGGATAGTATTAGAATTAAAAGTATTAAAAGACACAAAATGCTGTTTCCCAAACACAAAGAGTATCTTGTTGTTGGAGGAGTTTTGGATAACGTTTGTAACAGTGCTTGTCAAAGTTGTAATTCAACTTTAAGCACTAAGATAGGTAGTCTTGAAAATAAAAAATATTTAAGAATTAATAACATTGATAATTTTTGGAAACTACCTCATGACAGGATTGTTGAAGTAGACATTAACGGCGGAGAACCTACTGCTAGTAAAAATTATCGAGAAATGTTAGACAGTTTAAGAGACACTGTGCGAATAGTGAGGATCAACACAAACGGTTCTCGAATCATACCAGAAATAGAACAACTGTTGAAACAAAAAACAATGGTTATAGTTACAATGAGTTTTGACGGCTTAGACAATGTGCATGACTATGTGAGATGGCCAATAAAATTTACAAATTTTAAAAAAACACTAGAACACTACAAACAATTGAAAAAACAATATAAACTTTTCAAATTAAATTTTTGGACCACTGTTAGCAGTTTAAACATTTGTAATTTTGATAGCATTAAAGAATTTGCTAGAGAAAATAAAATTGATCACAATTGGGCATTGTTAGATACGCCACATGCTTTAAATGTAAAATACAAAAATAATTTTACTCTGAAAGCAAAAAAAATTCTACAAGACAAAGAAATATTAAAGAAAGTTGCAATAGACAAAAACAATCAAGAGATTTTAGACATGTTTATAATGAAACAAGACTATCTAAGAAAAATACACATAGAAGATTTTATAAAACAATAATATACACAGATAAATAGTTTTGCTCAAGGCAATAACAGGCAAACATAGGCATGAAAAAAGACAAAGAACTGAACGATATAACTAGGCTGTACGATAGATTTATTAGGCAATGCCCAGGCACAGAAGAATACACGCAAAGGCTCGCTGATGAAACTCGCATCATCCTTCAACTACGTTTCGTAGACTACTTCATCCAAATATGTGACATACTGGCAATTACGAGAGATATCACCCATATGACTCGTGGCAGTGCTGGTTCGTCTTTGGTCTGTTACCTTCTTGGCATAACAGATGTGGATCCTGTGAAGTGGGGCATACCCATTGCACGATTCTTAAACCCTACCAGAGATGACTTACCAGATGTCGATATTGATTTCCCCCATCATCGTCAGGAAGAAGTCATGAACAGAATATTCAAACAATGGCCCGGACGCTCGGCTCGTATATCAAACTACGTGCTATTCAAGGATAAGTCGGCCAAGCGTGAAGCGGCCAAACGTTTGGGTGCAAAAGGTAGACTCCCTCGCAGGTTCACATACGAATCAGTTGGTGTTGATCCAGTAGAAGCAAAAAGGATTGAACGCAAACTGATGGGCAAAAAAAGATGTATATCAAAACACTGCGGAGGCATATTAATGTTTACAAGACAATTACCAAAAAGTTTATTCACAGCAGAAAATCAAATACTGCTAGACAAAAATGAAGTTGAAGACCTAGAACATCTAAAAGTTGACATATTGGCCAACAGAGGACTCAGTCAACTGCTGGAAGTGGATCCAGTGACAAGACTCACTGACTATCCTACAGAAGACAAGGCCACATCTGATTTGTTGTGTAGAGGTGATGTGCTAGGAGTCACACAAGCAGAATCACCTGCCATGCGAAGATTGTTCAGAGCCATACAACCCAAGTCAATGAAAGACTGTGTGTTTGCAACTGCCCTGATAAGACCAGTGGCAGTATCGGGTAGAAAAAAAGCAACCATGTTTCATGATTGGAGTCAGGAAAAAATGGAAGACACAATTGTGTATGAAGATGATGCCATTGACAGAATATCAGAAGTTTTAAAAATAGACAAGTACGAAGCAGACATGTATCGTAGAGCATTTGCCAAAAAGAACGAAGAAAAAATATTTGAATTTACAACTAGACTGGGCAACCATCCTAAGAAAAATGCCATAATAGAAATGCTACAAAGTCTATCAGGTTTTGGATTGTGCAGAGCACATGCAGTCAATTTGGGCAGATTAATTTGGGCGTTGGCCTATCAGAAAGCACACAATCCAGAAAAGTTTTGGCAGGCTTGTCTAAAACACTGTCATGGATCTTACAGACGTTGGGTGTACAGAACAGAAGCCAAACGTGTGGGTATCAATGTTGTGACTCCTTCAAAATGCGATCAATGGGATACTCCACAGTTTCAGTACAGAAAATATGGTTGGTGGTCTACAAAAGATTTTATGCCAGGCATGTATGTGAAAGAACTTTATATGGACAAGGTAGAATTTGCAGGCATGATTGCTAATGGCAGAGTTTTTCGAGGTGACAAAGGCAAGTATGTAACATTTTTAACAGTAGGTGTAGGTAATGGACAGTATGTTGATATTACCATACCAAAACCTTTTTCTTATCATGATCACGATATTGTGTGGGGTCAGGGCACAGTGAGATATTCAAACAATTCAGAATTTGTGCAGTGCTATGATTCAAAAGGTTTTCGATTGGAAAAATTCTATAGTAAATAAACACATCAACGCCACATACGTGACGTGGGATTACAAGGACGCTTGAGCATTGCTCTTTACTTTACAAGAACGCCCTTCCCTATGATCCATTCGGATCTAGACACAATCATAAAAAAAATGTATAATGTTTAAAAACAAAAGGATAATAAACATGAAGAAAATACTATCAATTTTGGCATTTGTTTTTTTAACCACAAACATATTTGCAGGTGAAAAAATAATTGTCTTAAACACAGCAAGTAATAATGGTACTATGTTTTCACAGTCATCTGCTTACGCTGAAGACTTTAAAGGTCTTGGATATGAGGTGGAGTTTGTGTCACCAGGAAATGCTTGTAAAGCATGGGCCTACTTACAGAAGGTTCCGGCAAGCCAACCTGTATTCATAAACATTGATGCTTATGGACAGGCAAAACCAGCATCTGGTCTTTTAGAAAACTGCGGACCAATCTTGGCAAGCAAGAAAGACCTAGTGGCGGCATACTTGGATCATTTCCATGTGTGTACCGTAAATGGATCTGCTGAACAATTATTCAGCAAAGGATCCTCTGCAAAAATTGGTACAAACAAACCGGGCGGTTTTTGGCAACCAATGGTTGACAATATCAATGCAGAAAATAATACTAATCACAAAAGAATCCAATATGGTGGAAGCGGTGACACAAGAAAAGCACTACTTTCAGGTGAAGTAGATTATGTGTTTTTATCAACAAGACACACTTACAAACTTGAAGGAAAAGGCGCAACTTGTTTTGCTGAGTTCACTGATTCTAAAAAAATCAAATACGATAACACTGTAAATGAACTGTCTGCAGGAACTAATAAATTTGATTCTAGTTTTGCTACTGGATGGAGTTTATTCAATGCTGACGAAAAATTAGTCAAATCGTTTAGAACAGATATTGAAAAACTATTTGCTAACAACAACAGTAACATCATCAAAGCACTTGGTGGTAAAGCACCTATCAACTATTACGGTTGGGGTGAATCAATTGGAACCAGAGTACAATGGGTAAACGGTTCTATTGACGTATGGGCTCAGGCGATTAAAAACGCCTCAAAATAAGTCCAATGGACTTTTTAATTGCAATAATACTAGGTATAATTGCAGGAACATTTGCAGGTTTGCTCCCCGGAGTGGGAGCAACTGTAAGTGTGTTGATACTATTTCCAATTTTTCTTACATTTGATCCAATTTATATAATCGTATGTTTTGTAAGTCTATATTCAATGACTCAGTATGTAGGCAGTGTACCTGCATTATTGCTTGGTGTTCCAGGTGAAGCAAGTTCGTTGCCTGCTGTTGTTGAAGGACAAAAATTAAAAAGTCAAAATAAAATTAGTGAAGCAATTGCTTACACAGCAATAGGAAGTCTATTGGGATCCATTGTTGTGGTCAGTTTTACTTTAGCAGGCGGCACATTGATAGAAAAAATTGCCACTATATATCGTACTCCAATACAAACTGCTTTGATTTTTTTAGTTTTAGGCATGATGATTTTTTACAGAGAAAATACAACATGGCAAAATTTACTGCTAATATTTTTAGGTTATGTTTTTGGACTGATAGGTATACATGGTGACTTGAACAGAGAGTTTTTAACTTTTGGAAATCCATACTTGTATGACGGTTTACCTGTGTTTCCTGTTATACTATCATTGTTTGTATTTCCATTGTTTCTAAAAACAGTGTACGAATCAACAGATAAAAAAGTCACCCCTTTTCAAATTAAATTGACATACTTTATAAGTTTTTTCAAACACTGGACCAGCAGTGTTCGCGGCACAGTGCTTGGTTTCATAGGCGGATTTTGTCCAGGCATGACTCATGCGTTTTCAAGTCAACTAGCATACAACACAGAAAAAATGTTGGGCAAAGACAGTTTGAAAACAGTTATAAGTTCTGAAACTGCCAACAATGCAGGTGCGTTCAGTGCAATACTGCCTTTGATTGTTTTAGGTATTCCTATTTCTAGTAGTGAGGCATTACTCCTTGCAATATTAGAAATGAAAAGTTTTGCATTTAGCCTCAATGATTTTTTACCTATATTGCAAAAAAGTTCAATAGCATTAGTAATTGTAAACTGCATAGGAATAATAATTGCGTGGCCTTTGGCCAAGTATATCTGTAAAATATTTTTACTGTCACCTAAAATATTGTATTCGTCACTTTTTATTTTTTTAGTAATATTAAATTATTATGTTGGTAGTCTATATTACAGTGCTAATTTTTATATGCTTACTCTTGTATTGTTACTTCCAATTGGATGGGTTTTGAGAAAACTAAACACAATGCCATTAATATTTTGTTTTATTATTAGCAATTACAGTATTGAACTGTTATGGATATCCTATCAACTTTATATCAAATGAACTGGAATCAACTTTATATAAAAAGAAAAAATGAATTGCCATACTGGAAAACAGATGATGGTGAAATATACTTTAGTAAATTATCTGCTCTACAACAAAGAAAAAATATTACGTTTCACTTCTGTGAAGACAAATTTACAACAAATGATAATTCAAAAGATTTAGACGCAGATGTTTATGTCAAAAGGCTACAACAACTAAGAAACAAATATTCTTATCTACGTTTGATGTGCGGTGGTGGTTCAGATTCAAAACTTATAATTGACACTGCAATTAAACACGGAATTTATATTGATGAAATACTTATTTTGACCACTTGCCAAAATTCAATAGCAGAACAGGCTGAAATATTCAGGGCACAACAACAGGCAAAATTATATAAACTTAATCATCCAAGAACAAAAGTAAATCAGTTGAGATTGACATTACAAGATTGGTTGGAGTATCATAGTTCTTATGACATGTTGATTTCACACGATGGTTACACAGAATACAATGACCGACCAAAATCTCACAGTTTTCTTTACAAACACAGTACAATAAAAGACCACATGTTATTACCTCACAAAAAAAATTTAAGTCATTGCGATATAGTGGGCAACCTTGCGCCGAGTGTTTTGATCTTTAAAGGCAAACCATATTGGTATGTTATAGACGAGTTCATCGGTCATCACATAAGTCCGTTTATAGAATACTTTTACACATCTGCAGATATGCCAGATGTTCATTTATATCAGTGTAGAAAATACTATGAAAAAATGCAAGAATTAAATCTAGTCAATAGTGATAATGTTTTACCTGAGGTATTATTACAGTTAAAAATTAACACAGGCAGAAGAATAAACAAAGACTACGAACAAGATTTTGCCAACAATACACACAATAAAAATGAAAAAGATTTACTCCACTACAATAATGAAGAACTCTGGAAGTGTGTATTTGAAAACGCCAAGCAGTTTATTGCAAACCGTAAAAAATTAAAAATGCAAATCTATAATACAGCAATTACTACTACTGGCATTTTTAGCAAACTAATTAGTTTATATGATAACGAACACATAGATATGAACAATGATATATTTGTTGAAACATTTAAACAAACAAAAGGAAAGATAAAAAATAATTCAGAATATGAAAGAGTTTGGTCAAAGTACATTACAAAAAAAATATAAAAACTGCAAAACAATGCAAGATTATTTTAATCTAATTAATTCTTCTAAAATTGATTATCATAGTTTTTTTACGGCCATAAGCAAAAATAAAAAAACAGATTGCTTCCGTAAAATTACTACACTAAAAAATTTACAAATTTCTGCAAGAAACAAAGTTGCTGATGCTAACACAACAAATAAAATTTTATCAACAGAAAGTAATAGATTAAAAAAACACAATTTCAATTATGGTTATGATGCATACGACATTAACGGAGATCTAGGTAAAGTATTTGGGCAACTGAAAATTTATAATTGTGATGCTGAAATAAATGCTCAACACCCTGGTCAAATCAAAGCACTACATTACGACAGTTGTGCAGGATGGATCAAAGAATATTGTGACGAATGGCGAGTTACCGATCTCGATCACAAACTAAAACAACCAAAAGGCATGCCAAAATTACATAGATTTTTAGTTGCTCTTCAAGATTGGAAACCAGGATGGATGGTACAATTTGGGACTGAGCAATGGAGCAATTGGAAAAAAGGAGATGTAATAACTTTTGATTGGCGAAATGTTCCACACTCCACAGGTAATGCGAGTTACGACACAAGATATCTTTTAAAAATAACAGGAATGAGTTTAAAAAATACAAAATATGATCTCTACT
>Ga0181591_10005392_pt1 | contig 11123 bp, 10 predicted proteins | sample 071ome_33_FD_133757 | JGI IMG/M metagenome (GOLD analysis project Ga0181591, IMG submission 133757) | Coastal salt marsh microbial communities from the Groves Creek Marsh, Skidaway Island, Georgia - 071412AT metaG (megahit assembly) | ecosystem: Environmental > Aquatic > Marine > Intertidal...
CGTGCAAGCCAGAAGGAGACGCCACAGATTCATGAAACCGGCTGCATCATGCCACGATCAGACATTCGTCCGATCGCCACCCTTCAGATCCAGGATCTGGCGCGCTTCGTCAGGCGTTGCGACGGAAAGGCCCATACTTTCCACGATAGACCGTGCTGTTGCCACTTGTTCGGCATTGGTTTCGGCGAGCCTTCCCGGCCCTGCCCACAGCGAATCTTCCAGCCCGACGCGCACGTTGCCGCCCATTGCTGCAGCCATTGCAACGACGCTCATCTGCCGCGCCCCTGCGCCCAGTACTGACCATTCGTATTGGTCGCCGAACAGCCGGTCTGCCGTGCGCTTCATATGTGCAACGTCATCGGGATGACTGCCTATGCCGCCAAGAATGCCGAAGCAGGTCTGGACAAACAGCGGTGCCTTCACCAGACCGCGGTCAAGGAAATGGGCCAGGTTGTAGAGATGACTGGTATCATAGCATTCGAATTCAAAACGGGTGCCAAGCGGAGTCAGCAGCTCCAGCAGCCCCTCGATATCCTTTTAAGTGTTCTTGAACACGAGATCGCGTGAGGCCTCGAGCGTGGCCGGCTCCCACTCATGCTTCCAGTCCTTGTAGCGATTGAGCATGGGGAACAGGCCAAAGCCCATCGAGCCCATGTTCAGGCTTGCGACTTCTGGAGCAAAGCGGGTGGCGGGCCGCAGGCGCTCTTCCAAAGCCATTGACGGGTGGCCGCCGGTGGTGATGTTGATGACGGCATCGCTGCGCTGCTTGATGACCTTCAGAAATGGCTCGTACAAATCGGGGTTCTGATCGGGGCGGCCGTCCAGCGGATTGCGGGCATGCAGGTGAATGATCGCAGCGCCAGCTTCTGCTGCACCAATGGCAGCTTCGGCAATCTCGTCTGCTGCCACCGGCAGGTATGGCGACATGCTTGGCGTATGTATCGCGCCGGTCACTGCGCAACTGATGATTACCTTACCTTTGGCCACAATGCTCTCCCGCCAGAAATATCAATTCTCCTATGAGTAGGAGCGGCGGAAGAGGGTGCAATCTAACCTTCGATAGGGTCTCAGGACAAAATGCCCAACTGCCGCGCGCGCAACACGGCCTGCGGGCGACGGCGCACGCCAAGCTTGTCGTAGATTTGCTGCATGTACCATTTCACGGTGCCTTCGGTCAGGCCAAGGCGGTCACCGATTTCGCGGTTGCGCAAACCGCCGCTGACTTGCGCGAGGATTTCGATTTCGCGCAGCGAAAGGCCTCCACTCGGACCGAATTCCTCGTCTTCTTCATCCTCGATCTGCGCATTGCCCTTGAGCGAACGCACAAGCCGGTCTGCAAACTTGTCGACCGGGTTGTCCAGGATCGGACCACTGCCATATGCTTCGATAATGAGCGAGCCGATTGCTTCGCCCTCATCGAGAAACGGACGCACCCAGCCGCCCGGTTCGGCCAGTTCGACAGCCGAACGAACAGATCGACGCGCTTCAGAACGGTTGCCCGTCAGCACCGCGATTTCCGCCAGCAACAGCTCGAACGAAAGGGCCGAGCGCACGGCCCCGCACCGACGGACGAATTCAAGCCAGCGCCTGGCAACCTTGCGCGAACGCACCAGGCGGAAACGGTGCATTTCGATCCGCAGCCAGGCGATCGCCAGCCATTCGTTGAGACGAGAGGGGTTAAGCGTGGGAACGGGCTCCCCTTCGGTCACGAGGTCGCAGGAATAGAAGAGCTGCTCCGCCTGTTCCAACTGGCCACTCTTGATAAGGGTGCGCACCTGTTCCGAGACAACCATCGCCCTGAGCCGGTCCAAGCCACATTCGATGGCGACCAGGTGGGCCTCCTCCAGAATCGACAGGGCCGATGCAAGATCGCCCTCCGCAGCGGAAAGCCGCGCACGCACCAGATATCCAGACGCCACCTGGTCCACAAAGCCCCATTGCCGGATGGATGGCATGTACTGATCGACCAGGTTACCAGCCTCCTCCAGTTCCCCGCACTCGTAAAGGATTTCCGCCATGGGCAAGGCCGGCAATGCGCCCAGCCCTGGCACTTCCTCTTCGCGTTGTCGGGCAATCTCCTGTGCCTCGCGCAGAAACTGTTTGGCGGTTTCGGTCTTGCCTTGCGCTACCAGCGTGGGTGCGACAGAGGATTTTAAAGCGATGGAGGCGAACGTCGAGCCGGGCCGAGCCAGCGCCTTGCGCAGTTCGCCTTCCAATCGCAGCATGTCATGGAAATGATAGAGCTCCCGCCGCGCAGACAAGAGCTGTGCCAGCAACGTGCAGCTGAGATAGGGATGATCGTCACCAAGGTCTGCCAGCAAGGGGCCGCAACCCCCTTCCACCGCCACCATGTTGTCGCGCGCAGCTTCCAGCATCAGCTTTCTGTGGCGGACATGGAAATTCAGCTGCCGCGTTGAGTAGGCATCGAGTTCACCCGCCTCGACCTTGGCCTCGATCGCCTGTTCTGCGGCCTTGATCATCCGCTCTGCCGAACTGAAAGCCAGCCGCCTGCTCCGCCGCCACGACATTGCCAGAAGGATTGCCGGCTTTTCCTTGATAACTTGCCAGGGCAACTGGCTTGCCAATTCGTCCAAGCGTTGCAACAAACCGGCATAGATCATCGGTTCGGCCAGGTTTTCGATCTGCTTCGCCAAAAATTCCTGATCCGCGCTTTGTTCTGCATGTTCCAATGCCAGCTGGTAGTTGCCCGATTCCGCATAGAAGCGGCTGGCGCGGCGATGCAATTCCGCTGCCCGTTGCGGCGCCAGTTTGGTCAGCCGCCCATGCACCATTTCCCGAAACAGCTTGTAATGGCGATATTCGCCGAGTTCGCGGTCTATCTCGATCAGGAACAGACCGCGCTCAAATGCCTCGTCGAGGTAGTGGCGCGCTTCGGGCTGGCCTATCACTGCCGCGCAGGCCGAAGGCGTGAGATCCATCAGGATGGATGTATCGATGATGAAATTGCGCAGTTCCTTGGGCAGGCCCTCCACCACTTCCTCGTGGAAATAGCTGGCGTATTCATAACGCAGTCGGTTCTCCGCCCTATCCGGCTTTTTCTCCCGCAGGTCGTCCTTGTGCCAGGTTTTTGAGGCGAGGATAAGACCGGCCGCCCAGCCCTGTGTATCCGAAATCATGCGCTGTATCTGCGATGCGGTGGGCTTCGGGCCAATCTCCTGCCGCAAAAGGGTGCTTGCTTCTTCCGCATCGAAAGACAGGTCCTGCATGCAAATTTCCAGCAGGTATCCCAGCGACCTCAGCCGGGCGAGATGCACTTCGTTTTCCCCGCGCGAAGCAATCACGGTGGTCAGGCCATCACGCGAGCTAAAGATAAGCTGCTCAACAAATTCGTGCACTTCTTTAGGCAGCAACTGCCCATCGTCGATGAAAAGGATGGGCGCTGAACCGGATCGCTTGCCCATTTCCACAAACCATGATCGCGGATCGGTTGATGCAACCCCGAGTCCCGCCACTGTGCATGCCTGCGACAACGCTTCGAGAAAGTTTTCTAAGCTATCAATTCCAGCCCGAGCCGCAATCCAAAGCACCGATCGGCCGCTTTCGGAAAGCAGATTGGCCCAGCGCAGCATGGCAGTAGTTTTCCCGAAACCAGCAGGCGCAATTACCGTCACCGCGCGATAGTCGCCGATCTTGCCCGCCAGGGTTTCGATCCTTTCACGCTTCACATATGCGTGCGCCGAATGCGGCGGCACAATGGTGGTCTGGACTACGCCCATTCTCGAAAAACTCTTCCCTCATCCCGGTTGGTCTGTTCCGCCAACTTCGGGGATCCTTATCTTCCACCGAAACATTTCTTGCAAGAGTGAATTCCTATCCGCAGATAGGTTTTGACAGGCAGCTTCCCCTACACTGTACATTCAAAGTAGTGCCTGCTGCTTGCAGAGCAGGAGTTGGGAGAGCCAAATGGACTTCGATCTACCTGAAGAACACAGCTCGTTTCGCGATGTCATTCGGCGTTGGGTGGACAACGAGTGCCCCAAGGACTGGGCTCGCGAGCTGGAAGCCGACGAAGAGAATTATCCGCACGCCTTGTGGAACAAGTTTACCGAAGCGGGCATGCATGGTGTTGGAATTGACGAGGAGTTCGGCGGCCAGGGCGGCGACGTGCTGATGCAGATGGTGCTGGCACGCGAACTCGCTCGTTCGCTGGGCGGTCTTGCGTGGATATGGGGCATCACCTCATTCGCAGGTTCGAAGTCCATCGGCCTTTACGGAACTGACGAACAAAAGGCCAAGTACCTGCCCAAGATCGCCGCCGGTGAATTGAAGGCGGCCATTTCATTCACCGAGCCAGGCGGCGGCACCGACCTTCTGGGCAGCTTGGCAACCACTGCAGAGCGAGTTGATGGCGGCTGGGTAATCAACGGCGAAAAGATCTGGAGCTCGTCAGCCCAAGTAGCGGATTATCTGCTGTGCATCGCGCGTTCGGACAAGAACGTTGAAAAGGCACATCAGGGGTTGACCCTGTTCTGGGTTCCGGCCGATTCGCATGGCGTTTCGATTTCCCCTCTGCCCAAACTTGGCATGCGGTCGATGGGCAGTTGCACAGTTGTTTACGATAACGTGTTCGTGGCTGACGAGAACGTCCTCGCCGAGCCTCATAACGCTTGGTACACGCTGCTGCCCACGCTGAACAACGAACGCATCATGGTCGGCGCATTTTGCCTTGGCGTGATCGACGGTGTGCTGGAAGATGCGCTGGCCTACGTCATGCAGCGCAAGGCGTTTGGCCGATACATCGGTGAATTCCAGGCGTTGCAGCATTACATCGCCGATATCGCAACCATGCAGAAGACCACCGAGCTTCTCTTGCATTTTTGCGCCTCGAAACAAGCCCGTGGTGAGCCTGTGGGCAATGAGGCGAACATGCTGAAGCTGCATGCATCCGAAGCTGCCAATCAGGCCGCCGACCTGGGCATCCAGATGCTGGGGGGTATGGGCTATTCGGCAGAAACCGACATGCAGCGATACTGGCGCGACAGCCGCCTGTGGCGGATCGGCCCAATCACCAATGAAATGGTCAAGAACGGCATTGCACAGTCACTCGGCCTTCCCCGCTCTTACTGATCAAAAAAGGACCATGTTTTCATGAAAGCTCTCTTGCTTGAATCTACCGACGGTCCCGAATCCGTTCGGGTTGCAGATGTGGAATCGCCTGAGCCCGCGGCTGGCGAAGTGCGCGTAGCGATCAAGGCGGCATCAATGAACCACCGTGAAATGTGGATTTCTCGCGGCCTTTATCCCGGCATGGTCACCCCGTGCACGATGGGCTGTGATGGTGCCGGTGTGGTCGACATGATCGGTGATGGCGTCGAAGGCGTAAGCATCGGCGACGAGGTGGTGCTTTACCCGGGCCGCGACTGGGGACAAAACCGCCATGCCCCGCTGCCTGAATTCGGCCTCTTGGGAATGCCGCATCCGGGCACAATCGCGGAATATGTCTGCGTTCCGGCCGACAACCTTGCCCCCAAGCCCGCGGGAATGAGCTGGGAAGAGGCAGCGGCCTCGATCCTCACCGGGCTGACCGCCTGGCGCGCACTGATGTTCAAGGGCCAGCTGCAGCCCACCGACACCGTGCTGATCAGCGGCGTTGGCGGCGGCGTGGCAACCTTCGGGCTCGTTTATGCCGTGGCGCTGGGCTGCAATGTCTATGTCACCGGCGAAAGCGAGGAAGTTATCGAACGGGCGAAGAGCATGGGCGCGGTTGACGGCCTGCTCTACACCGATCACGAATGGCGCAAGAAGATCGGCCCGATGACCGGCGGAATCGACGTGGTGCTCGATGGCGCACCGGCACCGAGCTATACCAATTACATCCGCGCCATCAAGCCCGGCGCGCGGATCGTAATCTATGGCTCCACCGCTGGCGACAAATTCGAGATTACTGCCACCGGGGTGTTCCTAAAGAGCGCCAGCATTGTCGGCAGCCAGGTCGGCGATCCGCAGGACTTCCGCGACATGTTGGCCTTCATCGACAAGCACGGCATCCGCCCGGTCATCGAAGAGACTTTCCCGCTGGCAGAGGCCGACAAGGCGCTGCTTTACCTCGAAAACGATCACAAGTTCGGCAAGGTGGCGATCACTGTATGAATGAACTGTTTGACCTGACAGGGAAGGTGGCGCTGGTGACCGGCGGTGCCCAGGGCCTTGGGCGTATGATTGCAGAAGGCCTGCTGAAAGCAGGCGCGATCGTCGCCATTACCTCGCGCAAGGAAGACATTTGCAACGCGGCGGCAGAAGAAATGTCTTCGCTTGGAAGCTGCATCTCGCTACCCTGCGACCTTTCCAGCGCCGAAGCCGCGGTTGATCTGGCCATGCGGGTGAAGGCCGAATTTGGCGACAAATTGCATATCCTGGTCAACAATGCGGGAAAGACCTGGGGCGGGAATCTGGATGATTTTCCCGACAAGGCCTGGCCTGGCGTGATGATGGTAAACGTGCAGGCGCCTTTTACCCTGATCCGAGAGCTGCTGCCCGCGCTGGAAGCAGGCGGCACCAGCGACGATCCCTCCCGCATCATCAACATCGGTTCTGTCGCGGGTCTGATGACCGCGCGCCTCTCCGCCTATTCCTATTCGGCCAGCAAAGCCGCGATCCACATGTTGAGCCGCGATCTCGCGGGCGATCTGGCGGACCGCAACATCAATGTGAACGCGCTGGTTCCAGGCTTCTTCCCCACGAAGATGACCGCACATCTGCGCGATGAGGACGAGGTTGACCCGGCAGTGCTGGCCAAGATTCCGATGGCGCGGTTGGGCCGTCCGGACGAAATCGCCGGTTCGGTGGTTTTCCTCTCTTCCCGTGCCGGTGCCTACATCACCGGCGTCGCGCTTCCCGTCGATGGTGGCGCGGCTGGCTGCGGATAGAACTGCAATTTCCACCGTGCCTATCCTTCGAGAGGGGAACTTGTGGCTCTTGGACTGAAGTAAGATGCGCGAAGTTGGGCAGGAATTGGAGGAGGCACGCGTGTCTGGTAATGGCGAAGATGCGTCCAGCGTTCGGATCAGCGTAAGTCCGCTTGCCGACATGCTGCTGAAGGCCTGGGATGCACATCCGGGAAAAGAAGCGCTGGTCTTCCCTGCAGGCAAGCGCAGCTATGACGATGTTGTGCAATCGGTGCTACACCGCGCGCGCGGCCTGATCGGATTGGGAATCAAGCAGGGAGATCATGTCGGCATCCTGCTGCCTTCCGGCATCGATTTTGTGGAAACGCTGTTTGCGGTCTCCATGGTCGGCGGCGTTTCGGTGCTGATGAACGCCCGGTATCGCGCACCCGAAATTGCCTATGTGGTCGAGAATGCCGACCTTGCCGCAGTCGTCACCAACAGTGAGGCCGATGATTTCGTCGAATTCACTACACGTTTGACTGAAGCCTTCCCCGAAATCGGCGAGTGCAAGGATCCCATGACGCTGCAGGTGTCGCAGGCTCCGTTGCTGCGGCGCCTTGTCCTCAATGGCGGCAAGCAGGCACCCGGCTTTATCGACCAGCAGGCTTTCGATGCCGCTGCACAAACCGTAGACGAAAACCTTGTGCATGATGCCCGCCTTTCGGTGCGCCTGCGCGATACCTGCATGATCCTTTATACTTCGGGGACATCGGCAAACCCCAAGGGCTGTTTGCTGTCGAACGAGGCGATCTCGCGCGAAGCCAGCAACCTTGCCCGCAACCGCTGGGCCTACAAGGAAGACGAGCGCGTGTGGTCTCCCATGCCGCTGTTCCATATCGCCGCCATGCTGGCTATGCTTGGCGCGGTGGAAGTCGGCGGCACATTCATCGGCCAGCCGCATTTCGATGCGGGGGAAAGCCTGCGACAAATAGAGGTGGAACGCGCGACCATGCTGTTCCTTCCATTCGTAACCTTCCACCAGGCCATGATCGCCCACTGCGATTGGGACAAGACCGACATGAGCAGGGTGCGCCTGATGAATAGCTGTTTCAGCCAGATGCCGCGATCCATAGGCGATGCCTATCGCCAGAAGATGCCCGATGCCTTGCAGGTAGGTACCTTCGGCATGTCGGAAGCCAGCGGGATCGTTACAACCGGCGGTTATGACATGGACCCCGAGTTGGGTTTCAAGGCGCTGGGCTACCCGCTCAAGGGCGTATCGGTGCGTATCGTGGATACGGAAACCGGTCAGGATGTGCCGACGGGTGAACGCGGGGAAGTGCTGATAAAGGGCTACAACATGCTCGATGCCTACCACCGCGATCCGGTGAAAACGGCAGAGGTGATAGACGCAGATGGCTGGTATCACAGCGGTGATATTGGCTCGATCGACGCTGATGGTCACTTGCATTTCCATGGCCGTTTCAAGGATATGCTGAAGGTCGGCGGGGAAAATGTTGCCGCTGCCGAAGTCGAGGCCATTCTGGACACGCACCAAGCGGTCGAACTGTCGCAAGTGATCGGCATCCCAGATGAACGGCTGGCGGAAGTACCGGCAGCCTTCGTCAAACTGGCGAACGGCATGCGACCAGATGAAACGGAGCTGATCGCCTTTGCCAAGGAAAGGATCGCTTCTTTCAAGGTACCGCGCCATATCCGCTATGTTGACGACTGGCCAATGTCGGCGTCCAAGATCCAGAAGTTCAAGTTGCGCCAGCAATTGATGGCCGAACTGGGAATTTCGGAATGAGGAAATTTGCATGCGGGTGGTGATTACAGGAGCGGCCAGCGGCATTGGCCGCGCGGTGGCAGAAATGCTGGCCGCGCAGGACGAACGACACCAGATGCTGCTTACCGACCGGCACGAGGAAGGCGTGAACGCCGTTGCTGCAGCGATCGGTGCGTGCGCGTGTGCGCATGTCGGCGATCTCTCCTCCGTCGACTGCGGGCGCGATATCGTTGCAGCCGCAGTGGATCACATGGGCGGTATCGATGGTGTGGTCAGCAACGCCGGGATCATTTCCAGCGCGCCGCTAGTGGAGCAGACCGTCGACCAGTTCGACCGGGTCTTAGCAATCAACACCCGCGCAACCTGGCTGCTTGGCCAGGCTGCCCACCCCTATCTTGCAAGAACGCGCGGAGCATTTGTTGCAACGGCATCGATGTCCGCCACACAGCCCACTCCGGGGCTTGGCTTCTATTCCTCCAGCAAGGCTGCATTGCTGATGCTTATGCGCCAGTGTGCGCTGGAATGGGGGCCGGACGGAATTCGCTGCAACACCGTTTCGCCCGGACCAACCTATACGCCCATGACACAGGCCGGATACGACGATCCGGACCGCAGGGCGCAGCGGGAATCGATGATCCCGCTGGGCAAGCTGGGCGTAGCCGAGGACGTGGCCAATTCCATCATCTTCCTGCTCGGACCCCAAGCGGGCCATATTTCCGGTGTCGATATCCTCGTCGACGGCGGGATGAGCAGCAACCTTATGCCCGCCACAGGTGGCGGAACCGGCCAGAAGGCCAGCAAGTAACAAACGATCGGAGAATGACATGCGCCTTGCACGGGTAAGCAAAGACGGAAAAACCGGCCTCGCGGCCAAGATTGATGGCGAAACCAAGGTTGTCTGGGATGCCGACCTGGCCGATCTGGATGCTCAGATTGCGATCGGTAAATTGGCCTCTGCCGGTGCTGCTGCCGCCGCCGGGGAAACGGTCGACGATGCATCGCTGGCGTTCCTGCCGCCGGTTGCAAAGCCACGCAAGATTATCTGTCTTGGTCTGAATTACCGCGACCACGCGGAAGAGGCAGGCCTCGGCATACCGGAATTTCCCGTGCTATTCGGTCGCTTCGCATCCAGCCTGATCGGCCATGGCGCACCGATCATCCTGCCCAAGGTATCCGAGCAGCTTGACTGGGAGGCGGAGCTTGTCGTCGTCCTTTCCAAGGGCGGCAAGAATATCGCTGAGGCTGACGCGCTCGATCATGTGGCAGGCTATTCGGTTTTCAACGATGCCTCGATCCGCGATTACCAGCTGCGCACGCCGCAATGGACTGCAGGCAAGAACTTCGATGATACCGGCGCCTTCGGCCCATGGCTTGTCACTCCGGATGAAGTGCCTGCCGGTGCAGCTGGCCTGAAGATCGAATGCCGGGTGAACGGCGAGGTCATGCAGTCCTCCAATACCGGCAACCTGATCTTCACTGTCGCCAACACCATCCACCTCCTGTCCACTTTCATGACGCTTGAAGCAGGCGACGTAATCGTGATGGGCACGCCGGGCGGCGTGGGCGTGGCGCGTGATCCGCAGGTGTGGATGAAAGCCGGCGATGTCTGCGAAATTGAAATCGAAGGCATCGGTTTGCTGAAAAACGCCGTGGTGGCTGAATAACGGACTACTGCATTAAGGGAGAGAGACATGCCTCAAAAACGCGCTGGCGCCCTGGGCGTCCACTCGATCGATCATTTTGGCCTGCAAGTACCCGATCTTGCCAAGGCCAGGGACTTTTATGAATCGTTCGGATTGGACGTGCGTGACACGGCAGAAGGACTGGAGCTTTACACCTTCGGGAATGACCATTGCTGGAGCCGCATTGTTGAAGGTCCGGTGAAGCAACTGCGCTACATCAGCTTCGGTATTTACGCCGAAGATGAAGACGCGCTGCTTGCCCGCCTTGACGAGAACGGCGTGGGGCGGATCGATGCGTTGGACAAGACGCCCGGCAATGGCAGCTGGTACGCAGGATTTGACGGCTTACCGATCAACATCGTGGTGGGAGACAAGTGCTCCCCCGATGCCAAGACGCAATTCATCGTCCGGTCTTCCAAGGCAGGTGAATCGGGCGCGGTCTTCAATTCCAAGGCACCGCAGACCCGGCCCCGCAACCTTTCGCACTTCGCGATCTTCACCACCGATGTGATTGCGGCCACGGACTGGTATGAGAAGAACCTCGGCCTGCGCCTGTCGGACGGCAGTGGCCCCGTGGTGGCCTTCTTGCACGGGCCGCACGGCAGCGACCATCACCTGCTCGCCCTTGTGGGTTCCACTCACCGTGGGATGCACCACAGCAGCTGGGATGTCGGCTCTGTCCAGGAAGTTGGCCTCGGCTCGGCCCAGATGATGCGCGCAGGCTACAAGGAAGGCTGGGGCGTCGGCCGTCACGTGCTTGGCGGCAATTACTTCTATTACGCCCGCGATCCCTGGGGTAGCTAC
>Ga0181591_10005398_pt1 | contig 11114 bp, 8 predicted proteins | sample 071ome_33_FD_133757 | JGI IMG/M metagenome (GOLD analysis project Ga0181591, IMG submission 133757) | Coastal salt marsh microbial communities from the Groves Creek Marsh, Skidaway Island, Georgia - 071412AT metaG (megahit assembly) | ecosystem: Environmental > Aquatic > Marine > Intertidal zone...
ATTTTGCCCATGTTGATTTGGTTTTGTCCAGTTTCAGTTAAAGCACCAAACAACTCTTCTCTTTGACCAGCATATCTTTCTCTGCCTCCGACTCCTTTATAGAAGGTTCCCTCCATTTGAGCTTGTGTCATGAATGCTAATCTCTGATCAATAACCCTGTTAGCTCTTTCTTTTTCAGCTTTCATTGGATCAGTGTCATAGGTCTTGTATTTCGTTGTATTAAATCCAATTGATTTTAGAATTGCAGCTAATTGCTTTGGATCATTAATTCTTTCAGCTCCAAATACATTCTCCAATCCTGCTAATCCTCTAGCAAATCCCTTCTTGTCACCTTTCGCGTAAGTTGATCTTAGTTGCCCACCAAGCAGATTAGCTCTAGTTAAGCTAATTTTATTCGGATCTCTTAAGTTATCAATTAATCCTCTAGCACTAGAACTAATAGTATTTTCCCTAATTTCTTCTCTCTTAGCTCTAAGTTCAATAATTTGCTGTTCAGCTTTTTGCCTCATATCATTGATGGCTAAAGCTCCTCTCATTACCGTGTCCTTAAATTGAGTTGAGGCTTCTTTAATTTGATCCATTAAATCAGCTCTACCTTCTTTATCTCTAGGATCAAGACCTTGAAGTTGTCTTTGAAGATCCATCAAGTTACCTCTTTCCATTCCAGCTGTAGTAAACTGACTCTGAACAAGGTTAGCATCACGCATCATCTCAGCACCCGGACCTTTCAAGTTAGAAAGGATAGAGCTACGCATTTCATTTTGCCTTCTGTATGGATCTAGGTTATCTTTTAGCTTTTTACCTGCATTATTCCTGATCAAGTCAGACATTTCTTCTTGGACGTTCTCCAATTTGTCTTTAACTCCTTTAATCCAATCAGTTTGACCAACAACATTTGTAGCTATTTCTAACTGCTTACTATATTTAGAATAAGCCTTGTCAAATTCAGCGGTTCCAGCTGAAAGTCCCATCAAAGCTTTTTTGGATTTTTCTAATTCTGGACCCAAATCTTGAAGAATTGGAATTCCAGTTGTAGCAGCAGCTTTACTCAAATCTTGACGCATTTGTTGCCTTCTATCAGGAGTAAAACTTCCTCCCAATAAACGATTTTCTAAGCTTCTAGTTTGATTAATAGCAGTTTGTTTGTTAAAACGAGTCGTTGCAAGACCACGACCCCTTTCCTGTTCTGCTTTTAATTGCTTACGAGCATTAAAACCCTCCATTCCTAGTCCAATACCAGCTCCAATAACTGCTCCAGCTGGACCAGCTAACATTGCTCCTGTTCCAGCATAACTAGCTGTTGTTCCAAGTATCCCAGCTGTTCTAGATGTATCAGTAGTTCCTTGTGTTTTTTCTAAGTTTTGAGAATATGCACTTAAACCTCCACCTATCAAACTACCAGCTATCCCAGCACCCAATGCCCCTCTAGTGTTGCCTAATACACTTCCTACCGTGCGACCTCCGGGTATTTTACCCAAAAGGTTACCAGCTGATTTTCCAATATTTCCAAGTCCTCGACGAGCTTTTCTAAATGTAGGGAAATTTCTAACTGCAAAATTTCTTCTTCTGATTCTAGCGGCATCAGCTTTTCCTTTAGCGATATTAGCTTCCTGCTCTGGACCACCCTCACCCCTTGACATTCCCATCATCATCATCAGCGTGAAGGGGTCCACCCCACCAAATGATCCCTCTTCAAATCTTCTGATCTTCAAATTAGGGAGAGATCCTTTTGCCATATTTTGGATATTCAAGAATCTCTTTCTTGAACCCATTATTCTGTTTGATTGAGCTAAACTAGCCCCAGAGGTTTTTTTCAAATTACCTTTGGAATCATAAAATTGAGGATTTATTCTTCTATCTCTTTCTATAGCTCTTCTTTTGGCAACTTTTTCATTTTCTCCTTTGGTAATTGCTCCAGCAGATCTCTCTTTCCCAACTTTAGAATAAAAAGATTTAACATTACCAGAGCTTAATGAAGCTTTAAAGTCAGCTATTCTTTCACTAATACCAAAAAGCTTTTGAACCCTATCAATATTAGCTCCTCCACGAACATCAAAATCTCCACCTTTTTCTCTTTGAGCAGCTTGATAATCTAAAGACTTAGTAATTCCAACTTCAAATGCCGCACCAACCGCCGCTTTTAAAGCTCCCTTTGCTCCAGCGATGGTTTGGAAACCTCTTTGGACATCTTTAAATGTAGCTTGCCTACCTAAAGGTTGAAGTTTTTGTGTCCATTGGGCAGCACTGTTGAAAAGATTTTTTTTAACCTGACCTTCTAAATTAGCTTCTGCTGAATCAGATGCTCCTTGTATAGCACTTTTTTGTGGCCCTCTAACAACAGCCCCTCCCTGAAATTTTTGACCACCAATTGTTGAAGGAGGCAAAGAACCCCTTGCTCCAACTTTAGGGATCAAATATGCATATTTTCCCTTGGATACGATTCCCTTACTTCCTTTACCACTTCCCTTATTGAATCTAGGGATTTGGTCTTCACGTAAAATTTCTTCCCTTCCATTAATGCGAACTTGCATTTCGGAAGTATTCATAACAGCAGGTTTACCTCTGAAATTAGTAACATAAGGAACAGATCCTTTTGGAGCTTCTTTAGACTCATTGACCATTGCAGTCATTAAGTCTGGCTCCATCTGGCCAACTCCACCATTTGCATAACGTCTACCTCTTTTGCCCGTAAAAGCTCCTCCACCATAACCACTTACACCAGCAGCGCGAGCAGCATTAGCAGCTGAACTTACCAAAGCTTGTTGTTGGGTTAAAAGAGCATTTTGTTGTTTTATCGCCGCAATGACAGCCTGTTCTTTTTGAAGTTGACTAGCAGTGCTGCTACCTAAAATCTGTCTCAACTTTGCGTCCTTAGACAGAAGATCTACAATACCCCCTTCAATCTGCCTGATTCTTTCTGTAGCAGAACCCATTTGCATAATGGTTTTAAAACCTTCTGCTGCAAATTTTACAACGGTCTTAAATATTTTTGCGAAAGCAACTGTAAAGATCGCCAATCCGGGGCCACTAATGAAAGTTCCAATTATCTTAAACAACCCTTGAATAAACTTATTTCCTTTCTCTGGATCAAGAGCATTATCCAATGACTCAGATAAAGTTGTCGCAATACCTACTAAATTTTGCAGAAGGGGACCAAAAGTAATACCACCAAGTTTTTCAGCAAAGCTGGTAACTGAAGCTGTAAGACTATTTATTTGAGCTAAAATACTTTCATTCAGCAATTGGTTTTTTTGTGTCGCTTCATTTGTAGCAGCAAATGCTGTTTTTGTTGCTTGCCCAAAAATAGAGGCATCGTTACCCAAATCTTTTAATGCTGCACTAACCACGTTAATTTGGAAAACTCCACCAGCTAGTTCTTTGATTTGGCTAGCAATAGTTGGATCAGAAACAGAATCCAAAGCTTTTGATAAAGCTTGTAGTTTTTGAACTCCACTTTGATTTGCGTTAATAGCAACTCCAAGCTCTTGTAGAGAAGCAATGGTATCACCCCTACTAAGCCTTGTAAAAATTGATTTAAATGCGTTACCAATAACAGCACCACCTCGCGCTGTTCTTTGCTCAACAGCCGTAATCAAACCAAGAAGTTCTTCAAACTTAACTCCAGCGTCCTCTGCTGTCGATCCAGCACGACTAAAGCCATCAGCAAGATCTTGTGCAGAAACAGCAAATTTAGTGTCAACTGCTACAATTTTATTAATCACTTGTTGTGCATCTAACCCAGCAGAAGTAAATCCATTCATAGCGGCTGTGAGAGCCTTTACAGACTGCTCTGCGCCCAATCCAGAGATCCTAGTCAGGATCAATGCCGCCTCAAGCCTCTTGGCACTCTCTGTTGCTCCAAGACCTTGACGAGCTAATTCAGCAGCTCCATCAGCAACTGTTTTAAAAGATTGACCTGTATTTTTGGCTACTTGGAAAATTGCATTTCTATAATTATTAAACTCAGCTGCTCCTGCTCCTAAAATACTATTGATTTCAAGCAATTTAGCTTGAACGTTAACTGTAGTAGAGACTAGCTGTTTAAAAGATTGTGTAACGCCATTAATTACTGATGTAGTCGCTCCAAACGCAAATACGCGAGCCGTAGAAGCGTCCAGAGACTTTTGGAACTCTGAAGCTTGACCTGTAATCCTGCCTAAAGCCTGTTGCACCTGTTTAGCAGATGCATTAATGCTAGAAGGGTTTAACGTAAGATTAGCTTGAATATTAACTGGAGCAGCCATTAACAATTAATACACTTAAAAATCCTTCGCAGTAAGCTTGCCACCGTTTTTAGCCATTTTCTGCCTTAAATCTTCGACTCCATGGACAACACTATCTGATTCCTCTTGTTTTTCAGATGGTTTAAATTTGTATATTTTCAAAGGATCTTCTTTGACATCATCTGGCATATCCAAATTTTTTAACTTGTTGAATATAACAGAAGCAAAGAATAAAAGACTTTTTTGCCATTGAGTAATATTATAAATGTCTTTATTGAAAATTTTAAGTGGGTCTCTATACATCAAAGAGTAAAGATCAAAAAAAGACGGGCTATAAGCCATTTTTAATAAATTTTCTATATTAGAAAACAAATCAATTTTAGCACTAATTATATGAGAAAACTCAAATAAATCATCCTCATCAATTTTTTGCGTCATCTTTTCATCCTTAAAGATGTTCTGCAATACTGTTCTAGAGTTCCTTTTTCTTAAAGCTAGATTCTCTGCACAATGAGAAGTAATACTCTCCCTCTTCCCTTGAATTTCATTAAGCTTATCAATATCCTTCTGGATATTTTCTTTCATGCTCTTCCTAACATTATAATCACTAATCTTTACAAGAGCTTCCTCTGATTTAGAAATTAGCCACTTTAAGTTTTTTATATCGGACTCATCTTGGTCTGACCAATATCCTCTTTTCTTGGCCTCATTTAAAAGGTCGTTTTTTGATTTAATTCCTTTCTTTAAAGCAGATTTAAATGCTTCAGATTCAAATTCAGACAGATTTAATTGCCCAAAAACAGAGAAGTGTTTTAGGTAATACGTGTGACCTTTGTATTCAATCTTACTATAACCACGTAAGACATCTAATAGAAGTAAGTCGATAGATACATCTTCATTTTCACTCATCTTTAGATCCGAAGACTTTATCTAAATTCTCTTCAATCTCCTTCTGGTTAGAACCCATTTTATTATACCACAGATTGACTACTTTAGCTAAAGTATCAAACGATTGATCAAAAATAGATTTGTTTTTTGAGATGTCAGAATCAGCAAGATCTTCCTCATCCTCACAGAGAGTTAAATAAAATTCCCTCTTTTGGTCGAAGTTATCTCCTTCAAAAATTGGGAAAGTTTCAACCTTATCATCTAAAGACTCTTCATAGTAGGAAAAGTTAAAAATAAACCATTCCATCAGCTTTTGTTCAGCTTTTGCTTCTGCCGTTTGGCTATATTGACTCCTGTTAAATTCCTCAAAATTAGCGATATCTTTAGAAGAAGAGGCAAATAACTCTTTTGCTTTTACGAGTTTTTCTTTTTGATCGGAATCCAAATCCTTTTGACCTTCATAAAACTCAATGGTCCTAGCAGATTCCATATTGTCTAAGAAAGCTTTACTTAAAAGTTCTTGACTCAATTTAGAAGAACTGCCTCCAATATCACCAATCTTTTTATTGAGCATAGAGCGTGTTAAATAACCCGCATTAATATATTCATTATACTTTTGCCCATAAAAAAATTCTGCCTCTTCAATAGAAGCAAAGGAAGGTTTGTAAATAACGATCCTGTTATTAATAGTTGAAGTTTTTGTTTTAAAAGCCTCTACAATCTTACCATCTTTACCCTCTTTGTCATAAGCAACACTCTCCTTTACCTTCCTCTTGATTTTAAATGAATATAGCTCCTTCATATGAATGATCACTATATTATCTAAAAATATAGAAATAAATCAATTAAAAAATATGCTCTATACTCAGAGTAGAAGCTCCTCTTTTATCAATTTCAACGTAATCAATGCCAGTTGGAGTAAAATAATCATTTGCTATCATAACTCCATCAAGAAAATAAGAAAATGTCTCATCTCCTTTTGCATGAACAGAAAGATTAATTGGAACATCTGGTTGATAGCCACCTACAAATTTACCCGACTGATCAAAAATATATCCATCATAACCAGAAAAAACAAAGCCACTATTTAATAAACCAGTGCTGCTTTCTGTTATCTCTCCAGTTCCACCAGCAACAATAAACCCAGAATATGTATTAGCCACAAAAACCTGCATGTTTATAATGCATTTATGTGCGCCAGAGATCTGTTGACCTGTTATCATTACTTATATATTACACAAAAAAAAGCCCCACCTTTCGGTGGGACTTTTGAATTATTTAAAATTAATTATTAAACTGGGCGGCTGGCATCGTCTGGCTCACCATCTGGCTCCGCAACAGATCCATCGAAGTTTTCTGCATCAACCCAACCAATTACAGAAATTGGCTGATCAGCATGAGCTTTACCAGAATAAATATTTGCTCCATTTACACCAGTTAGGTCTACACCCGTAAGTCCAGCAGCATCTCCAGTTGCAGCTGTGAAGAATAGTCCTTGGTCGATTGTATTCGCTCCTCCGATTTGAGCTGAGAATGTTAAGTCGATGCTTTCATTATCGTCCAAGCCTTGAGAGACACTTTGACTATCAAGAATCATTCCACTAAGAACAAACTTGTTTCTAACCAAACTTCCATCTTTAACCTCCACAACAATATTGGTAGTGTTATTTCCAGCAGATCCAGTGAGTGCATACTCTAAGGCTCCAGTATGGAATTCGTTAACAAGAGCATTGATTGAACAAGTAACGTCAATTGGGAAATCAACTGGTTTAGCGTAAGCTCTTTCAGCTCCAAGCTTTTCAATAACTTCGCGAGAGAGCGGCAAATCAATAGTGCAAGACTGAATTGGCAATCCAGAAAAAGCAACTCCACCTACCTTATTCTCCCCTGTATTACTAATTCCATCATCATAAAAAGAAACAGAAACATCATGTGGTCTTAGCACATAATGGCCCATTGCTCCAGTGCTTGCAGGTGGTAAATAAACAAGGCCAGAGAATGTTCTTTCTCCCTCTAAATCAAGAGAAGGTGAAAACAATCCAGAATGCATACCTTCATAGAAGACAACGTTAGACGCTTGCATTTCGACATCAACTCTTGGGATTTCACCAACAGCAAGGTTCACCGAATAACTGCTAAGGAAACAGTTTCCAAAACCAATTGTGTCATGGTTAACTCCTCCAGTCACCCAGTTTGCACTATCAAAAGCGTCGATTCCCTCATCAGCAGTTACAACAAAAACATTTCTTTGAGCTTGTTGTTCTAATTCAGAAAGGATTCCAGAAGCAATTGGTCTAGGTGCGCCGCTTGAATTATCAAATCCTAATGCTAACTCATTTTCTCCATTACCTAAAAAATAACCAAAAGTTAAAGTTGGATTAATTTCTGTAAGTCTGGTTGTCGCGATCCTTGCTAATTGGCCAAACTCTCTAACATCTTGACGACTTGCTGCCAAATCAATATCAAAAGAAAAGTTATCAATTCTATGAAGTTGATGCCCGTAAATCATATCGCGGTCAGTTGTCTCATCTACTCCAGTGAAGAATAGGGGCCACCCCGTAGGGGTGACATATAGAGCCTTACTTTGCGAAATTACCCGTGTTCTTGAATTTGCCATAATTTAATTTTAATTGTTAAAGTTTATACTCATCTTAGTGAGTAATCGGCTGAGTTGCATCACTTGTGTCGCGAACGGCTACATCGTTAGCAGCAGAACGAACATTTTGACTTGTAGTCAATGTGGTCATGAAGAATCCTTGATCCGTTGTTGTAGCTCCTCCAATTTGAGCAGAGAATGTCAAATCAACAGTTTCGTTATCATCAAGACCCTGTGAGAAAGACTGGCTATCCAAAACAGCTCCTTTTAACACAAACTTCATTTCTGTAGTTGAATATGATTTAAGGTCAACGGTAATATCTGTCTTATTGTCTCCCGCTGAACCAGTAAGTGCGTATTCTAATGCACCTTCTGCGAATTCAGAAACAAGAGCTGAAATACTCAATGTAACATCGATAGGAAAGTCAAGAGGCTTTGCATATGCAATTTCAGATCCAACTGCATCAATAACTTCTCGACTCATTGGAACATCAATAGAAAGAGACTGAATTGCTTTAAGTGTTCCGGGATTAGTGGTTCCGATTTTTTGACCACCAATACTTGTTCCATCAGCCTTATAAGTTACGCCTTCGTTGTCAGCAAATTCAATTGTAACATCAGAAGGTTTGAGAACTTTCAAAGTAGAAGTCAAGTCTGACATAACAGTAGGTTGACGCAAATCAATGTTTGCTGTGTTAGTCGGTTCTGCTCTGCTTCCATCCAAGTTCAAGCTTGGAGATATCAATCCTTTGTGAGCATCTTCATAGAAAACTACGTTAGATGCTTGCATTTCAACGTCAGCTCTTGGAATTTCACCAACAGAGAGGTTAATCGAATAACTACTAAGGAAACAGTTTCCAAAACCAACGGTGTCATGATCTGCTTCAGCTGCATCGAAAGCAGTTTGGTTTGCATCTCCAAAAGCATCACTACCCTCTTTTGCAGTCAAAACGAAAATATTACTTTCATTCAAATAAGCATTCTCTTCAAGCATTCCTTTAAGAGCTTGCTCTCCAGTTGCAAGGGATTCAGTGAATCCTAAGTTAATTTCATTTCCTCCATCTGCGAGATAATAACCAAAACTAAGAGTTGGGTTAATTTCACTTAGTCGGACAGTTCCTACGCGAGCAAGTTGTCCAAACTCCCGAACGTCTTGACGACTACCTGCTAAATCGATCTCATAAGAAAAGGTGTCTACTCCATGAAGTTGTCTCGCATCAAGTGAATTAAAACTTGATGCATCCCATCCTGTAGGAGTCACATAAACAGCTTTTGCTTGTGAAATTACTCTTGTTCTTGAATTTGAAGCCATATTTTAAAGATTATAAAGGTTTATTTTAAATACACTTGATTACAAGCGTGGGAAACGATATGTTGATAAATCGAAATCAACAAAAGCAATTGAAAAATCTTTGTTCAATTTTTCCCTCAAAGATTCTGATACTACTTTTGAAGCTGTAACTCTATCAATATAAGAACATCCAGCACTATCCCCTTGATCTGAAACGATTCCAGTATAAGTATAAGGGAAATCTTTTACAGAATAAGAATAGGCATATGGGAAATCCTCATATGGAATGTGAGTAATTTTTTCTCTAACTGTATCGCGAAGCCTAGAAATTGTAGCGTCTAGAATATAAGAATCTTTGGTTAATAACATAACACGGATTCTTGCTTGAGTATTTTCCTGTCCACCAAAAGCAAACTCTTGGTTTTCTGAAGAGGCTAGAGAAACAAAACAAGCTGGTAAAAAATAAGCCCCTTTATCTACATTATTAGAATCGCTGTAATAATAAGGGGAATCTTGGCCATTTTCAACAAAATCAGAATGCAGTAAGAAATCTAAATCGTTGTCGTGAGAAATATAAGTGTTTACTTCTTTGATAGAATAAGTTCCAGTAATACTGAGTCCTGTTCCAGAAGCTTCGGGGAATAAAAGTCTACCATTTTGGTAGTCTGTATAAACTCCACCATTTTCATCTGAATCTCCAGTAATAAAACTACTGCCAACAAAAAATCCAGAATTCACATTGTCAATATCATACTCAGCAACGAGCTGACGATACTCTCCCTGATAACCAACCATATCAGCAGGGATATCATCAAAATCAACATACTTAAAAGTATTTGATACCCCAGTTAAATAGGCTTTAGTATCGTCTTTTAATAAACGATTCTCTAACCACAAGTAAAAGCTAGATAAAAGATTTTGATCAAATTGTGCCTTCATTTTTTAAAATTTGGTTGCGTTTTCTAAAAATTTATTAATTATTTTAGAGATATATGGTTGAGTTCTAAAAGAAGTTGCCCTTAATTTACTCCTTGCTTGAACACCTGTTCCAGAAACAGATCCTGTAATACCTTGAGGTCTGTATAAAAATGATCCCAAGTTTGAAATGCCTTTTTCAATGCCTTCTGCCCAACTAGCACCATCTGCCCAAGGTAAGGGAGATACAGCGTAAATATCTTCTTTTGACGGAGCGTTTAATATGGTAATTTTAAATTTTCCATTACCAACAGCCCTGACTCTTACATTTAATCTTTGGTTTATAATCGCTTCTATTTCCTCAAAAGGATTTTGGCTTGTATCAAAACCAATAAAAGAGAACAGGTTTCCATAACCACTTAAAGTCCCAGAAGAGTTAGATGCATTGGGGCCAGATTTAATTTCTTTTGTTACTGAATGATTGTAAAAGTCTTTAACTAAATCTTGTCTAGCTTCTTCTATAATTGGATAAACATAAGACCTAACTTCATTACCAGTTATTTTACCATTAGGGCCAGTAGTAACCTGACGAAGCAATGCTGCCTGATCAATCGTTACTACAAATTTGCTCGCTGATAAAAAATCTCTAGCCATTAGTTCTCTCGTTTAAGGAATACAGTATAGTATTGAGTCGAGAATGGCCCTACGTTTTTAGCATCAGAATCTACAACAAATAAAACATCATCAATTTCAATTCTAGAAGAATCTTTAACTTTTTCGTAACCATCTGAATCAACTTTAATTCTCACTTTGCCGTGAGAAGCCGTCAGGTTAAATTGCGCTCCTGCATCAACAACAGACTCGCCTTGATTTGGGGTAAAACTAACTCTTGCTTTAATTGTGTGTTTAACAAGTTCTGTTTGTGAACTTACTTTAGCAGTATCTTTTACTCTACCATAAAGAGGATTATAATTTAAAGTAGATGGCCTAGTAGCTACCTGCTTTTCAATATAAACATAAATATCCCTAGCAAAAGTATCGTGAACTTCTGATAGGGCTGATTGAATTGCTGATTTTTGAGCAGATGTAAGTAAAGAGGCCATTAGAATGCTCTATATGGGTTTGTTGATTGGTAAGCATCAATACTATCTATTGCTTCAATCCCGTCTCTACCAAATACCTGTAGAGGATTAGCTTTATA
>Ga0181591_10005400_pt1 | contig 11112 bp, 8 predicted proteins | sample 071ome_33_FD_133757 | JGI IMG/M metagenome (GOLD analysis project Ga0181591, IMG submission 133757) | Coastal salt marsh microbial communities from the Groves Creek Marsh, Skidaway Island, Georgia - 071412AT metaG (megahit assembly) | ecosystem: Environmental > Aquatic > Marine > Intertidal zone...
ACAAGGATATGATCCCGGGCTTGATGATTTGCGCAATCTTCGCGATGAGAGCCGCCGCCTGATCGCTGCCCTGCAACAGCGTTATTGCGATGATACTGGTGTCGCTTCCCTGAAGATTAAGCATAATAATGTGCTTGGCTATCACATTGATGTGCGGGCCAATCATGCCGATAAATTGATGCATGATGAGCGGTTTATTCATCGCCAGACAACCGCCCAGACGGTACGCTTTACCACCACAGAGCTTGCCGAGATGGAACGTGACATGAGCAGCGCTTCAGAGCGCGCTCTGGCAAAGGAACTCGAAATTTTTGAAACGCTTCGCGGGGCGGTGCTGGAACAGGCTGCATCCGTTGCGGCAACGGCAACGGCGCTCGCTGTCATTGATGTTGCGATGTCTTCGGCGGTACTGGCGATGGCAACAAATCAGTGTCGTCCGGAGATCCGGACAAATACGGACTTCCGCATTGAAAAAGGCAGACATCCGGTGATTGAGGCGATGCTGGACAGTACCACTCCATTCATTCCAAACGATTGTGATCTTGGTGATAATCACAATGTCTGGTTGCTGACTGGCCCTAATATGGCAGGAAAATCGACGTTCCTGCGCCAGAATGCGCATATTGCCATCATGGCGCAGGCGGGTATGTATGTGCCTGCAGAGGCGGCCATTATTGGCGTCGTTGACCGTCTTTTCAGCCGTGTTGGCGCGGCTGATGATCTGGCGCGCGGACGCTCTACCTTTATGGTTGAGATGATTGAAACCGCCGCGATTTTGAACCGTGCAACAAAGCGTTCACTTGTCATTCTCGACGAGATAGGTCGCGGAACGGCAACCTATGACGGACTGGCTATTGCCTGGGCAGCGCTTGAACATCTGCATGATGAATCCGGGTGCCGTACCCTGTTTGCAACGCATTACCATGAACTGACATCTTTGCAGCAACGCTTGCCGCGTTTGCGTAGCCATTCAATGCGGGTGCGTGAGTGGAACGGCGCAATTGTCTTTTTGCATCAGGTCGTGGCCGGAGCGGCTGACCGTTCATACGGCGTCCATGTTGCCAGACTTGCCGGCCTTCCGGCATCTGTTCTGGCGCGTGCATCGCAGATTCTTGAGGAGCTGGAATCAGGCATGCATGGTGCTGTCGACACCAAGAAAATGATGGAAAGTCTGCCGTTGTTTGACCAGCAGACAGCCGAAGCGGGGGTGCCGGTATCCGTCGGGTCTGAACCGGTTCTGGATATGCTGGATGACATTCATCCTGACGGCCTGAGCCCGCGCGAGGCGCTGGAGCTTCTCTATCGCCTGAAAGAGGCGCGGGCTGAAAACCGGGATGCCAATTGATGCCAAATAATGTTCCCCCATTATCTCCTTCATTATCCCCTTCATTATCAATGACCGGTGGTAATCTGCCTGCGTCGAGTCTTTGGCATCGCTGGCTTCAGCCACTTGCCACAGCGAAAGAGTCGAACCAGTCGCCAATCGACCTTGCCGCGTTGGAAAGTGCAATCGCGCCTTATGCAGACAAGGCTGAAAAGGCGTTTCGTACGGCCATGCTGCAGATTCTGAAGGAAGCGCATAAAGGCGCGCGCCAATCCCTTGCAGACAGCTTCATGGCTGATAATGACGGCGTTGGCTATGTCGGGTGTCACGCCTGGATGATGGATATATTGATCGGGTTCATCGTTACGCAGGCGACCAGACGCTTCGGCCTTGATGGGAACAAAAACCGGATGGCAGTTGTTGCCGTTGGCGGCTATGGCCGTGGTGAACTGGCACCCTTCTCCGATATTGATGTGCTGTTCCTGATGTCAGACAGGCAAAACAAGGCGATGGAGCAGGCCATCGAATTCAGCCTGTATCTGTTATGGGATATGGGTCTGAAAGTCGGGCATGCAACGCGAACGGTGGCAGAGACAATTGACACCGCAAAGGCGGATCATACGGTGCTCACCGGCCTTCTTGAGATGCGCCGGATTTGTGGTCATCAGACCATGTACAACAAGCTTTCCAACGCTTTGAACAGCATCATCACAAAATCGAAAACCAGTGACTTTGTTGAACAAAAACTGACCGAGCGTGACCAGCGCCATGACCGGTTCGGGGCAACGCGCTATGTTGTTGAGCCCAATATCAAGGAAGGCAAAGGGGGGCTCCGGGATTTACATACATTGTTCTGGATCACCAAATTCGCCTATCGCACACCGAACCTTCTAGACCTTGTTGATCAGGTGGTGATGCGAGACAGCGAGGCCCGTCGTTTTGGTGCCGCCCAGAGGTTTTTATGGACGGTGCGTTGTCACTTGCATTTGTTTGCCGAGCGTGCTGAAGAGCGACTGGATTTTGCTGCACAGATGGCGATTGCCCCGCTGATGGGCTTTTCGGACCGTGGTGGGCTGCAGGCGGTTGAGCGCTTTATGCGGCGGTATTACCTCGCGGCGCGCGATGTCGGTAATCTGACCAGAATCATTTGCGCTGCTGTCGAGACGGATTTTCGCAAAAGACGTACCCTGTGGGACGGGCGATTTTTCTCGGGACAGAATGTCGGCCATTTTTCTATCAGTGCAGGCCGTGTGCAACTGGCCGATGACGTCCGCTTCCGGGACGAGCCGGTGCGAATGCTGAAGATCTTTGAGATCGCCCTGGATTATGACGCAGACATCCACCCACATGCCCTGAAACGGATCACCCGTGCCCTGCCCTCGCTTGGGGCGCACACAAGGGATGATGCCGAAGCCAACGCGCTGTTTCTGTCAATTCTAACGTCAAAGAAAAATCCGGAGCGGATTTTACGCCTGATGAATGAAAGCGGTGTTCTTGGCCGGTTTGTTCCTGATTTCGGGCGTATTGTCGCCATGATGCAGTTTGATATGTATCACAGCTATACAGTTGATGAGCATACGATCAAGACAATCGGCGTGTTGCATGAGATAGAAACAGGCCAGCTTGATGAGACAGCGCCAGTGGCCACGCACGCAATGCCGGAAATCGAATCCCGCCGGGCTTTGTTTGTGGCAATGTTTCTCCATGATATGGCCAAGGGGCGTGGCGGCGATCACTCAGAGCTTGGTGCCGAATTGGCGCTTAGCGTCTGTCCTCGGCTTGGCCTGACACGCGAAGAAACAGAAACGGTCAGCTGGCTTGTCAGGCATCATCTGCTGATGAGCAAAATCGCTTTTCGATATGATCTGAATGACCCGAAAACCATTCAGGATTTTGCCGATATTGTGCAGTCGCCTGAACGGCTGAAACTTTTGCTTGTGCTGACGGTGGCCGATATTCGGGGGGTTGGTCCCAACATATGGAATGGCTGGAAAGCGGCTTTGATGCGTGACCTCTATTCCCGCGCCGATGCGGTGTTGCGTGGGGCCGATCCCGCGACTATTTCAGCCGGCTCCGCGGTTCAGGCTCAGGCCCTTGTCAGGGACGAGCTGGTGGATTGGCCGGACGAGGTTTTCAATGCTCATGCCAACAATCTGCCGCAAAGCTATTGGACCAGCTTTGATACCGCAACTCTGGTGGGTCATGCCAGATTGTCACGTGAATTTCGTTCAAAGGATGTGCCGATCCTGATTGATCTGAAATCCGACACGATGAAACGCATCACCGAGATGACCGTGATAAGCGTCGATGATGCTGGCTTGTTCTCGCGGATAGCCGGTGCTGTGGCAAGTGCCGGAGCAAATATCGCCGGTGCCCGCATTGCCACCTGTTCCGATGGCACGGTGCTGGATGTGTTCATTTTGCAGTCGATCGACAATCAGGCAATCACCGACCCGGCCACACTTGATCGGCTTCAACGCAACGTAAATGATGCGATTATCGGAAAACTGCGCCCGGATTCCATGCTAAGCGCCCGTTGGAGACGAACGCCCAAACGCGTGCGTGAGATGCCGGTACCCTCACGCGTGTTCATTTCAAACAAGCTGAGCACAACACATACGGTGATCGAGGTGAATGGACGCGACTATCCGGGCCTTTTGCACCGTCTGACAAAGACGTTGGCATCGCTGGGACTACAAATTCAGTCCTCGTCGGTTTCGACCTATGGTGAGCGTGTCGTTGACGTTTTTTATGTGAAGGATTTATTTGGTTTGCAAATTCATAATGACGCCCGCCTGCAGAAGATCAGAGACCATTTGCTGATCGCCCTCGACACGCCAGACGAAGGGGGCTCATGATGGCTTCCTCACTTGGACGGGCTTTTGGTCAAATCGGCATTATGACGGCGTGTAGCCGTGTTCTGGGGCTTGTTCGCGATATTGTCTTTGCCATTTTTCTGGGTGCCGGCCCCGCCGCCGATGCATTTCTGGTGGCGTTGAAACTGCCTAACATGTTCCGCCGCTTGAGTGCCGAAGGCGCGTTGACTAACGCATTTGTGCCGAGCTATGCCGCAACCATGGAGGCAGCAGATGACAAGGCTGCCCGGCATCTTGCCGGTGAGGTTCAAACCATGCTGGTCATGGTGTTGCTCGCGCTGGTGATTGTTTTCGAAATTATGATGCCAACGGTGGTCACATTGCTGGCGCCGGGTTTTGCCGATACGCCAGACCGTTTCGCGGCGGCGGTTGATCTTGCCCGGGTGACGATGCCCTATTTACCAATGATTTCGCTTGTGGCGTTCTGGGCCGCGATTGCCAATGCGCATGATCGTTTTATTCCCGGTGCGGCGATGCCGGTGCTGTTCAATATATGTCTGATTGGTGGTGCGTTGCTGGTGCCACTGGCGACCGGTTTGACGAATGTTGAGCGGGCGTTGCCGGTGGCGTGGGCGTTGTTGGCGGCTGGATCTGTACAGCTTGTCACAATGTATCTTGTTTTGCAGCGGCGCGGGCAATTGCCAGATTTTGTCATGTCGCTTCGGGTGTCACCGCGTGCGCGGCAGATGTGGCGCAAATTCATTCCTGCGGCAGGTGGTGCGCTGGCGATGCAGATGAACCTGATTGTTGATCTGGTGCTGGCATCCATGCTTCAGGTGGGCGCCATTTCTTGGCTCTATTATGCCGACAGGGTGGCGCAGCTACCGCTTGGAATTGTCGGGATTGCGCTCGGTACGGCGTTGTTGCCGCGGTTGTCAAAGGCCGAAGCGGCAGGACATCCAGACTCTGTCAGATCGGCTTTGACCGAGGCGATGGAATTGGGCGGATTTCTTGTGGTGCCGGCAGTCGCCGCCTTGCTGGTTCTGGCCTTGCCGATTGTGCAAGGGCTTTTTGCACATGGCGCATTCACCCTTGCCGATGCACAAATGGCAAGTTTTGCGCTGATGGCCTATGCCATCGGCCTGCCGGGCTTTGTTCTGGTAAAAATCCTGCAGCCCGCATTTTATGCGGCGGGCCAGCCGGGCCTCGTATTGCGGATATCACTGACTATGGTGGCGATAAATATTGTTGGCTCACTGTTGCTGATGGGGCCATTTGGTCATGCCGGTCTGGCAATGGCAACAGCTGTGTCCGGACTTTTGGCCGCGGCAATCATGCTTGTCATCCTTGCCCGAAGAGACAGGTTGGGCGCGGCCATGTTGAGGCCGCTTGCCCGCATTCTGTTGGCAAGTTTGATCATGATGCTGGCGTTATGGGGGCTGACCATATGGTTGCCATTCGACAACCCGGTCTTGCGTCTTGTACTTTATGTTGGTGGCGGGTCAGTGGTGTATTTTGGTGCGGCGATCCTGTTGCGGGCTGTGCCTCCGGGCTTGCTCAGACGCCGCTAGAAAATGCCGGCGAAGGTTCGGACGTGCCATTGGGGCTTGACCCTTGCCCGCAGAGTGACGATAACGCCACAAGATATTATGCAACCGGTCGAAATTCTGGCCGTTAACGAAGAGCTGATCGATGTCCGCACCAAAAAACCGTATTTTTTCCGGAATCCAGCCAACTGGTAATTTGCATCTTGGCAATTATCTGGGCGCGATCCGTAATTGGGTTGCGTTACAGGAGGATTTTGAATCCATCTATTGCGTTGTCGATCTGCACGCAATTACCGTCCCTCAGAATCCGGAACAATTACGCCAAAGTACGCGTGAGGTCACGGCAAGTTTGCTGGCCGCAGGCATTTCGCCGGAACGTTCCATATTGTTCAATCAGTCGCGTGTGCCACAGCATGCGCAGCTTGCATGGGTCTTTAATTGTGTGGCGCGGCTTGGCTGGCTGAACCGGATGACTCAATTCAAAGAAAAGGCGGGCAAGAACAGGGAAAACGCCACGGTTGGCCTTTATGCCTATCCGACATTGATGGCCGCTGACATTCTTGTCTATCAGGCGACACATGTTCCCGTGGGCGAAGACCAGAAACAGCATTTGGAACTGACGCGTGATATTGCGCAGGCATTCAATTCTGCCTATGGACAGGATTTCTTCCCGCTCCCTGAGCCGCAGATCTTTGGTTCGGCAACGCGTGTGATGAGCCTTCGCAACGGTCAGTCAAAGATGAGCAAATCTGATGAGTCGGATTATTCCAGAATCAATATGACCGATGATGCTGATGCCATAATGCAGAAAATTCGCAAGGCGAAAACAGACCCTGATCCCCTGCCGTCCGAACCGGCCGGTTTGGAAGGGCGGCCGGAAGCGGAAAATCTTGTCGGCATTTATGCCGCTCTGGCAGATTGCAGTGTCAGTGATGTGCTGCGCGAGTTCGCCGGACGTGGTTTTGGCGCGTTCAAACCGGCTCTGGCTGAACTAGCGGTAACGCATTTGTCCCCGATGGGTGAAAAAATGCGCCAGCTTCTGGAAACACCCGAAGAGATTGACCATATACTCGATGAAGGCGCGGCGCGGGCAGAAGCCATCGCAGCGCCTATCATGGATGCGGTGAATGATATTGTTGGCTTTCTCGGGCATAAATAAGGCTCTGGTCTTATAATTCCCGCTGAAATGTGGCATTATGGCGTCACAGCGTTGATAAGATATTTAATTGGTCTCGGCATCTGTGGTGCCAGGACCAAGATAAACGTCGCTTTTAAGTGCTTTGACTTTGTTGTGTTCCCTGATTGTGCCCCCTCAAAAAGGGGACCAAAAAACAAACTTAAGCAGAAGAGATCAGCATCATGTTCATACAGACACAGGACACCCCAAACCCGGCAACCTTGAAGTTCATTCCTGGTGTGCCAGTTATGAAAAGCGGCACCGCTGATTTTCCGGCAGCAGACAGCGCCAAAGCCTCTCCGCTTGCCAATCGTCTTTTCCAAGTTGACGGTGTCTCCGGCGTGTTTTTGGGCGCTGATTTCATTGCGGTCACAAAGGCAGATGCGCTGGACTGGTTCTCGCTGAAACCCTCCATTCTGGCAGGGATCATGGAACATTTTGCCTCTGGCCTTCCGGTTGTTGACAGCAGCGCCTCCGGCGATGACGACAAAAGTGAGGGGGCCGACAGCGAAACCGTGGTGCAGATCAAGCAGCTGCTTGATACGCGGGTGCGGCCAGCGGTTGCGATGGATGGTGGTGACATTGTGTTCCACAATTTCGAAGATGGTGTGGTGACATTGGAAATGCGTGGCGCTTGTCAGGGCTGCCCCAGTTCGACAGCAACTTTGAAGATGGGCATTGAAAACATGCTTCGCCATTACATCCCCGAAGTCAGAGAAGTAAGGTCTGCCGATCTTTAAGAAAGGTCGAATATAATTTGATTCGTTTTTGATGACGGGGTGATGTGTGATCAGACGAGTTGATTTGCTAGTTTCCAATAAACACTTGCTTTGGGGCCTCGCTTCTGCGGTCTTGATCTTGATGTTGTTGCCGGGGGTGTTCGGTCTTGGCCCCCCGCACTGGCTGTCTGACGGGCCGGATCCCACGACCATTTCTGAACAAGCGCAACAAGCCACAGATATGGTGGTTGCTGACAGCACAAAGGAAGCTGAGACAGGCACCGCTGCAGACGCTACAAACCTGACCGCTGCATCACCGCTCCAATCGGTGGAATCTGCTGGCGATGATGTGGCAACAAATTCGAATCCAGAGGATGAGTTTCCCGGTGTGTTTGTAGAGCGCCGTTTTCACGAAACGATACCAGACTCACATCTTGCGCTTGAGTCAACGGATTTGAAGGACAGTTTCGTGGGCATCGTGCTGCCCCTGATCGTCGCCGCAAATGACGAAATTCTGACACGCCGTGAGATCATTCGCCGCGCCGCAAGCCGCGGTGATCGGGAGACATTGGAGCGGTGGGCACAAGAATATGGTGTAGGGATCATCAGCGAGGACGATGACGAGCTGACCCGCGATATCTTGCTTCATGCGGATGTGATTCCAGTTCCCCTTGCCTTGACGCAGGCGGCAGTTGAATCTGGCTGGGGTGTGTCACGCTTTGCCCGTGATGGCAATGCCCTGTTTGGTCAGTGGGCATGGCGCGAAACAGCGGGCATAAAGCCGCTTGATGCCAGTGATGAGCGGGCGGTGGTTCGCAGCTTTCCCCATTTGCTTGGGTCAGTTCGGGCTTATATGCATAATTTGAACACGCATCCGCGCTATGAGGAATTTCGCCTGCGCCGTGCAGCGTTTCCTGATGAAAATGATTTGAGCAGGGCTTTTGCGCTGGCCGTTTATCTCGATGGATATGCCGAGATTGGCGCTGCCTATGTCGAAAAGCTTCACGATGTCATGCTGTCAAATGACTTTGACCGCTTTGCCGGGGCCAGATTTGAATAGCTGTATTGTCTTTAAGGCAACTCGCTGATGACGGTCCATTTTATTGACTGGCCGGTGGCAGGAATTGCCGACCAAACCACCGCCACCGACCATCAGGTCCCGGCATGGTGCAGTTGATCCGCGACCGCTCACCGGTAAGCGGTCCGGGCAGGCGCACTTCAGCACGCCGTCCAAGCACAGTAACCTCCAGCTTTCCGTAGGTGCTGTTGAAACAGCGCAGCTGGTCCTGTTGGTCCATATCCGGGGCAAGGGTGAAACCATAGATCGGGGGGTTTTCTTCCAGAACCATATCGGCGGGCGTCACCTGATTGACTTTCAATGGCAGGCCGTTGATCGCAAGCTCGAGCCGTTCCATGGTACCGAATTGTTCATTCATCGCAAAACGGGGCAATTGGTAAAAGCCGTCATAGCCATTCATGATTCCGGAACTCTGACCAAAAGCGGCGGCAAAGCCTGCGTTTTTCACAGCGTCAACGACGGTCAGATTATATTCACCAAAGGGATAGGCAAACAGATCAGGACGCATCCCCAATTCAGCGATAAATCTGTCATTTGATGACGAAAGTTCTTCATCGGCCTCTTCAGGCGATATCAGATGCATATGTGGATGCGAGCGTGTCTGGCTTCCAATGTCGAAGCCGTTGGCTTGCATTTCACGAAGCTGGTCCCAGCTCATATATCCCCGCAGCCCTAAATCAATCGGGCGGGTTGCAACAAAGAGTGTCGCGGGGAAATTATAGCGGCGAAGCCGTGGCCACGCCTCTTCATAGACCGACAAATAAGCGTCATCAATGGTGATGGCTACAGTCCGGTCAGGCAAGGACTCGCCGTTCTGCAGCTTTGCCACGATGTCGGCAAGTGGAATGACGCTGTATCCGCCTGAGGACAACATTTCGAGATGGGCGTCAAATTGCTCAAGGCGAATATTGGTGCTGGGGTATTGGTCCTCACCAAAGCGATGATACATAAGCACCGTTGCATGTTCTGCCGCACGAATGGCCATGACCGGAACAAGGCACATTGTTGCAAGTACCGCCATTAGCAATATCCGCTGCGGATGAAAACACGGCTTGGTCATGGCGATATCCTCTGGAAAATGGTATTTCTTCTGGTGATCATACTGCCTTCTGACAGGTAACGCCAACAAAACGCCAGCGCAAAGATCGATAACAGATCAACCTCTATGCGATTCTTATGAGACAGGGAAACCAAATCAATGTCGCAATCACCTGATGCAAAAAGGTCTGTCGACAATGACATGCCGGTGATACTGGCACTTGAGGCAAGCGGTGATGAATTGTCTGTGGCGGTTCATATGGCCGGAGAGCTGCAAGCACAGATATGTCATGCGGCACGCCACGGTCACGCCGCTCTGATCACGCCCATGATTGCAGATGTGATGACACAGGCGGGGATCAGTTTTGCCGATTTGACGCATGTGGCAGCCGGGGTTGGTCCCGGGTCATTCACCGGCATTCGGGTGGCGCTGGCGACGGCCAAGGGACTTTGCCTTGCCACCGGTGCCAAAGGGGTTGGCATAAACGGGCTTGCGGCTCTGGCGCACCGGCTTAATCTCGACATTCCGGTTCTTGTCAGCGCCGATACGAGACGCGGTCTCTGTTACGCACAGTTTTTTGACCCAAATGGAACGGCTCTTGGCGATGTCATCGAAACAGGAGCTGATGGTATCAGCGCGCATGTTCCTTCTGATCTAGGCACCCTTGCAGTTGTCGGCTGGCAGGCAGAGAGCCTTGCCGCGGCACTTGCTGTGCAGTTTGATTCCATTTCCACACCGCGTGATGTGGTTGGTCATGTGCAGGCGGCAGATATCGCGGCGCATGCCGAATCTCTTGTTGCCAGCGGCGATGATAACACAGGGATGACGCCGCTTTATCTGGCACCGGCCTTTCTTGGTCCGGGCAAAAAAGCATCTCAATGACAGATACTGAGACCATGGCGCGTGAAGATCTGCCGCAGGTCGCCAGGCTTGAAGCAGATTTATTTGCTCGCCCGCTTCTTCTGCAGGCGCTCGAGACGCTGTTCTCGGGCCCGGCATTTTATGGTCTTGTCCGGCGCGGCGATGATCGGCAGATCTGTGCTTATCTGCTCGCGCATCTGGCTGATGGCCATGCTGAAATTCTGTCGCTTGGCACAGCCGCTGCCTGGCAACGTCACGGGTTTGCCCAGATGATGCTTGCCCGCTTTCTTTTGACCGCCCATGAGAAGAATGTGGCCATAGTGACTCTTGAGGTGGCGATCGACAATCGCGCCGCGATTGCACTCTATGAAAAACATGGTTTTGGCACCGTTGGCAGGCGCGCCAACTACTATCAGCGAGACGGATGTCGGTGTGATGCGCTTGTTATGCAATTCGACGCAGCGTCGCCTTTTTCTTGACCCGGCTTCGGGCAAGTGGTTAGAACGAGCCAAGCAACGATAATCGTTATGGCGTGATCAGAGCCGTGAGCA
>Ga0181591_10005404_pt1 | contig 11110 bp, 9 predicted proteins | sample 071ome_33_FD_133757 | JGI IMG/M metagenome (GOLD analysis project Ga0181591, IMG submission 133757) | Coastal salt marsh microbial communities from the Groves Creek Marsh, Skidaway Island, Georgia - 071412AT metaG (megahit assembly) | ecosystem: Environmental > Aquatic > Marine > Intertidal zone...
CGTCACGAAATGCTGACGCCGGGGCATGGGTGGTTCATCGGCGAAGTCGTCAGCGAAGGCATCCCACTGGGCGTCGTCGACTAATCCCACGGGGGCATCCGCCGAGTGGTCGACCGAGGGGTCTACCGGAGCCCCGTCCGCGGGCTCGCCCGGAGTGACGAGGGGGGAAGTGGACTCGCTCACCGGGTCAGGGTACGGCCCACACGGGTGGAACTAGACGGCGCGCTTCTTCAGGCGACGGCGCTCTCGCTCGGACAATCCACCCCAGATCCCAAAGCGCTCGTCATTTGCCAAGGCGTATTCCAGGCAGTCGTTGCGAACATCGCACGAAAGGCAGACCCTCTTGGCCTCACGCGTGCTACCGCCCTTTTCGGGGAAGAAAGCCTCGGGATCGGTCTGCGCGCACAGCGCCTGCTCTTGCCACGCGAGTTCCTCGACATCGGACAGCGGGAGCAGTGCGAGCTCCGCGATTGTTCCTCGGTCGGACACGCCGGACCCTCCTCGACCCGAGACTCGCGCTCGGATGAACGCGCTTACCGGTGTATTACAGGGGTGTAGTTCACTTTCGTCAAGCCGGATCAGCCAAAAAAGGCACTTTCTCGGACGAAATTGACCGATTTGCCCTGTGTGATCGCACACACGTGCGATGAATCCCGCGCGCGCCGTGAATCGCGTCCCCCCAATGGGGGACGACCGTGGAGTGGTTGGATTCACGGGTGCAGATCACTGTCCTGGCAGGCGGAATCGGTGGAGCGCGCTTCATCCGCGGCCTTCGCCATCACCTAGACCAGGCCATCGCAGATGGCGCGATCACTGTCATCGGCAACACCGGCGACGACATCTGGATCCACGGATTGCGGGTGTGCCCGGATCTCGACACGGTCATGTACACCCTCGGTGACGGCATCGACCCCGAACGCGGTTGGGGGCGGCGGGACGAGACGTTCCACGCCAAAGAGGAACTTGAAGGCTACGGCGTCGAGCCAACCTGGTTCGGTCTCGGAGACCGCGACATAGGAACGCATCTGGTTCGAACCACGAGCCTGAACGCCGGCTTCCCCCTTTCGGATGTGACCGCCGCGCTGTGTGAGCGTTGGCAACCGGGTGTTCGCCTACTGCCCATGACCGATGATCGGGCAGAGACGCACGTCGTCGTCGACGATCCCGACGACCCCGGGACGCAGATCGCCATCCACTTCCAGGAATGGTGGATTCGATACCGCGCAACACTGCCAGCCCATCGATTCGTAATGGTCGGCATCGAGGAGGCAACTCCGGCACCGGGCGTGCTCGAGGCCATCGACGCAGCCGATGTGATCGTGCTGCCACCGAGTAACCCGATCGTCTCGATTGGCACGATCCTCGCCGTACCGGGAATCGCCGATGCGATTCGCTCGACAAGTGCTCCGGTAGTCGGTGTCAGCCCGATCATCTCGGGAGCGCCCGTGCGCGGCATGGCCGATGCCTGTCTTCAGGCGAGTGGGATAGCAACGACGGCAGCGGCTGTGGCCGCACACTACGGATCCCGTGCCACCGGTGGCCTGATCGACGGCTGGCTCGTCGATGAATCCGATGCCGATTGCGTCGGTGATATCCGAGAACGTGGTATTGCCTGCCGCGCAGTCCCACTTTTCATGACCGATCTCGATCGGACAGCGCAGATGGCCGAAGAAGCCCTTGACCTAGCGGCACAGGTGACGAGCACGCCGTGAGCGCTGGTTGAATGCCGTGCATGGATACCGAATCGGCCTTCACGTCCACGAATGAAGGCGACAACTGGGTGGCCGTCTCCCCCAAACTGGTCACCGCTCGCCGATTGGTCCTGGCCATCGCACTGGTGCCCATCACGGCCTTCGTCGTAGGCGTCCTGCTCTGGTCGGGCGCCGCGGCACTCTTCGCTGGTCTTGTCGCCGGTGTCGCGTTGGTGGGCTTCTTGTGGGCCTGGTGGTTGATCGGCCGCCGCGTGCGTTCCTACGCCTATTGCGAAAGGGGCGATGACCTACTTGTCTCCAGTGGCATCTTGTTTCGGCGCATGGTGATCGTGCCCTACGGCCGCATGCAACTCGTCGATGTCAAAGCCGGCCCCATCGATAGGGCGCTGGGCTTGACGACCGTCCAATTGCACACCGCAGCCGCCACCACCGATGCGGCGATACCGGGGCTCGAGCCGTCCATCGCCGCCGATCTGCGTGACCGACTCGCACGTCGAGGCGAAAGTCGATCGGCGGGACTGTGAACGAGGACTTCTCCCCCGCGCCAGGCAGTTCCATCGGTGACGATCTCGGTCTTGGACTCGCGATGCCCGGGAGCAGATTGATCGACGCCGAGGGCCACCGCAAGGTGCACCCGATCTCACCGCTGGTTCACGCAGCGGCCGTCTTTCCGGCTCTGGTCGGTGTCGCGTTCGCCACCGGTATCCAACGCGTGGGTTCCCTGGCTGAGGGGCTGGGCGGAATTCCCGGCCTGGGGTTCTTGCCCCCGATATTGACCGCGATCGTCGTCTTCGCCGTCATCGCACTGCTGTTGAGCATGGTGGTAGCGGCGTTCCAGTACTTGCAGTGGCGAGCGTTCAGCTTCTGGTTCGACGACGATGGAGACTTCCGGGTGCAATCAGGGGTTCTCCTTCGCCAACAACGACGCGTGCAACTCTCACGCATCCAAGCCGTTGACGTAACGCAGCCGTTCGCCGCCCGCCTGTTCTCGATGGCAGTCGTGGTGATCGAAGTCGCCGGTCAGAATGATTCGCGCGTTCGCCTGAAGTACCTCTCGCTCGCCGATGCTCGCGAGATACGGCGAGAGGTTCTGGCCCGTTCGGCTGGATTGTCGTCCACGACAGCCGAGGCGCCCCAGGATGTGGTTACCCGAGTTCCCGCCTCTCGCCTCGCGCTCTCGCTATGCCTTCGCGTGACCACCGCCGGCTTGTTCCTGGTCACCATCGTCATCATCGTGGTCAGTTACCTCACCGGTGGTTGGGGAGCCATCGGCGTAGCGCTCGTCACCGGCGGCGTTCCGCTGCTGATCGTCCTCGCCGAGTTCGTGCGCTACTACGGGTTCACCGTGGCGCAATCCCCCGACGGACTGCGCCTGCGCTACGGACTCTTGCGAACCGAATCCCGCACCGTTCCGCCGGGTCGGGTCCAGGCCATCGAGTACGTCGAACCGCTTTTGTGGCGGCGAAAGGCATGGGCGCGGGTGCTCGTCACGATCGCGGGCGTGGGAACGGAGTCGTCGGGATCCGGTAGCCAGCGGGGCGACACCGTATTGATTCCCGTCGCCGACATTCAGCAGGCACACGACATCGTGGCTCGCGTCCTACCCACCTTGAACACCGAGTCGCTCACGTGGGTTCCCGCCCCCACGCGTGCCCGACGTCGTAGCCCGATTCAGTGGAGGAACCTTGCCGTCGGGTGGGATGAAGACAGTTTCGCGATCCGACGCGGTCGCATTACTCGGCGACTAGCTGTTGTTCCGCATGCTCGTACGCAGTCGGTGCGATGGACGCAAGGGCCCTGGGAGCGCATGTTCGATCTGGCCTCGATGCACGTAGACACCACGCCCGGTCCCGTGTCGGTGTCCGGGCTCCATCTCGATGCCGTGGTGAGTCGTAACATCGCCAAACATCAGGCCGACGCGGCTCGACGCGGACGGCAAATCGACAACTCGATCCACTGGGCGGCCTCGTGAATAGCGTGAACAGCGTGATTGGCGCTGTGACCGTCGTACCAATTCAGATCGATCACTCCTTCGCTCCGGGCGATGACCTCGAATCGATTCTGCTGTCCGCTCTCACATCAGCACAGTGGCCCGACGGATCGACAGGGATTCGCACTGGTGACGTCGTCGTTGTGACAAGCAAGGTCATCGCGAAAGCCGAAGGCCGGATAGTCCAGGCCGCTTCCCGTGATGACGTCATCGACCAACAAACGCAGCGCGTCGTCGCAACCAAGCAGACTCCACGCGGCATCACCAAGATCGTCCAGACATCGCACGGCCTCGTTCTCGCCGCTGCCGGTGTGGACGCGAGCAACACCGACATCGGAACCGTCGTGCTGCTACCGGAGGACTCCGACGCATCGGCCCACCGACTCCGCGAATTCATCGCAGATCAGGCGGGCATGGACGTCGGAATCGTCGTTACCGACACGATGGGTCGTCCGTGGCGTCTGGGTGTCACTGACGTAGCGATCGGTGCCAGCGGGGTACGTGTTCTCGACGACTACACGGGACGAACGGACGTGTACGGCAACACCCTGGAGATGACGGTCGTAGCGATCGCGGACGAGATCGCCTCCGCGGTGGACCTCGCGGCGGGCAAACTCGGTGGCGCCCCCCTGGCTGTGGTTCGCGGGCTTGCCGAACACGTCGTTGCCGACGGCAATCCACGCGCGCGTGACATCGTCCGACCTCTCGAGGAGGACCTGTTCTGGATGGGAACCCACGAAGCGCTTGCCGAGGGAGCCCGCAGAGCTGTGTCCGGACGTCGCACCATCCGCGCATTCACCGACGAACGTGTCGACCCTGCAGCTATCGAACGCGCCGTCGAAGATGCGGTCCTGGCACCTGCGCCGCATCACAGTGAGCCGTTCGGTTTCATCATTCTCCGCGATGACGATGCCGACCAAAGCCTGCGCCGGACGGAGTTGCTCGATGCCATGCGCCGCGCATGGGAAGACGATCTGACCACCATCGATGGCAAACCTGACGACGAGGTCGAGCGTCGCGTGGCCCGCGGAAACATCCTTCGCACCGCACCGGTGGTGATCATTCCCTTCGTCGATCTGGACAAGGGAGCACACACCTATCCCGATGATCGACGCAATGCGGCCGAACGCGATCTGTTCATGGTGGCCGGCGGCGCATGCGTGGAGAACCTGCTGATTCGGCTCGCCGCCGAGGGCCTGGGGTCGGCATGGATCTCATCGACCATTTTCGCGCCGGGAGTCGTGCGTGAGCAGTTCACACTCGGTGAGCGGGTCATCCCGCTGGGTGCGGTGGCCGTTGGTGTCCCCGCGCAGTCGGCTAAAGACCGCCCACCGCGGCGGGCGGATGACTACATCGTTGCGCTCGACTGACTCTCAGGCATCACTCGAGTGCCGAATAGCCAGATTCGGTATCTGAATACCCGGCCAGATGCGAGCGCCCTCGCGAAGTTCGTTGTGGGCGCCCACGATCGCACCATCGCCCACCACGACACGCTCGAGGACGCACGCTTCCCCGATCCGGGCTCCGGCGCCGATGATGCTGCCGCTCACGCGCGCACCGGAATCGATGATGGCACCGTCGAACAGAACGCAGCCATCCACCGATGCCCCATCGCCGATGACGACATCCCGACCGACACTGGTCCCCCCGCCGACGTGCGCCGTTGGCGACACCTGCGCTCCACGCAGCACCAGGGCCTCTCCCGTGTCGCCAACAGCAGGCGAAGGAGCGACGCCGATCACGAGATCGCGACTGCCCTGAACAAACGCCAGTGGCGTGCCGAGATCGAGCCAGTAGCCACGGTCCACCACTCCTCGAACATTCGCCCCAGAAGACAGCAGGCCGGGGAACGTCTCCCGCTCCACCGAGACGACTCGACCCGCGGGAATCTGCTCGATGACCGATCGGGTAAAGACGTAGCAGCCGGCGTTGATGAGATCGGTCACGATCTCTTCGGCCGTCGAGGCTTTTCCAAGAAGGCCTGAACTCGACCGTCGGCGTCGATGGGGACCAATCCGTAGGCGCGTGGATCTTCGACCGGCGTGAGATACAGGGTGACATCGCTCGAGGTCTCCACATGCGAACGCACCAGGCCGCCGATGTCCAGGCCACTGAGGACGTCGCCGTTGAAAATCAGGATCGGATCGTCGGGTCCAGATTCCAGGTGCGACAGCGCATGGCGGATCGCGCCACCGGTACCGAGCGGCTCCTCCTCCGTCGCGATCACCACCTCGATTCCAAGATCGGCGTCTTCGATGAACTCGGCGAAAACCTCTGCCCGGTAGCTGGTCGCCAGGACGATCCGCTCTACTCCCGCATCGCGGGCGCGGGTGATTTGGTGGACGGTGAACGGCACCCCGGCAACCGGCAACATCGGCTTAGGCGTGTTCACGGTCAAAGGTCGAAGACGGGTCCCTTGACCCCCGACGAGCAGCACGGCCTCGGTCATCGGGCAAGGGTGCCACACGATGCCCGGACCCCTATCCGCACAATGTGGTCATGTCGTCGTTGGCGCCGGACATCAGGTCTGCTTTGCTCGCCCGCACCGATCCCGCCCAACCCTTCGTCACCTACCTCGGCCCCGAAGGCCGGGTGGAACTTTCGGGGGCTTCGGTCCTCAACGCCGCCTCCAAGATCGCCAACGCGCTTGCAGGCGATTTCGATCTTGAGCCCGGGGACCGGGTCGGCCTGCACCTTCCCTGGCATTGGCAGCGGGTGACGTGGTTGCTCGGTGCGTGGTCTGCCGGCTGCGTCGTAGTACCCGGAGGCGGCGAGGAGTGCGACCTTCTGGTGGCGGGCCCGAAGGAAGCCGCGGGCCTCCCGGGTCCGGTGCAGGTCGTCTCGATGCACCCGTTTGGCATGCCGCTCGACGCCACCGCGATGGCACAACTTCCGCCCGGCATCGAGGACGTGACCATCGCTGTTCGTAGCCAGCCCGATCAACAGGTTTTCATCGAAGACCACTCCGATCGCGCTGCGCTCGACGGGCTCACCCAAGGCGAAATTCTCGAGCGCGCACGCTCGTTCGCCGGCAGTTACGTACACGCCCGCAGGCTCGGAGTCCTCCAGGGCGAGTCACAGTGGTGGCTTCCGGCGTTGTGGCCGCTGGTGACCGATGGCTCGACCGTGATGGCCGACGCAGCAGATGAGGATCTTTCGGCGGAGCCGGTCGACGCAATCGTCTAGGGCGTTACGTTCACCGTGATGTCTTGACTCGCGCCCGCCGCCTGACGCTTCGCAACGACCAGGATCCGGTAGGTGTAGCTAGCACCGACCGGTGCGGCCTTCTTGATCGTAAAGACCACCCTGCCGCCTTTCTTGGTCTTGCCGCGCTGAACGGTACGCCATTCGCCATCAACGAACGCTTGTCGCCAAACGGTCAACCCCTTGCGCTTGGGACGCACCTTCGCCTTGATTTTGAAGCGTTTGCCGGCCGGGACATTCATGACTTGATCAGTGACGAGGGCAACCGAGCGCGCTTTGACACTCGGGACAACCGAGACCCGGAAGGTCTCGCCGACGCCGATGGGCTGCTTCTTGCGGACAACCAGCACTCGGTATTCCTGCGTGGTGTTCGGAGGCCACGCCTGCTTGACCTGGTAGCGAACGTTTCCGTTCTTCTTGGTGCGCTTCTTTTTGAAGGTGACCCACTCACCGTTCTCCAGTCTCTGGAACCACACCCGAAGTCCCTTGCGCTTGGGTGTGACCTTCGCGCGAATCGTGAAGGACTTCAGCGCCTTCACCTGACGGTCCGCGGGGGACAGCATCTTCACCTGACGCTCGTAGTTGACCGTCGGCTGCTGTGCTGGTTGCTGCGCCGGGGCTTGTGGTGCGGGTGCCTGAGGTGCGGCTACCGGCACGCCTGCACTTCCGTCGATCGCGTTGATGTAGGAGGACTTCAATCCCAGTGCGTTGCGCAATTGGTTGCCGCTTCGCGTGACGGTGCTGCCATCGGCCAACGTTGCCTGCACTGTCTTGGCCACACCGCTGGGATCTCGATCGACCACTTCCACCTTCCACACATCCCCCACGCCGAACGCCTGTGCCATCTCGAGTTGACCGACGGTCACACTCCACGCTCGATTGGGGTTGTCCTCACTCAGGGACCACGGATCGGCGACCGAGCGAACGTACGGGAGGTCACCACCCCACTGGTCGGCGCTGGCTTGGCTCGCTCCACCGTTGGACGAGGAGTAGAAGGCTCGAATCGGGGCACCTTCGAACAAGATCGCAGAACCGGTAGTGGGCGACGTGTGCGTCGCGTTCACAGCGTTCACCCAACGATCCCCTTTGGGTCCAGATTGCTTGGCCCAACCCGCGAATACCTGATCGGAATATGGCCCGCGGCCATCGTCCACGTGACAGTCGCAGGCACCGCGGGTTCCGGCCTGAATGGCCGACAGGGCGTACGTCCGCGCGGCAAGCACCTGCGCCTGCAACGCCGCGTCCGGCCAGGAACTACTTACTTCGGCGATCCCGTAGAGGTACTCGTCATGCAGACGCAAGGAATTGACGGCGTTCAGTCGCGTGGCGGATGGGTCGCCGCTCGGCAGGACTTCGATAGTGCCGTAGCGGTAGCGGTGCCCGTCGGAGTCGAAGTTGCCACCTTTATCCACCACGTTGGCCAACCCGGACCACGTGATCGAAGCCGACGGGAATATGCCGAGTTCTTGCCGAGCTCCGCCAACGATCTTGGCGGCTTGTACCGCGCCCGACTCTCCCGTGAAGTAGAAACTTTCCCCCGGCGCAGCAGTCACGATGTTCCCGCCCAGGTTCGCCTGAACTGTTCCATCACCATCGACTGCCTCGCCGCGGATGCGCACGTGCTTCTTCTTGTACTCGAGGTTCACCCGGATGGCCATGTCGTCTTGAACGGGCGTAACCGAGGTCCCCTGGTAGTAGTGCGTGACGATCGAAGCCGCATCCATGCCGGCCTTAGCCATCGCGAGGGCGCCGTACTGACTCATGCCGACGCCGTGCCCGAAACCAGCCCCCGAGAGGGTGAACGATTCCGGTGCACCGCACGGATCCGGAGGTGACGCCGGCGTCGCGAGAACTCTCGCTCCACTGACCCACGGATACAGCGGTTGACCACCGGCGTTCGCGTTCATCGACACCGTGTACATCCCTGGCGGCACTTGGTTCCCGGCGTCGTCGCGTTGGTCCCAATCGATCTGAACAGGGCCCGGCGCACCCACTTCGCCGCTGAGGTTGCGCACGATTTCTCCGCAACGATTGCTGATCGCGATGGTCCATGTCATCGGCGCGTTCGTCGACGCTGTGATGGACATCGGTCCCGCAGCCCACGACGCCGCGTTGGCAATCGGGTTGACCATTCCGGCACCCATCTTGGCCGTGGTCGCCGCGCGGATGGCCGGTATCTGGGCTTCGAGATGACGACCGGGGCAGCTGGTAGCACCGATGTCGCCGTGCCCACCGATCACCAACGCATTGGCAGTCTGCCCGGGTTGATACTGACTCGTTCCGGCACCGGAATCCGAGACGAGCGGAATCATGCCGTTGGGATCGCGGTGATTCATCGACAGTTTCCACGCCGTCAACGAGGACACCGAGTCCACGATCGCTGCCATCTGATCGGCCGGCGGGTTGGCCTTGGCGAAGTTACCGATCGCGGAAACGGCGAAGGTCTCGTCGTTGAAACCGGCGGTGTGTCCGCCGACCACGGCCTGATCGATCCCTCCGGCGCGACCCTCGTAGAGCCGACCGAATCGATCGACGAGGAAGTTGTAAGCCATATCCGAGTACTTCAGTCCCTTGGTGAACCAGTTGTAGAGGTTGCGGACCTGCTTCGCGGACTGTTCGGGGGTGTATTTGTTCTTGGTCGCCGTGTGGTGAACGAAAGCCGCTTTGATGGTCGGTGAGTAGCGCGCCGACCCCCGACGCAGCGATTCATCGGCGCCCCACTCCGCTCGACTGATGATGGGTGGCATCGCCGCCACCGTGCTCGCTTGGGCCACTGACACCGGGCCGATCGCCGAGCCGTCGGGGGGCTCGGGAAGTGCTGCGTCGTAGTCGGTTACCGGGTTGTCCACCAACGTGACCTCGGTTCCCACCGGCTCCTCACCGCCGGGGGTGTCGATCCGGACCTGGAGACCATCGGCATCGTCGGTCAGCAGCGGATCTGTTCCGAACCGGATTCCGCGTGCTTCCGATGAATCGGGATCAGGACCGTGGTCGGTGATCGTCAGAGGCTGCCAGGTGCTCCACTGCTCGCCCTCGCGTACGCGGATCAAAACGCGGGTTCCCGGCGCGAACGGTTCGTCGGCGCTGATTCCTACGAGACTGAATGGCTCGACGCGTTCGGCCGCCGAGGCGATAGCGGGCTCGACCGGCGCAGGTTCGTCGTCGTGGAGTGCAGGTTCGTCGTCGTGGAGTGCAAGTTCGTCGTCGTGGAGTGCAAGTTCGGCGTCGTGTATATCCCCCGCCAGCTGGATACCTGCGGTGCCCGCGAGACCGAGATCGTCCACGACGAGATCGGCAACCATCGAATCCCACGAGGCCATAGCCACAGTGGACTCGGCCACAACGGTGGCATCGATTCCGGACAGGGGTAGCGAGGTGACCGACGCCTCGACGGGGTCTTGGGCAACCGGTGCTTGGGAGGCGGTGTTCGGCAGGGAGCCCAGCACCGGGACGGTGAGTCCGGCAGCCACGATCGCAGGCGCAAGCGCCACCGCTATGGCTCGGTTCGGCTTCACCCGCCTGCTCCTTCCCGGCCCCCCACGGCCACTCAACCCCTGCGATCAAACAGCGACATCGCTGTTACGGGTACGCGACATTACGGTGCCACGGATATGCGGATTACGCCAAGCCTCACACGGCTCACCCGTCACACCAATCACCGGCACGCCCGGAAATCGGAACCGCGCCCCACCATGGTGCGTCGCATGAGAGCAGGCCCTGGTGGCTGCGTACCATGATCGGACCCACCTCACCGCTAGGTGGGCGAGCTCTCTCGATCCCAGACAGGAAGGCATTCGGTGTCCGCACGCAGTGCCGCACGGCTGTGGTCGACCATCATCGCCGGAGTCTTTGCCGGTGGAGTGCTGGTGGCCACGATCATCGGTGCCGGAGTCACCTCCGTCATGGGCCAACTCGAGGGCAACATCACCGCCCTCGATGTCTCGGAGCAGACCGGAACCGTGGTCACCGAAGAACAATCCGTCGTGGTGGACGAAGAGACCGGAGAGACTGCCCCCTTCACCATGGTCGTGATGGGTAGCGACTCCCGAACCGGCAAGGGCAACAAGGGCTACGGCAGTGTCAAGAAGTTCGGGGACGTCGAGCGAAGCGACACCACCATCGTCTTCCACGTCAACGCCGACCGTTCGCAGGCAATCGGCGTCAGCATTCCGCGCGACACCTTGATGATGCTCCCGGAGTGCAC
>Ga0181591_10005406_pt1 | contig 11107 bp, 9 predicted proteins | sample 071ome_33_FD_133757 | JGI IMG/M metagenome (GOLD analysis project Ga0181591, IMG submission 133757) | Coastal salt marsh microbial communities from the Groves Creek Marsh, Skidaway Island, Georgia - 071412AT metaG (megahit assembly) | ecosystem: Environmental > Aquatic > Marine > Intertidal zone...
TGAATAAAGAGTTTGGTAAGATTAGCGAGCCACATATTCCGACATTAAGGGTGGCATATCCCGTTTACCTTGAGCAGCAGTTGGATGGCGTGATTGTCATCAATACAGATCTGTCTGACTTATTCAGGTCACTGGATGCTTTGACTGATGAAAACTCGCAATTGGCATTGCTCAATAATCATGGATATTACCTCTATCATTGGGATAAGAGCCTTGAGTTTGGTTTTGAATTCAATAAAGAGCCCGTTTTCACTTTAAAGGGTATTAAGGATCCCGGGGCGCTGGTAAAAAGAAATAAGGCAGTCTTCGATGCAGATAATCTACTTCAAAGACTTGTCAATATTGGATTTCCAAAACAGAATTATGAGGTGTATATCTTGATCAGCTCAAACAAAAAAGAACTTCTGGCTTCCTACTATGCCTGGCGAAGCAACAGCTTGTTGGTGTTGGGAGGCTTCAGTTTGTTGAGTCTTTTGCTGGCCCTGCTCTTGATGCGCCGGCAGGTTAGAGAGCTTAAAGCCATAACAGAAACAATCAATAATTTTCCGACCCGCCTAGAAGTAATAGAGTTGCCTGTTAACAGGACAGACGAAATAGGCGTGTTAGCCGATAGCTTTAACAGGATGACTGAAATAATCCTCAAGAATATTGATCAACTCGAAGTCGCACGGGTGCAGGCGGAAAAAGCTACTCAGGAAAAGCAGGAGTTCCTCGAAAACATGAGCCATGAGATTCGAAATCCGATTCACAGTATCTTGGGGCTTAGCGATTTGCTGTCAACGAATGAACACCTGCCACATCAGGATAAACTTATCGAGAATATACGATTGAATACAAGTAAATTACTTTCGCTCGTTACCGATGTACTTGATTACCGTAATATACTCAGAGGTAAAATTCAACTTAACCCCATATGGAACAATCTGGAGTATGAAATGAACAAACTGCATAAGGTCTTCGCCTTTAATGCAAGCGTTAAAAATATCGATCTTAAGGTAGAAATGGACCCGAAACTTAATCATAAGGAGCATCACATTGATATAGCCCGATTCATGCAGATTGTTACTAATCTCTTGTCAAATGCAATAAAGTATACCCATGAAGGTGGCGATGTTATGCTTTCCGTTAAATCTATCAAAGATGATGGCAATAGAGATTATATTGAGCTGCTTGTACGTGATAATGGAAAAGGTATAGAGAAAGACCAACTGCTACGGATACGTGAGCGCTATTTCAGGTCTGAACAATTAGGCGCAGCCCAGGATGGATTTGGTCTTGGATTGAGCATCGTAATCGGCTTACTGGATATGTTCGGATCAAAGCTTAAGATGGAATCTGATCCGGGTATAGGTTCCTGCTTTTCTTTTGAGATGGAGCTGGCATACAGGGAATCCAATGCTATGGTTATGAGTGCTTCTGTGGCTAAACCCTCTGGTCGCCTAATTTCATCAAAGGTCCTGGTCATAGAGGATGATAAACAGGTAATGGAAGTATACAAGTACAAGCTTCCGGAATTTTTTGATATTATCCGGTTTGTTGAAAGTGCAAGTGAATTTCATGAATTGGGTGATAACGACACAGCAGATGTCATCATTACGGACTATCACTTATGGGATATAGTGCCTGAGAAACTTGAGCAGAAAATCAGTCGATTGCTTAGTAAAAATGCACATGTTTACCTGACGACAGGAAGGGTGGACGCGGAACTGGATCCTGTATTTTCAAAATTCTCATTCTTACAAAAGCCCTTTGCTATCAAAGATTTGGTTGGAAAGATTCAATTTGATATTTCAGTAGACAGATATGGCGTTCCAAAGTTTGATTCCATCAGTGAGGATTATGATGAGGACAAACAAAAAATTACACGCGCATTAAATTTACTTCGGGATGAATGGCTTGATCAAAAAAACCAACTGGTTACAGCCTTATTGCAAAACAATAAAGACAGGATTGACTCCGTAATTCATAAAATGATAAGCAGTGTCAGGCGATTGGAATTATCTGATTTCGAAAGTCTCTTACTGGATTTGCAGGAATCGGATACTGCTGATATAGAAATTGAAGATTTTAAAGCGCGGATGGACTTTTATATACATTGTATCCAATCTGAAATTGATTAATTCAAGGTCCCGTGATAATTTCATCAATGACGTTTTTATAGGCATTACCGACAGGTATCATCGTAGTTCCTATAGAGATATTGTCACGGGTAATCACTTCAATATGATCCGTATTGATGATGAAGGAACGATGAACGCGTTTAAAATTTGAAGGCAGTTCCTCTTCAAGGGTTTTAAGCTTTTTAAGTTCAAGCACCTGCTTTTTCTTGGTGGTCCAAACGACATAGTTTGAATCTGATTTGATGTAAATTATATCTGCCAGACTGAGCTTTACCCACTTGCTTCCATCCTTTATGAAATAACTGTCAGTGCTAGAGGCGGACGCCTGGTCTTCTTGCCTTGTTTTTAATTTATTAATAGCCTGTACAAAGCGGTCAAACTTAATAGGCTTTAAAAGGTAGTCAATCAATTGAGGGTAATTGTAAGAGTCAACCGCAAAATCAGCATAAGACGTGATCATTATGACTTTGCTATTGTCTTTTTTCAATTCAAGAATAGCCTTGCCGTTCAATTCTGGCAAATTGTAATCAAGGAATAAAACGTCAAACCCCTGACTGCTGATCAACTTTAGTCCATCTAGAGCATTATTGCATGCCAGACAATACTCGATCTCATCAAGCTTGTCGCAGAAGTGAACTATGAGGTCCGTGATCAAGGGATCATCATCTATGATGAGGCACTTGTATTTTTCTATTGACTGCATTTTGTTTGCCAAAGGATTCGGGGTATTCACATAAGAAATCAGCTCGTTTACATATAAAAGACTAAAGCCTGCTTTCAGATGCATACATTGGTCTAAAATTAACTCATTTCCGAGACACTAAAGCAACACAAATGAAAGAGAACATGAAGTTTCGTATCCTGTCTATTAGTATTGGCCTCATCTTTTTCTACTTCGGTTTCCTCAAATTTATACCACAGGCCAGCCCTGAATAATCCCTTGGCATCAATACGGTAAGCATGCTTTGTTTTGAAGTTTTTTCTCATAAGACTTGCATTGTTCTACTGGCTCTTCTTGAAGTAGCTATTGGCTTGAGTCTTATTACGGGAAAGTTTTTCAAATGGGGCGTACTTGTAGCTATTGGACACCTCATTTTCACTTTTACGCCGGTATTTTTCTTTCCGGAACTTGTATTTACCGAATCGGCATGGACGCCCAGTTTGCTCGGACAATACATTTACAAAAATATAGCCCTCATCGCCGCTCTTTGGGTCATTTATCCTTCCGATAATCTAAAGAAAGAAAACAGAAATATCCTACTTATATAAGAACTTTATTTATGAAAATTTAACGAAAATGGTTTTGCCGTTTGTCATTTTAATCACATCCCAATTGCCTGTAGAGATTGATTTGCACTTTCTGCATACCCTCGGTGCTGTTGTTGAATGTTGTGAAGAACCGGATTATGGCCTGTTGCCAAATCATATGGACTCCTTATTGCCGTATCCTAAAGTTGGTGAAGGCGATTTGACACCATTTGATATCTGGAGATACGTAGGGAAGGGTAAGTCATCCTTTATGGACCCCAATTTATCTATGGGACGGGAAGATTGGCTGAGTTTTAATTCGGATCGTAAGCGGGGTTTATGCAAGATGTAAAAGCCTATATGAACAGCAGGTTCAAATTTTAATGGTGAAACGCATGAGGTACATATGAAGACAGGCTGCCGACACTGGATGATGCTGTGGAGTTCTTCAAGCTCATTTTGGAATTGGATCTAAACTATGAAGAAAAGGATGCCTTGACAGTCTACATGCTTTGCCTTTAAGAAATAAAACTTTATTTGAGTTGGTTTGAAGCTGCCTGGGTGCATTCCAGGTGGCTTCATTTTCTTTAATTTGTCTTCATTCATTTTCTAAAATGAGAGCCCTTCAGATGCGTGTGCAAGGAGAATGACTTAAATTAGTAGAGATTTATAATCCATGATGTACAAACAGAATGGCAGGTCCTGGCAAATAAGCGATTATCTAGGCGAATTCGTCTATGGTGGACTTGACGGCTGTGTTACAACCTTTGCGGTAGTCTCAGGTGCCGTAGGGGCCGGAATGAGCACAAATGTTATCATCATTCTCGGCTTTGCCAACCTGCTTGCGGATGGCTTTGCCATGTCGATAGGAGCTTTTCTCTCTTCACGTTCGCGGAAAGACAATTTCAATAAAAGACTCGAAGAAAAAATAGCCTTGCTGGGCACTCATGGCCAGGACGCTAAGGAAGAGCTCAGAAGAGTATATGAAGCAAAGGGGGTGACAGCACCAATATTGGATAAACTGATAGATGTTCTCACCAAGGATAAGAAGCAATGGGCTGGAGAACTGCTTGGCGAGGATGACAATCTTGTGGTTGATGATAGATCAGCTATTTATATTGCCCTAGCTACCTATTGTTCATTCATGCTAATTGGCCTTATTCCCTTGCTCATCTACGTCCTTGATCTCTTCATAACAGTGGGTGACAATTTGTTTCTTTATGCATCATTATTGACAGTTGTAGGTTTCATTATTATTGGATGGTTGAAAACCCACATTACTCAAACCAGCCTTTTCAGAGGTGTGACAGAGACGCTTCTGCTGGGAGCTATTGCCGCCATCGTTTCCTACGTCGTTGGTGATTTGCTTGAACACTTGGTTGGATTGAATTAAAATGAGTGCTATATGACCTAAGGTCAACGCTTCCAGTTGTGCTTTTTCGGAAGCACATTCATTGCAGCATTCTTTGTGTTTATACTCCTTGACTATTGCTTTGAGAAGCCTTCATTTGACATAATTTACTATTTGTTCGTGAGTGCGGCAGCGGCTTATGGTGCGGAAAGAGCGTATTTTAAAATGGCCCTGTCATTTTCTTAAAGATGCAATAAGTACATATGAAAAATACTGATATTTGCTTTCAAATTGGCAAGTAATGCATCTCAAATAAATAAAGCTGTACCAGATTAAACTTTTTTGAAGTGCTGTGTTCTTCTTAAAAGCTGTTTTATGTATTTGTTAAGTTTATTACTCATGTTAAATCCCTGGATTATGGAAAATCCCTGGCTTCTGGTTGATTTTTGTTCTGATAATGTGGCCTGTGAAATTTACACGGTAAATGATGGCGTTATGGGTGGTCTTTCCAGGTCAAAGCTCAATCTCATTGAAAAGGAGGGCCTTTTGTACACAGGTCATGTTTCTCTTGATAATAACGGTGGTTTTTCTTCTGTCCGATTCTACAGTTCTGAGTTTGAGCTTCCGGAAAATGCTCAATTCTTTAAAATAAGTGTAAAAGCAGATGGGAATACCTATCAGTTCCGAGTCAAGAAGAATCGCCGCGACTTCCAATCCTATGTGTATAATTTTGATACGAGGGGAGGCGATGAGGTAATCAAAATACCTATTGCCGAAATGTACCCCAGTTTTAGGGGGCGACGACTGGATATGGAGAATTATGGGGGGCAGTTACCCGAGGAATTAGGAATCCTTATTGGCAATAAAAAGGAACAAGACTTCGAATTGCTCATTAAGTCTATTGGTTTTGAATAAGTATAAAAGCCTTTCATCTCGGGAGCTTGTCAGCATGGACAAGAATGTAAGAATACGCATGCTTAATATGTTGTCGGGGCTGAGAACAGCTTACCTGATTGGAACATGTGATATAGATAAAACGTCAAATCTGGGTCTCTTCAATTCTGTTGTACACATAGGTGCCTCGCCTGCTCTTTTGGGTTTTATCATGCGACCGGTGCATGTTAGGCGTGACACCTATTGTAATATCCTTGAAACGGAAAGTTTTACTTTAAATGCTATTCATCCTGACTTTCTTGAACGAGCTCACAAGGCGTCTAGCAAATATGACGCTGCTGTTTCAGAGTTCGATATGGTAGGACTCACAGAAGAGTGGCGTCAGGATACTCCGAGTCCATTTGTCCTGGAGTCAAGATTGAAAATAGGATTAGGGCTTCAGGAAATTCTTGATATCAAATCCAATGATACAAAACTAATTATCGGTCGCATAGAACACATCTTCATTGAAGGCGAAAATATCATTGATGCTGATGGACACATTCGCCATGAAGAGTTGGACCTGATGGTGGTGTCAGGGCTGGAGCAGTATTACAGCATTTTACCTTTAGAAAGGTTCAGGTATAAAAATTAGTACCCGTCTTATCTGAATGAGTCATTGATTTTCTCCAAAGACTCCGTTCCTGGGCATAATACACTTTGTTTGAGACTGTTCAGCGGTACATCCGTGGTATTCAATTTCTTGTTAAAGTCTTCGGTCTCTGTATCGATGTAGAACAAACCTGTCAAGACCTGACCGGATTCCTTGGCTTCATTCAGTTTGTTCATGGCCGAGTATTTATTCTGTGGATCCCAATCGGCTGAGATTTTGCTCAGGTGAATCTTAGAACCGTCAAAAAGCTCAAGGTCTGCACTTTCACCTTCTTCGTACTGAATGGTGATTTCTTCTTGGTGAGCTATAAAGTCGAGTTCAGATGTACTCTCAATATGTGCTCTTACATGAGAATAGGATTTTGTAGAACCCGCATTATTGTTGAATGTCACACAAGGTGAAATGACATCAATAAATGCAAAGCCGGGATGTGACAGGGCGGCTTTGATAAGGGGTACCAGCTGGGCTTTATCACCTGAAAAACTTCTCGCTACAAAGCTGGCATTAAGCTCTAGTGCAAGGCCTACTAGGTCTATAGCGTTGTATGGTGTTGGAATGCTGCTGCTTTTGCTGATTGAGCCATAGTCTGCCGTGGCTGAATCCTGGCCCTTGGTAAGACCATAGCAGCCATTGTTCATCACGATATAACACATGTTGAGATTTCGGCGGATGGCATGAACAAATTGACCCATACCAATTGATGCTGTATCGCCGTCACCGGAGACGCCCATATAAATCAAATCTTTGTTGGCCACATTGGCTCCTGTAGCAATAGATGGCATCCTGCCATGGACAGAATTGAACCCATGCGAATTGCTTAAAAAATAGGTTGGCGTTTTTGAAGAACATCCAATGCCGGATAGCTTGGCGAGCCGGTGCGGCTCGATAGACATTTCATAGCACGCCTGAACTATAGAACCGCTGATAGAGTCATGGCCACAGCCGGCACAAAGCGTGGAAATAACGCCTTCATAATCTGCCTTTACATAACCGACCATGTTTCTTTTAAGTGATGGGTGATGGAATTTTGGTTTTATATATGACATACTATGCGGTTTTTGATATTTCGGCTTTATTCAAAGCGTTCAAAATATTTCTGTGGATTTTATCGGCAGTTATTGGCATGCCGTCATAATTAAGGATTGATTTGAGCTTATGGGCATCGACCTCAAGTTCTACCATAAGAAGAGTTCTCATTTGTCCATCTCTGTTTTGATCTACCACATAAATCTCTTCCTGCGAATCGATAAATGCTTTCAGTTTTGAATCGAAAGGGAAGGCTTTCACTTCGATAATGTTGAATTCCAGGCCATCTCTTGTTAGCAGATCAGATGCTTCCATAGCGGCATAGCGACTCGTGCCATAAAACAATAAACTTCTTGAACTGCTTTGTGAGGCCTCTGTAATTATACATGGTGGAACCAGGGTTTTGGTCGTTTCCCATTTCTTGCTCAGGCGGTCAACATTTCTGACATAGGCATTTCCGTCTTCAGTATACTTGGCATATTCATCACGCGATGTACCCCGTGTAAAATAGGAGCCAAGGCTAGGGTGTGTCCCCGGTATTGTCCGGTATGGTATGCCATCACCATCCACATCAAGGTAACGGCCAAATTGTTCTTTCATTTCTTCCAGGTCTTCTGCACTTAAAACTTTTCCACGGTCGTAATGTCTGTCTGAATCCCATGATAAAGGCTTGGAAAGGTGCTTGTTCATGCCCAGGTCAAGATCTGTCAATACAAAGACGAGGGTTTGCAATCTTTCGGCGAGGTCGAATGCCATCGCCGTCATGCTAAAACATTCGTCCGGACTGCTGGGAATTAATACCGGGTGCTTGGTGTCGCCATGCGAAGCATAGGCGCATGAAAGAAGGTCCGATTGCTGCGTGCGAGTAGGCATGCCTGTTGAAGGTCCGCCGCGCTGCACATTGATAAGGACCACCGGTATTTCTGCAAAATAGGAGAGACCAATAAATTCGTTCATAAGCGATACGCCTGGCCCACTGGTAGCTGTAAATGCCCGGGCCCCATTCCAGTTAGCTCCGATAACCATACCTATGGCAGCCAATTCATCTTCCGCTTGGATGAAAGCATAGTTCTTTTTGCCGGTATCAGGGTCAACACGGTATTTTTTGCAGTAGCTTTCGAATGCCTTAGCGACAGAAGTGGAAGGTGTTATTGGGTACCAGGCCATTATTGTAGCACCGGCATAAAGTGCTCCCAAGGCACAGGCGGCATTGCCGTCTATAACGATCTGATTATTGGTCTTGTCAACTCTCTGAACTCGTTGAGGTAATGTGATATTGATATTATCCCTGACATAATTGATGCCCAGTTCCAGGGCCTGGTGGTTGGGTGGTATAAGTTTGGCCTTCCTGCTGAACTGATCCGCAATGACCTCTTTCATAACATCCGTTTCTACACCGATCAGTTCACAGACTGCGCCCACATAAATCATATTTTTAAACAGCTGTTGCTGCCTGGGGTTATCAAAATGCTCTTTTGACAATTCGATCATGGGGACACCAATAAAATGTATGTCTTCCCGCATGAACGAGTCGTACATCTTTTTGCTGTTGTCATACAGCAGGTAGCCTCCCGATTTGACGCTGGCAATATCTTTTTCAAGACTTTGAGGATTGACGGCTATAAGCAGATCTATACCCTCTTTGCGGCCCAGGTAACCATCACCGTTGATTCGAACTTCATACCAGGTTGGTAGCCCCTGGATGTTGGAAGGAAAAATGTTTTTAGCGCTTACCGGAATGCCCATTTTGAATAAGGCACGTGCAAACATTTCATTAGCGGATGCCGAGCCTGTTCCGTTAACGTTAGCAAAGCGTACGACCATATCATTAAGCATAGACTCCGACATTTTCTTGTTCATAGCTCTTGCTAAGGTTATACAAATATTTCTTCATGTCCCAGGCTGCTGTAGGACATCGTTCTGCACAAAGACCACAATGAAGGCATACGTCTTCATCTTTGACCATGATCCTGTTTGTTGGAAGCAAATCAGACACGTAAAGGTCTTGCTCCAGGTTTTCGGCTGGGGCACTCAATCGTGTTCTAAGTTCTTCTTCCGGACCATTGCTCGTAAAGCTGATACAGTCGGTAGGGCATACGTCCACACATGCATCACATTCAATGCATAGTTCCCGGGTAAAAACAGTTTGTACATCGCAGTTGAGGCAGCGCATGGCTTCCTTAAAGCCCGTGTCTTTTGAAAAGCCAAGCTCTACTTCAATTTTTCTGTCCTTGAGCGCAATTTCATTTTTCTCATGTGGTACGGCGTATCGATTGTCGTGATCAATCTGGTTGTCATAGGTCCACTCATGAATCCCCATTTTCTGACTGATCATCTGCGTGGCCGGGGCAGGGCGATGGCGTAAATCTTCATTTCTACAGAAAAGATCTATAGAGATGGCGGCTTGGTGACCATGAGCTACTGCCGTAATGACATTTTCAGGTCCGAATGCTGCATCTCCACCGAAGAAGACTTTAGATAGTGTGGATTGGAAGGTGCTTCGGTCAACGACAGGCAGATCCCATTTTCCAAACTCAATTCCAAGATCGCGTTCTATCCAGGGAAAGGCATTGTCCTGGCCAATAGCAATAATGACATCATCGGCTTCGATAATGACATCATCCTCTCCAGTGGGAACCAGTGATCTTTTTCCGTTTTCATCATAGACAGCCTGCACCTTTTCAAATCGTATGCCTTTCAGTCTGCCATTTTCTACGATATATTCCTTTGGTGGCATGTTATTAAGAATGTGGATGCCTTCACGTTCCGCATCTTCAATTTCCCAAGGTGATGCTTTCATGTCTTTTCTGGGGCTTCTTACCACCACATATACCTCGTCGGCGCCCAGTCTTTTGGATGTACGACAGCAGTCCATGGCGGTATTGCCACCTCCAAGTACAATGACTTTTTTGCCGATTTTGTCCCTATGCTCGAAAGCTACCTTGGCAAGAAATTCAATACCTATGTGAATATTGTCTTGTGCTTCTTCATAACCGGGAAGAGACAGTTTTCTGCCCTTTGGTGCTCCCGTTCCCACAAATACGGCGTCATAGTCAGCATCCAGTATTTCTTTCATACTTTCAACAAAAGTGTTGAAATGTGTGTGGACGCCCATGTCAAGAACATAATTGACTTCTTCGTCCAATACTTCCATTGGCAGTCGGAATGCCGGGATTTGTGTACGCATCATGCCACCGCCTTTATTCCATTCGTCATACAGATGAATTTCATAGCCTAGAGGCGCCAGGTCTCGGGCTACAGTTAATGAGGCAGGTCCACCGCCTATAAGGGCGACCTTCTTGCTGTTGGAAGGAAATGGTCCTTTTGGAATGAGGCCGCTGAGGTCTGATTTATTGTCTGCCGCTACCCGTTTAAGTCTACAAATAGCTACAGGCTCGTCTTCAACACGGCCACGCCGGCACGCCGGCTCGCATGGTCTGTCACATGTGCGCCCCAGAACACCGGGAAATACATTTGACTCCCAGTTTATCATGTAAGCTTCTGTGTACCTTCCTTCTGCTATCAGGCGTATGTATTCAGGGACAGGAGTGTGCGCCGGACAGGCGAATTGACAATCGATAACTTTGTGGAAATATTCTGGATCATTAGTGTTTGTCGGTTCCAAATCTACATTTTTTCTATTCTGACTAAATTTTGAATCTCTCCGATATATTCTAATTAAATATAAGAGTTAGGTCTAATATAAGCGGATAAATTATGACATAATTAATTTAGCCATTCATTAAGTTAATATTTATTCTGTCCTTTCTTGATTTTAGATGATATGAATTATTTTGTGAGCGAATAAATAATTCA
>Ga0181591_10005407_pt1 | contig 11106 bp, 10 predicted proteins | sample 071ome_33_FD_133757 | JGI IMG/M metagenome (GOLD analysis project Ga0181591, IMG submission 133757) | Coastal salt marsh microbial communities from the Groves Creek Marsh, Skidaway Island, Georgia - 071412AT metaG (megahit assembly) | ecosystem: Environmental > Aquatic > Marine > Intertidal...
CAATGGGTTGAGCAGTTGCCATGAGATCAGACCAAGTCACATCTCGCCCATCAACGGGCGTGAAATCTGCCTGTGGACGTTCCAAGACAATCACAGACGTTGGTTTTTTATCGGATATCTCAACCGCCTCATTGACGATCGGCATATATTCGATGACTTTACTGACTTCGATGCCGCATGTTGACGTCACAATCACCTTCGGAGCAGCATCTGAGAGTCGGACCGCCAATTCATTTGCCGCAAATCCCCCAAAAACAACAGAGTGAATTGCACCGATACGAGCACAAGCAAGCATCGCGATCAACGCCTCAGGAACCATCGGCATATAAATCACAACCCGATCCCCGGTCGTCACGCCTAAAGACGCAAGCCCGCCTGCAAAGCGCTCAACTTCATCTTTTAATTCCGCATACGTGATAGCGCGTTTTGTGTCTGTGACAGGCGAATCATAATACACAGCAACTAGATCACCCCGTCCAGCCTCGACATGCCGATCGATTGCGTTGTAACAAGTGTTGAGAGTGCCATCGGGATACCAGCGCTCGATACCATTCATATCATTCGCTAAGCCGACTTGCGGCTTTTGAACCCAATCGATGAGATCGGCTTTGTCTAGCCAAAAACCCTGAGGGTCTTGAATGGATTGATCGTATTCACTTTGATAGCTCATGAAAGATCCTTTTGACGTGCTTCGAATTCATTATCGAGTGAATGTGAACGAATTTTGCGAAAAAGTCTTTACGACGTTTCGGTGGTAACTACTGCAACCTGTTGCGGCGACAAACCCTTTAGTTTCCACTGCGCGATCACCCGTTTCGCTACACTAGGAGGCGCTGCGATCATCAAGGGACCACACGTTTGGGGATCAAACACAACCGGGCTCGGTGCTTTCGAACCAATATGTTGTGCGTATTGAACATTGTCTGCATGAGCTGTCGAGCGAATCCCAAAAGCGATACTCTCATCAACACCTTGAAATGTTGCGATCCGGTCTGCCCATTCAATGTTCAGACGACTCCCCTGCAGCATTTCTTTTAGATGCCCTGCTAACCCAAAACCTGTGACGTCTGTCATGGCATGAACGCCTTCTTTGACGGCTATTTGGCTCGCATCAAATAATGACTTCAGCGCATCCGATATCCACCGATCAATAAATGCACCAACGGCACAGCCCGACGCGAGAGCAGCAAACAAAACCCCAGAACCCAAAGGACCAGTCAGCCAGATTTCATCACCAAGCGCTACTCCTGCCTTGGGGACCGATTTATTGGTTGCGCCCTCAACCATCACCGCGACCATCGGTTGCTGTAGTGCAAGGCTATGCCCTCCCAGAATCTCAACCTGATACGCTTCCGAAGCATCTCGAAGAGCGCTTTGAATCTGCGCAAACTCTGCCGCTTCAAGATGTTTTGAGAGCGCTCGCTCAACTGCAATCAGTGTCAAAGCTGATGAAGGGATGGCGCCCATTGCCCATACATCGCTCACAGCATGGCGCATTGCGAGCACACCTACTAAATAAGGATCGTCGATAAGATAACTTAGTGCATCGATCGATTGGACCCGGGAGACACCTTCGCTCGTTGTTATTGCCCCATCTTCGAATTGAGCATCAAACACGGAAGCCAATGTGTCGCCAGGAAGCTTGGCCGCGCAACCTTCGCAACGCATCTCCGCCCCAATAGACATTATTTGAGGCTTGAAGCGGGACATGAATTTTTTATCGATTCGATCCTTGAGCCTAAAAAGAGCTCGCGCTTGATAAGCGAACGCACCCTTAACTCCAATGGCTTGACCATCACCAAGATTTAGCAACTGTAGCCAGTGTTTTTGAGGTCGAAACGGCGATACGCTCTGGCCCCTAAGTTTTTGCCAAAGAGCACTCGCCAGGTACTGGCCAGCCCTCACTGCCATTACACCCGATCGCTCCCGAGATGACGGAAGGTTAGCAATATCTCCTGCTGCATACAGGCCATCACACCCATCAACTTGCAGCTCATCGTTAACCGTTAAAAATCCTGAAGAACCAGAAAGACCAGATAAATCAATCCAAGACGGCGGCTTGACTGGAGTAGCTACGCAAACTACATGCGCTTTGAGCGATGAGCCATCAGAAAGCATTACTTCACTATCGATCACTTCGGTCACTTCAACAGATTCAAATAACGCGATCTGCTTACAACTCAGAGCCCTTCGAATCAGTGATGCGCCCGCACTTAAACCCCTATCCTTGCTGATTGAACGCTTCGCCACCAGACTGATTGCTGCGTCAAACCCATACCGAGCTCTAAAAGCAAATGCGAGCTCAATCCCAGCAGCACCTCCGCCGACGATGACCATTGATCGGTTATTGTCACGCATCTTTTCATCGATAAGCGGAAGATCTCTCAGCAAATGGCCGATTGGCTTAACGTAGTGACAAGCGGGATGAGTCGATGGAAAGCTTTCAGCTGGTGCAGCTCCAGTGTTTAGAACGGCGTAGTCGTAAGGAATACGCAGTTGTCGAGAATTTGAAAGCGCTTGATGCTTCACACTCAGGATTTTTGCGCTGGCGTCGATTTGTTCGAGTGACCCACGAATAAAACGCGCGCCGGCTTGTTTGCACAACGCGGCGACATCGATGAATAACTCATCGGCAGCATACTGTCCCGCTAAAAACCCTGGCAGCATCCCTGAATAGGGTGCTGTCGATTCTGGATTAATGACAACCAGCTGTACGCGATCCAACGGTTCCATGGCAAACCGTCGAATGAGCGAAATATTTGAGTGGCCTGCACCGACTAAAACTAGGCTATATCGCGCAATCGATGATTCGCTACGCACCAATCACCCGAGTCGGCTCGCGCATGGTTACAAACTCTTCAGCAGCTGTGGGATGAATTCCGATCGTTCGATCAAAATCGGCTTTAGTAGCACCAGCTTTCAGAGCCACTGCAAAACCTTGAAGGATCTCACCGGCGTCTGGAGCGAGCATATGCAATCCAAGAATCTTGTTGCTCTCGGCATCCACAATCAGCTTAAAGATGCTTTGTTCTTGTCGACCACTTAACGCATGTTTCATCGGTTTAAACCGACTGACAAAAACCTGAGCATGCAAACCACGCGCGACGACTTCGTCTTCGGAAAGCCCCAATGTTCCGATATTTGGTTGGCTAAAAATTGTTGTTGGAATCAAATCATAATCCACGCTTGCCGACTCCGCTCCATCAAATAAATGCTTTGCAAGCGCCATGCCTTCAGCCAATGCGACAGGGGTTAATGCAACACTCCCGGTGACATCTCCAACCGCGTAAATCGACGAATCACTCGTTTGAAAGTTTTCGAATACTTCAATCGTTCCATCGTCACGCGTTGTCACTTGAGTATTCTCAAGTCCTAGACCGAACGTATTCGGGACGCGTCCAACGGCCATCAATACTTCATCAACAATCAGTTCATCATCCTCATGCCCGGAATGATCAACGCGGATTCCATCATTGATCCGTTCGAACCCGAATAGCCGATGATCAAGGCGAACATCGATACCTTTCTGTTTCATTTCCTCGATGAGCTGGTTCACAATTTCACGGTCGAATTCTTTAAGCAGATTTGGCCCTCGGTACGATAACGTGGTTTCAACACCGAGACCTGCAAAAATCCCGGCGAACTCAACCGCGATATAGCCACCACCAACCACCAAAATGCGTTTGGGTAAAGTGTCTAAGTCAAAAATCTCATTGCTCGTCTTCGTCAACTCAATACCTGGCATCTCTGGCTGCCGCGGCCATCCTCCTGTCGCAATCAAGATGCGTTTTGTCGATAAAAGACGATCTCCAACCTTGACTGTATTTGAATCGATTATAGAGCCTCGGCCATTGACCAACTCAGCCCCGGAACCTTCGAGTAATCGATCATATACACCATTCAATCGACTGATTTCATTGATTTTATTGTCTCGAAGTCGACTCCAGTCAAAACCCTTAATCGAGGCATTCCAACCATAGCCCGCAGCATCCATAATCGCTTCTGAAAAACTCGAGCCATAGACGTATAGCTTTTTGGGCACACAGCCTACGTTGACGCAAGTACCGCCAAGATATCGATCTTCAACAACAGCAACTCGAGCCCCAAAGCTTGCGGCCATCCTCGCCGCACGCACCCCACCACTTCCGGCTCCAATCACGACCAAATCGTATTGACTCATAGTGTCCTCATTTCATAACGATGATCGTTTTACCCAACTGATCACCCTGTTGCATATTCTGATACGCCTCAATCACTTCATCTGGCATCACAATCTGCTCGACCCCATGATGTACTTTGCCGCGTTGTACAGCCGGCCAGACGATCGTTTCCAATTCCGCCAATAGGCGTCTCTTAACAGGATCCGTTTGCGTACGAAGCGTGCGACCGAACAAAGTGATATTTTTAGAGAGAAAATCCACCAAATTGCAATCAGTAGACGTCCCGCCCAAAAGTCCAAAAACAGCAATTCGCGCGGCACTTGCCGCAACACTGAAATCCTTATTTAGATAACCCGCGCCCACTGGATCTAAAATCACGTCAAACTGGAGCCCAAGACCTCGGAAATAAGCAGCCCAATCCTGCGATCTCAATACGCCGGCTTCAGCGCCTCTTGCAACGCAATAATCGAGCTTTGCTTGTGAGCCGCAGGTAATGTATGGCACAGCGCCCAGCAAACGTGCTAACTGAATCGCTGCGACCCCAACACCCGATGCTCCAGCATGAATTAATACCTTTTCTTTGGGAATCACTTTAGCTTGGTCCCACAGATTGAACAGCGCGGTACACCAGGTTTCGCATAACCCAGCAGCCAATGAGAGTTCCAGACCTTCTGGAGCCGAAACGACGACTGAGGGTGAACACACCACATACTCAGCAATGCCGCCACCTCGAAGTAATGCGCATACCTTTCTACCGAGCCAGGCTTCATCAACCCCCTCGCCAACCTGATCGATAATGCCGGAGCATTCGAGACCAAGGGTTGGTTCTTCAACCTTTCCAGGATACAAACCCTTGATCTGAAGTAGGTCCGCTCGGTTCAGTCCGGCCGCCTCAACTTGGATCCGAATTTGACCTTTTTCGACTTTTGGCGAAGGCAACTCTTGCCATTGGGCTTCGGCCTTCGCATTATTGACACCTAAGACGCGCATAAAATTTGTGCACCTATAACTAAAAGTTTGCGTTTATAAGGAGACATTGACGCACATGAACTCTCCAAATCAAAGTTTAGGCCCTCTGAAACAAATTAAAGCTGTTCTCCACTCAGAAGTCGGACCCGGGATTCTACTCGTCATTATGGCAGTTTTAGCCATGACGATCATGAACTCACCCTTGGCATCCTATTATGAAGACATCTTCAGAACGAAAGTTGTATTTGGTGTTGGCCCGATCGTTATTGATAAGCCCTTTTTACTTTGGGTTAACGATGGATTAATGGCTATTTTCTTCTTCTTAATCGGCCTTGAAATTAAGCGTGAGCTCATGGTCGGCCACCTTTCTGATATCCGCCAAGCGTTATTACCACTCGGCGCAGCCGTCGGTGGGATGGCTGCACCAGCGATTGTTTATCTCATCGTCACACAGGGTGTGGAAGGCGCCGCTCATGGTTGGGCTATTCCTGCAGCGACTGATATCGCATTTGCTGTCGGCGTCCTCGCACTATTGGGCCCAAGGGTACCGGTGCCATTGAAAGTATTTTTATTGACGCTCGCTGTTGCCGACGATTTAGGAGCCATTGTCATCATCGCCCTGTTCTACACCGAACATTTGAGTATTGGATCGCTCGCTATCGCCTTTGCAGCGCTCGGCGTACTGATCTTGATGAACTACTCAAATGTAGGCAATAAGTCCGCCTACCTCTTCGTTGGTTTTATCATGTGGGTTGCTGTTTTGAAGTCAGGAGTTCACGCAACGTTAGCAGGTGTTGCTCTCGGTTTCTGTATCCCATACACGTTGCCAAAACAAGAATCATCGCCTGTTGTTCGACTGGAGCATGAACTCCACGGTTTTTCGAGCTACATCGTTTTGCCATTGTTCGCGTTTGCAAATGCCGGAGTGGCTATCGGTGAGCAAGGATTAGCTATTCTCGGCCATCAAGTTCCAATGGGAATTGCGGCAGGTCTGTTCTTGGGTAAGCCGATCGGCGTGATGCTCTTTTGCTTCCTGATTCTAAAATTGGGTATCGCCCAAATGCCAAGACACGTCAATTGGGGTCAGTTATTCGGAGTTTCGCTGCTTTGTGGTATCGGTTTCACGATGTCGCTCTTTATCGGCTCACTCGCGTTCGGTGGAATGGGTAATCCACTCGCAGGTCTTGATCGCCTCGGAATTCTGACTGGATCGATTCTATCGGCTATCGTTGGATTCATCGTTCTCAAAAGAGCACTGCCAGAACGATCATTCTGTGTGCTCGGTGCAAAGCCATTGCACTAAAAAAAAGCCGGGCGTAAGCCCGGCAAGATTTTACTAGTTAGGGTGGTTAAGCGTATTACGCGCCCATCAACTGTTGCGCTTGACCAATCCAGTCATCACGCTTGATTCGACCAGCAAACTTAACAACATTCGCTTCAAGGTCTTTAATCTCGGCATCAGTCAATGCCGCAATCTGTGCATATGAGGTGATTCCCGCATCCTGCAGTTTCTTCTCAAGACCAGGGCCTACACCTGAAATTTGCTTTAAGTCGTCCTGACGAACCGGCGCCTGTGCAATCGCTTTGGTCTCCGATGCACGTTTTGGCTTAGCTGATTTTTTTTTCGCGTCACTTGAAGTAACGGAGGGAAACATCAGTTCGATGGTCTCTGCCGGAGTCATCTCGACAAAACTAAACTCCATCATTGCTCGATTAAGCGCAAGAGAATCATCAATCATTTTGCTAAACATCGCATTCGATTGAGCGATGACTGCTTCTGCCTGCTTTAACGTATACATCGTTAAAGACGTATCAATTTGGTACATAGTTGCCTCCACGTAGCGTGTTAGTGCACTGCACAATAATGCAAATATACCTCTATTTTTTTGCAATGCAACAAAAATCATTCTGTTGACCTCAGACAAAAGTCGGTCACAATGACATTCGAAACCAAGCATCGGGATGGCTTATGGGATCAGAACAGCAGTTCAAGCAGATCGAGTCAACGGAATCGGCTCGCTGCAACCAGTGTGCTCTTCACGCACTTTGTCTTCCCGGAATCGTGGGTTGTTTCAACTCAGCACTCGGACCAATCGTTGCTGATGATGTGACCATCGCAAAGGGCCAGGCTCTTTATAATCACGGCGAAAGAGCTGACAACTTATATGTTGTGAAAAGCGGTGCATTTAAAATTATGACTCCGCTCTGTGGTCATGACTCACATGTTTCTGGGTTTAGAATGCCGGGCGATCTTGTGGGTGCTTGCGGCCTCACGTGTGGTCAGTATGCATTTACAGCACAAGCGCTGGATCGCTCTACTGTCTGCCGACTTCCATTGGATCGATTGCGCGAAGCACAACTTAGGCAGCCTATGCTGACCCAAGGCCTCTTACAGGCACTTTCAAACCAAGCAGCCCAATCACAGCGTCAAGTGACGCGGACCAATCTTCCAGCGCTTGCTCGTTTTGCACTGTTCATCAAAGACATCAGCTCACATCATCAAAGGCGACATCTATCAGCGACGGAGTTCGACTTGCCGATGCCGCGAACAGATATTGCTGATTTCCTTGCCCTAGCGCCAGAAACAATCAGCCGTTTGATTGCTTCCTTAACAAAGCAGGAGGTCTTGGTCTTTGAGGGTAAGACAGTTCGTGTCTTAAATAGCCAGGCACTGGAGAATGCGTGCGAGGCGCTCAACTGATCCGAGATAAAGGATTCATTGGGCTTCTCGTGACCATGTTTGCGGGAGCTGCCAATGACAATCTCGTCAAAACAGCGTTTGTTGTCGCAATTACCGCGCTCTCATGGGATGTTTTTGCGCTCAACTCGGTCATTCTCGCAAACGCAGCAGCCCTGTGCTTCATTCTCCCTTTTATTGTTCTAGCAGGATTCTCTGCACATCAAGCCAATGTCCAACCGCCGAAACGCTGGCTGATGGCTCTCAAAACCATAGAGCTCGGACTAGCAATCGCTTCAGGACTAGCCATATATTTTGAACTTGGTTGGCTCTTACTTCTGTGCATAGCAGGATTCGGTGTTCAGTCAGCCCTGATTGGACCCTTGAAATACTCTCTAATTCCACGGCTAACTCAAGATTCAGAGCTATTGAATAAGAATGCATGGATGGAATCCGCCACATTTGTCGCCATTCTCATCGGTACATTGGTAGCTTCTGACTGGATTGTTGACTCTTCCATGGAACTCATTGCGCTGATCCTGCTGATTGCGTGTATCGGCATAGCGGGCATTTCCCCTCTACCTCAGTTTGATGGCCGATCAGACTATGAGCAGCAATCAATTAAGGAGTTAGTACATCAACAACGAAAAGACGTACGCTCAATGTCTGCCATTTGGTGTATTAGCGGTTTCTGGGGTGTGGGTTCTGTTTGGCTGACCCACCTTCCTGTCCTTGCCGTCGAGACTTGGAAGCTCTCCCCTCAATCGGTTGGCACCCTACTCAGCTACTTTGTTCTCGGCATCACACTTGGTGCATTCCTTGGCGTTTTATTAAAAGACCGACAGATCATTGCGAGAATCCTCGGAGGATCGAGCATCATGGTGGCAGGCTCTCTAATCTTGCAGGGAGGCCAATACGAAATAGCTGCGTTAGGGCTCATCCTAACGAGTGCTGGCGGAGGATTTCTTGCGCTCCCCTTATACACACTGCTCCAAGACGATCAGTTAGCGGTTGCTGATCGTATCGCCGTGAATAACATTGCAAATGCGATGATGATTGTAGGGACAGCCATTGCTTCGTTGGTGGTGGTTGGCTTACTCGGATTCGATCTATTACTTTGGCTCCTGCTTTTGAGCTTCGGACAATTGCTCCTCTGCTTGTACCATCGCCGCAATTTGAGCCTCAGCTAGGGCCTCAGGCGGAGGTGGCATTTGCAGGAAATAGCCTTTTTGCTCAATACCTTCAAGAACATCAGATGCTTTAACGCGAGCCAATTTCTTCTCTTTGGTTAATGGCAAAATCATCACAGATTCTGTACGACCGAGGGTTCCAAGCAGATCTTCAGGTACTTTTTTCAGCCCATCTTTTCGATCGACGCAGAGATACATCTCTTCTTTTTTATTGCCTTTAAAAATCTCAACTATACGCAAAATACATCCCTCAGTAATTCTTGGCGCCATCCGCTGGGCACCCATTGTCTGCCATCAAGAGAAGCAACGAGATGACGTTTTTTGACAAGCATCTCAGGCGCAATCCCAAGATCCTTAGCAATGGCCTCAACTTTGCCTTGCCGAGCTTTCAAAGCGTCCTTCAAACGCTTTGAAAGCGGCGGCGGCGGCGGCGAAATAGTTCCAGCTTCGAGAGCTTCATCAATGACGACCTTCAACTGTCCACCAAAACGATCCGCTTGTTTATCTGTTAACCCATGCTGACTGACTAATTGATGATGACGACCGACGTGGCCAGCCGCTGCTAATGAAAAGAGTGACTGATCACTCAGAACTTGCTTGCGCGGACGATCAACCCGACGCGCAGCATCTTCACGCCACTGAACTAGATGCACAAGTCGAGACATACCTTCTGGGCTCAAACGCCACGCGTTCCCAAATTTGTGTACCTGTGTCTCAATGTCACCATCCAACAAAATGATTGAATTCCGCTCTTGGATCGACTGCATTTCTTCATCCATCAAATGCAACCTCCCTGCTTTATCGAGCTGACTGTACAGAATCTCGTGTATTGGACCCAAGACTAAAACATCTTCTTTTGCGTACTGACACTGCGCATCAGACCAGGGACGCTTTGTCCAGTCAGATCTGGTTTCTTCTTATGAGAGCTCCTTGCCCAAGAGCTCTGACACCAGCGCAGACAAGCTGAGAGATATTTTGTCATTCAGTAATGCATAAGCGACTTGAGTATCAAATACAGGTGATGGAATGCACCCAGTTAATCGAAACAGCACTTCATAATCTTCTTGCGCCGCATGCAAGATGGAGGTGGTTGTTCCTCTAAGGGCGCCACCCAATCCACTTAAATCAAGATTCGCTAGCGGATCAATCAGATACGCATCCCCATCCAGCGCCACCTGAATGAGGCCCGGCCTAGGATGAAATGTCGAAACACGGACAAACTCCGTATCGAGCCCAATTGTTGATGAATCACTAATCGCTCTCACTAGCGTATCAAGCTGCGCTTGTTGATCGATCCAGCCGGAAACGCTCAAAACTTAATCTCTGTGCGTGATGCAAGCGCCTGTGAAAGCGTCGAGACATCAATATGATCCAGCTCTCCCCCAACTGGCACACCTTGCGCCAAGCGAGTCACACGTGTTTGCCCACTGAGACTCGATACGATTTGATGGGTGGTTACCTCGCCCTCTACAGTTGATGCTAAAGCGACCAGACACTCAGACGGCTTCTCATCATGCACGCGCTGTATTAACCGCGACAATCCAATTTCCTCGGGTCCAAGCCCTTCAAGTGGACTCAAAAGTCCAGACAGGCAGTGATAGAAACCTTTAAATAAACCAGACTGCTCAATTGCCAAAATATCGCTAGGGGATGAGACAACACAAAGAAGTGTTTGATCACGCGAGGAGTCCTGGCAAATTCGACACGGTTGGATTTCCGTGAGATTACTGCAGATCTCACAATGCTCAATCATTTCGAGCGCCTGCGCCAAAACCTCTGCAAGATGCAGCCCTCTTTCACGATCCCTCTCAAGTAAATGCAAGGCCATGCGCGAAGCCGATCGCGGTCCAACACCAGGCAGACACCGGAGCGCTTTTTCGAGGCTGGTTAATAGCGGAGAAACACTCATGAGAACGGGAATTTAAACCCTGGTGGTAAGTTCAAGCCTTGAGTTAATGACCCCATCGACTCTTGTTTCAATGCCTCAAGCTTCCGATTTGCATCGTTAATTGCAGACGCAACGAGCTCGCCAACAATCTCCGGATCATCTGCCAAAACATTTGGATTGATCACGACAGACTTACAATCGCCCTGACCATTCAAGGTCACA
>Ga0181591_10005417_pt1 | contig 11096 bp, 18 predicted proteins | sample 071ome_33_FD_133757 | JGI IMG/M metagenome (GOLD analysis project Ga0181591, IMG submission 133757) | Coastal salt marsh microbial communities from the Groves Creek Marsh, Skidaway Island, Georgia - 071412AT metaG (megahit assembly) | ecosystem: Environmental > Aquatic > Marine > Intertidal...
GGACTTCAGGGAGCTTACTGATGTATTGCCTCTCGTCACTGAAGCCAACACCGGTACCACAGAGAAGGATGAACCTAGCCTCATCGAAGGACTTAGGGTCATCTACGGGTAAGTAGCTACAGTTATATCCTGCTGTATTATCACGTTCTAAGGCTGGACCTGCAGTCATCATGGCTCTCATTGATGGCATGACTTCTAAGTTAAGTATAGCATCACGAATGCCGTTGACGTATGTGTCATCACCTATCTTAGGGCGTACTACATTGTCCATGTAGCGCTCTACTGTATCGCTCCAAGACTCACGCCCTGTACCATCGAAGTACTTTGCGTAGCGAGACTTGTGTATGAAAGACTGATAGTCTGTCGGTAAATAGTTACTCATCTTTTATCTCCATTCCCCCTTAAGGTTCCTCTTTCTTTACGGTCTTTTAGTTTGGCTAGATTGTTTCTAGCTATGTCAGATAGATCCACATTCAAGTCACGGCACAGCGCTGCAATATACCAGAGACAATCTCCTATCTCGTCTGCTATTGCTTCACGATCAAAGTTACCGTCACGTAAGATCTTCTTTACTTTGTTTGCTACCTCACCAGCTTCCGCAGCTAAGCCCAGCGCTGGGTATAACACTTGATGTTCTGTCTTGTAGATAGCAGTAGATGCAGCCATGTCTTGATACTCATTCATCAAGTAGTCTACATCATTGAAGCGCTTGAACGCATCTATATCATCTTGGCTTATCATGTCTTCTCTTTCACAGTTAAGTTGTGTATTTTAACATCGTCTATGTCGTATATGATATGACGTATAACTTCCTGTACGTCATCCTCATGTGTATCAGAACACAAGGACAAGATAGTGTTGTCCTCTTCTAATGTAATATAAAAGGATACGTAAAACTTTTTCACTTGTGCTTCTCCACCCAGCGCTTACGCATACGTTTAAGATACCAGATAGCCTTATCTATATCTTCCAAGCCATTCTTGTACTCGCATCGCCACATGTATTTTAATACGTTAGCTGCTTGCGGTGCTAGATAGCCTGACATATTCTCTGTCATAGCTTCAATAGCATCTATACATTCTATACCTGCTTGGTTATAGTGCATAGGCTTGTTCACAGGGTCTATGTCTCTAGTTATTTTAGGTTCTATTTTCATGCGTTACCTTCTGTCTTGCTCCACTTGCTCAATGTATATACATTACCATTGCGTATAACTTCAAGCTCTTCTCCATCATCATCTTTTTCTTCTTGCGGGTCAAAGCCTAGTAGATAGTTACGATGTTCTTCAACTAAGTCATATAGATCAGGATTATCAGAAGCTATATCAAGAAAGGCTGACATCATGGTAGCTATGTTTATTACCTGTGCCATCACTACTATAGGTACTGGACTGTCCTTAGACGAAACTAAATTAATAGCTACGTCACCACTCCAATCTTCTTCGTAGTCCCTTGGGCGTATAATAATAGCAACCTCATCATCTTGTAGTTCATAGCCCATCATGTTTTCCTTTTTGTTTTAACGTGTATACGTTTAGCTTTTATTTCTTCGCCGTGTTCTTTCAGCCAGGGTTCAGGTATTACACGGTGCGCCCACAGAAAGCCATACTTGTCACACCAATCACAGTACCTAGACTTAGCACCTTTGTAAAGCTTAGAGTTTGCATTACTAAACACAAACCTAATGTCTAACTCAGGGTGCTGCCTTTGTACCTCACGGTGCTTACGCCTGTCTGCACTACTAAAGATACCCTTAGTCTCAATAATAATACCATTGTCAAGCACGAAGTCAGGCGTGTATATTCTATACTTTAAGTCTTCCCACTCCACCTTTAACTGTTCGTATCTGACTTTCTTCTGGTTGTTTTTTAGCCACGCAGCAACCTCTTTCTCAAGGCCACTGCGATAGCTTTTTAAGTGTCTACGCTGCGTCAATGTCACCCTCTAAGTATGCGGGATCAACAAACACGTAGTCTACCATGGGTGGATTCTGAGCAGTAGACTTGACAGCAGGTAGTGTTTGCAAGTTAGGCCAACACTTATGCTTGAATGAACAGAAACCACAGGTGTTAGGGTCAAGCTTGAGATTGCCTGTAGGCTTACGATAGAATGTCTCAGGTACTGATTTGAAGCAACGCTTGAAAGGCTTGTCCTCATTGATGTAAGACACTGTGTCTTCGATGCGCTGTAGTACTTCATCAGTATCTACACTTGATGCGTCTACATACTTGAACTCACCATTACCTTTGTTGATTACCCACCAGCCACCGACATCAAGATCTGCTGCAGCAGCATAGCCTACTAGCTGTGGGATATACCCAAAGCCATCGCCCTGTGCCAGCGCTTCTAGAGAAGCAAACTTATTTTGGTATGACCAAGGAGATGCAGACTTAACGTCATCCACTTTGCCATCCATAACCATGTCATACTCACCGTTGATCTCAACACCACTGCCTAACTTTAGTGTAACTGTATCATTATCTTTGAAGTCAACGTCAGCAGCACGAAGAAGTCCCTTAAAGACAGCCTCTACAATATCTCCTATAATCATGTTGATCAAGAAGTGTGGAGGTAGAGGTGTTCTCTCTTCAGGTTCATTCTTCTCAAACCACAACTGACAAGTAGGACGCCCAATGTTGGACATCCTAAGTTTAAAATTGTCACGTGGCCCACTACTGAACTGTTTCTCTAGTGCAGCCTCAACATCAGCAGCAACTTGCTTACGAATGTCTTCAGCCATTTCTGTCTCGCCCTTACCTGCGCGAGCAAGGAAGTTGTAGACAGCCAGTTCAGCATGGTGGTTCATTAGTCTGCCTCTTCTACGTTTACAAACTCAGCAACCACATCTGCATCTTCACCAGAGATAGTCTCTTGGTTCTTTTCATCCCACTGCTGTAAGATGTAAGAGTTCTGATACTCAATGTACTCCATGAAGTTCTTCAAATTATCTTGATCTTCAGAGGTGAGATCTACTAAATCACCACCTTCCAGTGTCATTATAGCGTATGAATTACCGTTAGGTAGCTTGCCTTCGTCAGCACCAAGAATAAACGTGTACTGAATAGGTAAGATGTTCTTACGTTTCAGTGTGTTTATTGCCGTGTCTAGTGCTTTAGTACTTGAAGGTGAAACTTCAAACACAAACGGAATAGGATCAGTGATAGCATCAGCAGGATTACCCTCTTCATCAGTGCAATCATTAGCTGTCAACATACCAAAGACAATCTTCTTACGTTTAATTGTACGAATCAAGTCCTTAGTTTTATCGTCTACAGAATCCCAATCCTGGATATAACCAGAGGGTCTACCCAAGTTAAACGTACCCATGTTATCCTTAAGGTCACCCTTTAGATCTGTACTCATGACAGTCTTCATCATGATCTCTTCATTGGAGTTCCACTTACTCCACTGTTGACGTACAGCAAAGATACGAATGTTAGGACTTACACTATACACTACATTGTCTTCCGATAATGTAATCTTGTAAGCACCCAAAGGTACAACCTCAGTCTTTACAGACTTGCCGTTGACTTCGATGCTACCCATGATACCGTTATGGGTAAGGTTAACACGGGGTAGGGATACGCTCTTTGTTTCACCGCCCATGTTTGCTACACCAATAGCCTCTGCTAAAGACATACCAAGATCATTTTGTATTGCTAGTTCAGTATTCATACTTACTCCTTTATTTAAGTTAAAGATGATTAGTTATACCCTAAACGTCAGACATGTCAAGCCAATTATTACCTAATTTTGCTTCTAATAATAGAGGCACATTCATGACAACACCGTAAGCCTTTTCAACTAAAGAGTTTAAGTCTTCGTTCATATCCTTAATAGTTTGTACTACTACTTCCACTTCATCAGGGTGTACATCTATTACCACTGAATCGTGCACAGAGTTAACTAAACAGGACTGCATGTTTGCAAGTCTGCGTTCTATTTCAACCAGCACAACAGGAACTACATCGCCTGTAGCAAAGCCTTGCACTGGGTAATTCTTTATCATAGTGAAGTGTGTCACACTACCGTTAGACCTACGTGATACGTCAGGAAAAGCGTACTGTCTACCACTCACGTTAGTTATTTTGTTTAGTCTTATAGCTTCACTCGCTAGCTTCTTATGCCATGCTGCTACACCTTTGTACTTCTCTGTGAAGTGTTCATAGTATGCAGCAACTGCTTTTGATCTACCGTACCCGGTTGCCCCAAAGAGAGGAGCGAAGGTGTGTGCCTTTGCTTCTTGCCTAGACGTGGGTTCACCTGCATCTGTGATAACCTTTGCTGTGTAGCTGTGTACATCAAAGCCTGTTGCAATTTCCTGCATTGCTGTTTCGTCTTGGGCCAAGAACGCTGCCGTGCGAAATTCAAGTTGTGCAAAGTCTGCCTCCATTATTTTACCGTTAGTCCATCTTGATACGAATACTCTCTTTACTGGAAAGGTTCCTCCTCTAGGCATGTTCTGCATATTGGGATTGCGTCCAGAAAATCTACCTGTACTGGTGATATGCTGGGTAAGCCCAACGTGCAGCATTCCTGTGTTTGCTTTGGTGAATATGGAAATACCATCAACAAAACTACTAAGATACACAGAAACAGCAGAAAGCCTTTTAACATCAGTGAGAAACTCCACAGCGGTATCCATGTTATTATTCTTAGCAGTTGATATAAGTATGTCAAGGTTTTCCTTACTTGTGCTGAATCCATTTGCGCTCACCCATTTCTTACTTGGTGCAGCGAAGCATAGACCAGCAACTACATTTGTTTTCTTTAGCTGATACCCCCGTGCATCACAGTCCTTACATTTGTTAGGTCTGGCGTAACGTGTGCCATCCTTCTTTAGTTTATACGTCTTGCCTTCCCCATTACATGTCGGGCAAGTATATGCTTTTGTACGGTATAGCATAGTAGTGTTAGCCTTAACAGCAGCTTTAAATTCTTCTTGTGTTTCTGTATAGTTAAACAGATCTACCCATTCTTTTTTGTTGTTGACAGAAACAGAGAACACAACTTGAGACATTTGTTCGGGAGAGTTAAGATTAATAGGAGTAGAACCCATAAGCTCCCTTACTTTTCTTTGCAGTCTGTCTTCAATCTCTGCCTTCTCATTCTCAAACTCCTTACGCACTACTTCAAGGGCGGTGTTATCCACCCTGAACCCTGACATGTACATTCTTGTGAGGGTTTTACAGGTGTTGAAGGTAACTGCTCTGACAGGGTGGAGTGAGGCTGATTCTGGTTGAGCGAAGTCATGCTCTTGATGGATGAACAACTCACGAGTTGTGAGCAGATCATGCCTAAGATAAAAGCTAAGATCACTGATAGGTATTTCATTTGTGTTGTACCCTTCTTTAAAGTATTTCTTTAGTGTGTCATCCTTCTGAAAGTCTAGCTGTCTGCGTTCAGCACATGCCTCTAGGCTTAGTGGTTCTTTCTGTCCACGTACAAGCAAGTATTCTGCTAACATGGTATCGTATATCTCACCGTCATACTTGTAGCCACACTCCCACAGCCACATGAGATCGTGCTGTGCGTTGTGCATAATGAGAAGCGTAGTCATGTCTAGTATAGTTTGTATGGTCTTCTTTGCCACACCACTATTATCTTTATACTCTACATGATCCAACGTAAAGATGTTCTCGTTCTTCCAGTTGTCTACATCAAGTATACCAACCTGCACTAAATGGTTTCCTGGTTCAAACGGATCTAGTAAAGTCTTACCGCCACGCTTTGTGATTGTGTTCTCTACATCTAATACATTACGCAAGGTATTGACTCCGTTCACCGTCTAACTCACAGTGTACTACACCATGCCATCCACCTTTAAGTTTATTCTTAGCGATGTTAAGGTGACGTTGATTGCTCTCTTCATCATCTTGCCCTTCAACAACCTTGTTCTTAGAGATGAGAATCATCAGGTCAGCCTCTGCTGCCTTACCTGTCTTACTGCCTTCTAGCATAGACTGGTCTACACGAACCACACCTTCAGCCACAGCACTTAATTGTGACATCCATATGATTGCACATTTATATTGCTTGGCTATGTTACGTGCATATATAGCTGCCTCTTTAAGATACACATCAGACTTATCACTTGTCTTGTTAGCAAACTTGTCGCCCATGTCTAATACTACTATGTCAGGTTGGTATGCTTTTACTACAGCCTCAACCCATGACATGTCTTTACCTGTGCTATCCTTTACAAAGATGTTTTTACGTACTGGTTCATAACGTAGGCCAGCCTGTGCCATGTTAGCCTTTACTTCTTCCATGCTCATGCTTGTGGCAGCACTGAGGTATCTTGCACCTACACGTTCATAGCTTTCTTCATTACACAGGATGATACACTTAGCACCTTGATGAGCGAAACCATCTGGACCTGCGATAGCGCTAGCATGAAAGCTAGTCTTACCTGTGTTAGGACGTGCACCTACAACAACCAAATGCCCACCACTAATACCTTCTACCTTCCGGCGCAGCGATGATATGTTCAACTTCCACTGTGACTGAATGTCGTTAGCTTTAAGCAGGGTGTTGATGTCCATGTCATCCCAATCAATCTTAAGGTTAGGCATGAAGTCATCTTGGTAATCGCGTATCAGATTACGTAACGGCTCTAGTGTATTCTGTGTGCCATTCACATAGTCAAAACCAAGATTGGCTATCTCTTCCCCTACTACCTGTTGAAATAATTTAGACAGTACGTCATTAGCTATCTCTTTGTTAAGCGGATTCTCTTTGGCTATCTTGTGAAACAGATCCCGGTACGATTCTTTGTTAGCTGTAGTCATACTACTATTGCCAGCATAGAACAAAGCCTCTAGCTCTGAGGGAGTCAGAGTCTTCTCGTAGGTATTCATAGCGTAGTCTAGCGTTTGCTTTATCTTACGCACATCCTTAGTGAATATCTTGTCAGGGCAACGGATGCCTTTGTGATTATCATAGAACTCTTTGTCCATAAGAGTACGGATCAATGCTAGTTCCATCATGTTCGTGCCTCCTCTTAATACTTCTAGGCGTTTTCTTTTAGCTTTTGTTTATAGTATTGTTTATCTTGTATCTCTTTCTGCACATACGCAATCTCACACTGAATGAGTTTACGTTCATACTCTTTTAAGCGAGGGCTTTTCAGTTTATCTTCCCACATCTTTAACTCTTTGAGTAGGTCTTTTAATTCTACCATTTTACTTTCCTTTACATTTAAACGGGAGGATTGTTCTCACCATAGTTTCCGTACTCATCAAACCTCTCATCCTTGTTGTACTTAATATGATCCTCTATGAAGTCATACACCAACTGCATATCCATCTTAGCTGCTGCACAGTAGAGCACTAACCTCAAGCCTTCCTCTGCCAGTAGCCCACGGGCGTGAGTATCCATGTGAAACTTGTAAGTTGCACCACCATCTTCGTGTTCTTCTACCTGTTCTACACCAATAATACCTGAGCCTTTATTCATCATGTTCTCCTTTTACACAGTGCCATCCACGACACAGGAAATAGTTTGTGCATCTTTACACTGATCTGATTGGCTACCTCTTGTGTTTCCTGTTGTGTGTCAGAAGCACATCTTAGTATACACATATCAGCGAAGGCGTCAAGGCTACCTGACCAGTACCACTCAGTCATGGTTGATTGTGGCAGTACCATACGTGCTTGCTCTGGGCATACACCTGCATGTAGCATATCTTTGTAAAGACAAAGTGCAGACTCATTTACAACAGAATCATACGCAACAGACACTTCTAGTGTAGACTTTAATCGGTCTGGATATTCGCTCTTCCAACCTTCCACTAAAATCTCTTTAACTTCCTCATTGGAACTGCCCTGCTTCTTGTCTTTAGCACGTCCACGCCATGTCTTAGGTTCATAGAACTCAGGTTCACCATCATGGTATCGCCTTGATATCTCGTTCCATCTCAGAAACTTATGCTTCACAAGTTGACGTGCCACAAAGATGGGAGCCTTTACATGAAAGCTGGCAAAGCAATGCCCGAAAGGAGACATATGTTTATGCTCTGCCAGATACCTGATCAGCTTATTGTCTTTCTGTTTTAGAACTTTAGCTTCTCCATTGTGTACACGTGGCACCCAGTCAGACTTTTTACCAAAGCTAACTCTAGCGGAGTTTACTACAGACAAGTCACTGCCCATGTGATCTATGTATGTTACCTCAATCATAACATCTCCTTAAGTTTTACAATGTCAGAGTGTACCTTATACTTCAGGTCGTCGTCAAGTCTTAATGCTCTTGTGTCTAACCCTGTCCATGCCTCTATCTCTCTCTTATATGTCAAGGTCTTGTGTGCAGCGTCAGGATCAAGCGCTACGATTACCTTATAAAAACCATCCAAGTGTTGCATTTGTGCAGCACCCAATGATGTACCAAGGATAGCCATGCCTGTCAAACCAGGGTAAAGCTTAGCTGCTGTGATTGCACTTATGACATCCTCAACTATTAAAACTACCCCACTGGGTTTGCCTATTGTACGCTTGTATACATCAGCTATACCAGAGTAGCGATACCACTTAGGTATAGCCCCGTCTAATGCACGTCCTACTGCGTCGATCAACCTACCCTTGTCACGAATAGGGAAGACAATACGTCTATCTTTCACGTCATACATCAAGTATTCATAGTCTAAGTCCCAGCGCTTGACAAACTTAGTGTGTAGTGTGTGCTCTGCGCTGGGTGTGACAACATGTTCAGGCCACGTAAGCAATTCTTGTTCCTCCTTTGCGGATGTAGTACGTGGGCGTAACCTACCTATGATCTCCTCTGCTGTCATGCCTGTACTGGTAGCACCCTTTAGCTGGCAGCTAACCTTGTAACAGTTATAGACCACAGTGCCGTCCGTCTTTGTAGCAGTGAATGTGTTCTTACCACCACACCAAGGACAGGTAGCACGATGTTGTGTTCCTTCTTTAAGATCAAGACCTTCTATGTAGTTCTTAATGTTCTTCATTAAGTTTATACCTCTTAGATAATGCACTTTTAGCACCGCTGAATGTGTTTACTAGGTAAGGTTTAACTGATCCAGGATCTGCGTGACCACTGACCTGCATGATTTGAGCTAAGTCTGCGCCACCCTCTACCATCTCAGTGATAGCAGTACGGCGTAGATCCATAGCAGTGATATTCTTTGGTAGTCCTGCAGCTTCCTTGACTTCATTGATTGCACCATCAATCTGGTCTACTGGGTAAGGCACATAAGATCCTGCTACAGGCTTGGTTTTGGGTGCTACATAGGGTTGAAACCCAAAGTCTTCCTTCTGCGCCTGTAGCATAGCTGTCAGCGCCTCTGAGATAGGTAAATGAACGTCTGCTCCACGCTTACTTTGTGTTAGGTCTATGCGCTGGGCATCTAAGTCTACCTCATCCCAAGTCAAGACACGCATGTCACCTACACGTTGAGCTAGATCGTATGCCATGTGTACGATTAGCCCTATGCTACGCCACTTGAAGTCAGAGTATGCAGTGTTAAGGAAGATATGTACCTGCTCCCGTGTCCAGCGTACCTTGCGTGGTGTCTCTGTCTCAGTCTTAATAAGCCTAACAGGATCATTCTCCATGATGTCTAACCTCATGCAGTATTTCCATGCTGTACTGAGTGCAGCCTTGCGGTAGTTAGCTGTACGTATGCCTTTGTCTAGCCACTTTTGATATGCTAAGTTAGTATGCTGAGCCTTAAGTGAACGAGCACGGTAGTCTTCTATGCGTTTACCTAAGACACGTGTATCTAGTGCAGCATCTAGGTGATGCTCGTATTGCTTTTGTGTAGAGCCTGATAGCCTAGCGAAGTGATCGCTGCGTAAGTAAAAGCTAACGATGTCACCTACTGTGGCTGACTTCTTTGGTAGTCTTACCATTTTCTCCTCACTTTCCAGTATACCCAACACTCTACACAATGACCTTTACCTAAAGTTAAGTCAATGAAGTATACAATGTTAGGCTTTCCATCTCTCTGCCATTGGTGGTTCCTTGCGCTGAACGTTTGGTTATTGCTCCCTCCTAGTAGCACATTCAGAAGTACGCTCAGTGCTGTTAGTATTCTCTTGGCGTAACGCCCAAGTGGAATGAGTACCTTCATAACGCCCCTACGTATACCAAGAAGATATAAATGAAAGGGGCCAGGATATATAAAGGGATAAGCCATCGAAGTACCGCATCAAAATAACGGATAATAAACGTCACCATTATTCATGCTTTCCTTTACTAGCTCTAACTCTTTACGTAGGTAATCCACACTTTCATACTGACCTATCCAATCTGCGTCATCTATTTGTCTTTGCAGATCATTGTGGTACTTGTGTATGTTAGCTAGGTGTTCAACATTATATTTAGGCATTTGTTATCTCCTCAAGTTTTGAATACCAGTGTCTTGTTTTAGTTACAAGTCTTTCTGCTTCTAGCCTCTTCGGTGTAGCGTACCAGCAGATAAGCTTGTGATTGTTATCGTAATACAGAACTCTGTGCATTTCTTCTTCTCCTCTTAAGCCAGCGTATTGATAGTATTACTGTTACTATTTGCAGGTATAGGAAAAATATACCTACTGTGTCAACCTCTTTTACGTCCACGCCTATAGTAGCTAGCACTCCCATCGTAAGTATCAGCAGAAACCAACATACTATAGGCACGACAAGTATTATCATGATGTTAGTCCATCCTTGTTACAAAGTGTGATCCATCAGGTAATGGCAGTGCAAGCATAGCGTACTGATAGAAGTACACATTGCCACTGGGCGTATTCATTCTTGCTACATACGGTAGGTCAGGATCATCTTCAGACTTGTATGTACCATTTGGTAAGACCTCACCTTTGAATTTGTACAGTTCACCAAAGCCGTAGCGTTCAGTCATAAACCCTACGATGTCCATGTCTCTACCGTAGAGGATGTACTCTGCTACCCAATAAGGTAATACGCCAAGCATATCTTCTACATTTGATGCTGTTAAATCAGGGAAGTCTCTTCCATTAACTTTAAGTTCCATTTGTAGTCTCCTTTAAAGCTTCAACTCTCTTATGAGCTAAACGAATAAGTTCTACGTTATGCTGTATCTCTTTTTCTAGTTCAGCTATTCTCTCTCTTGCTTGA
>Ga0181591_10005419_pt1 | contig 11094 bp, 9 predicted proteins | sample 071ome_33_FD_133757 | JGI IMG/M metagenome (GOLD analysis project Ga0181591, IMG submission 133757) | Coastal salt marsh microbial communities from the Groves Creek Marsh, Skidaway Island, Georgia - 071412AT metaG (megahit assembly) | ecosystem: Environmental > Aquatic > Marine > Intertidal zone...
CCAATCCCTTCTATTGGTGCTCGAAGATCCAGAGCGAGCTGCCTATTATTTAAACGATCTGGAGCGCTTACTTGGACCCAAAAAGGTGTTTTATTTTCCAGCTAGTTATCGGCAACCCTATGCTCCTGAAACAACAGACAATGCAAATATCCTCCTGCGTTCAGAAGTGTTAAAAAAACTCAGTACATCCAAAAAACCCACTATTGTAGTAAGTTATCCTCAAGCGGTATTTGAAAAGATCATTTCACAATACACCTTAAAAAGAATTGCACTTCAACTCAATAAAGGGAATGAAATTGCCTTAGCAGTTCTCAATGAGCGTCTTTTTGAGATGGGATTTGAGCGTGTTGATTTTGTGTCATCTCCAGGAGAATTTGCTGTACGTGGCGGAATAATTGATGTGTTTTCCTTTGCTTACCAACACCCCTATAGAATAGAGTTTTTTGACGAAACTATTGAGCGAATATCTAGTTTTGATGTAGTCTCACAACGCTCCATCAAAACCTACGAAACCATTGAGCTACTCCCCAACACTTCAGATCATGATTTTACTGACAAAAGAAAAACGCTGCTTTCCTTTTTCCCTACAGAAAGCACTTTTGTTTTTGCTGATTTTGATAAAACGACACATCGTTTAAAATCTCTATATGACAAAGCTGAAATCGCTTTTCAACAGTTGGAGATCACCACCCAACACCCCCCCAAAACACTCTTTGTTCATCCAGAGGAATGGATTGCAGATTGTAAAAATAAATCGGTTCTGGTTCTAGAGAAAACCACCGAACTCGAAATAGAAGACCTGGTGTTTGTAAAGCAAAGTCCTCAGCCTGCCTTCAATAAAAAGTTTGATATGCTTGTCAGACATCTCAATGATAACAAAGAGAAGAATTATCAAAACACGCTTTTTTGTAGTAACGAACAACAGGCAAAACGCTTCCACGATATTTTTGAGGAAATGGATGCGCCGGTTCATTACAAAACGGAAGTGCTCCCCATATTTGAAGGATTTGAAGATTTAGAAGCTCAGTGGGCCTGTTTTTCAGATCATCAAATATTTGAACGCTACCACAAATACCAGCTTAAGTCGGATCGAAGTATAAAAGAAAGCTTAAGTCTGAAAGAACTGACCCAAATGGAGGTGGGTGATTATGTAACCCATATCGATCATGGAATAGGTACTTTTGGTGGATTACAACGTATTGAAGTGGAGGGAAAATGGCAAGAAGCCATTAAATTAATCTATGGTGAACGCGATATCCTTTACTTGAGTATACACTCTTTGCATAAGATTACACGTTATGCTAGTAAAGAAGGTACGGTACCCAAGATCTATAAATTAGGTTCAAGGGCATGGAAGGCTTTAAAACAAAAAACCAAGAAAAAAGTCAAGGAAATCGCATTTGACCTGATTCAGCTTTATGCCAAAAGAAAAGAAAAAATTGGCTTTGCATTTGCTCCAGACAGTTACCTGCAATGGGAACTTGAATCCTCCTTTTTGTTTGAAGATACCCCAGATCAAGAAAAAGCTACCGAAGCGATTAAATTGGATATGGAATCTACCCAGCCTATGGATCGCCTGGTATGTGGTGATGTGGGTTTTGGTAAGACTGAGGTAGCCATTCGAGCAGCATTTAAAGCTGTAGATAACAGCAAACAAGTGGTGGTCTTGGTCCCAACTACGATACTCGCCTTTCAGCATTTTAAGACTTTTTCAAGTCGATTGGAGGAATTGCCAGTACGTGTGGATTATCTCAACCGTTTTCGAACAGCAAAAGAAAAAACAGAAATTTTAAAGGCACTTCAAGAAGGTAGGATTGATATTTTAATCGGCACCCATCAGTTGGTCAATAAAAATGTTGTTTTTAAAGATCTTGGTTTACTCATTGTAGACGAGGAGCAAAAATTTGGCGTGGCGGTAAAAGAAAAAATACGTTCCTTAAAGGAAAATATCGATGTACTCACTCTCACTGCAACTCCCATTCCCCGAACACTTCAATTCAGCCTGATGGCGGCACGGGATTTGTCTGTGATTGCCACACCCCCTCCCAATCGGTATCCTATAGAAAGTGAAGTGGTGCGTTTTAGTGAAATCCAGATCAGAGATGCCATAAGCTATGAACTGCAGCGAGGGGGTCAAGTATTTTTTATTCATAATCGGGTGGAAAATATTCTTGAGGTTTCTGGTTTAATACAACGACTGGTTCCCGATGCTCGGATTGCAATAGGACACGGTCAGATGGAGGGTAAAAAGCTGGAGCAAACACTACTAAAATTTATGAAGGGTTCTTTTGATATTTTAATTGCAACGACTATCATAGAAAATGGCTTGGATGTCCCAAATGCAAATACCATCTTTATTAATAATGCCCATAATTTTGGACTGAGTGACCTGCATCAGATGCGCGGTAGAGTTGGCCGTAGCAACAAAAAAGCTTTTTGTTATTTTATAACGCCACCGCACAGTGCAATGAGTTCTGATGCACAAAAACGGATTAAAACCATTGAGCAATTTTCTGAACTGGGTTCTGGTATCCAGATAGCAATGAAAGATCTTGAAATACGAGGTGCTGGTGATCTTTTGGGAGGAGAGCAAAGCGGTTTCATCAACGAAATGGGTTTTGAAACCTATCAAAAAATACTACAAGAGGCTATTGATGAATTGAAAGAAAATGAGTTTAAGTCTCTTTATACTGAAAAAAAGAATGACAGCTTCGAGGTATACAGTAAAGAAGTTCAAATAGATACTGACTTGGAAATCTACATTCCAGACTATTATGTAAACATCGTTAAAGAACGCTTAGCACTCTACCAAAAACTTAGCCAACTAAAAACTAAAGAAGAACTGAATGCTTTTGAGGGAGAATTAAAAGACCGCTTTGGAAGCTTGCCCAAGGAGGCTAAAGAATTATTGGAAAGTGTAGAGTTAAAATGGATTGCTACTACACTGGGTATAGAAAGGATTATATTAAAAAAAGGAAGTTGTTTGTGTTACTTTATTGCAGATCAACAAAGTAATTTTTATCAAAGTGAACGCTTTGGACAGCTGATCAGTCACATTCAAAAAAATGCTAATCAAATGGTATTGAAAGAAAAAAACACTGCAAGCGGACCTAAACTCATGCTCTCAATAAAAGTTATAGAAGAAGTAAAAGTACTCAAAGAAATACTAGTACGACTCGTTGATTAATCTACAAAGCTTTAAGGTTTTTAATTACCTTAAAGGCAATATCGACCTGGTCTTCATCCATAAGAATAGTGAACTCATTGGAGGTAGAAATGACCTCTGTAATATTTACACCCTCCCAAGACAAGCGCTGAAATATGAAATAATAAATCCCTGGAATTTTCACATTATCTGTAGGAAGTTTGATTGTGATGGAAGACAAATTTGTGACTTTAGAATGGCAGACCTCATTTTGAAAAAGATCATCAACGAGTGGGACAATATTTTGACTCACAACAATATTACTTTCTGCGACACCCCGAGATGAAGTATAAAAAACATCTTTTTTAAACTCAATTTTCTTAAGTAAGTTAGCCTGAGTAAGCAAAAGTGTTTCTGAAAGTAGAAATCCATAATCCACCAAGGAAGAACGCACAGTAATATCACCTAAATTTTTTAGAACTCTTATGATTTTTTTGGTAGCAGTAAAGTCTATGTCATCCGACACCCGCTTTAAAGACATGATGATAGCGCCCTGATTGACTGTTTTATTCATAATAGCCTCAATATCAGGGTGAATTTTTCTAGCCAAAGAGGTCAAGTTAATGATGCCCTCGGAAAGAGCTGAAGCTAAATAAGGTTTTGTTTTAATGTATTCTGTTACTGTTGCTGCAATTGTTTTCATCGGAAAGAAACCTACTGTTTTTCATTTATATCATAACAAAAGTAGCTAATAAAAAACAAAATGTTTTATTTAAAACATTATTCAAAAGAATATAAGGCATTTGTAATGTATTTTAGAAACCATTTATTTCCCTTTACAATACATGCAACTACATCAAAACGCACCTCCATTTCAATAGTGTTTTCTTTGAGATAATGATCCATAGCCCGAACGAGGAGTTTGATTTTTTTTGAGGAGACAAATTGTTCTGGAGTTCCAAAAAAGTCATTTGTTCGTGCTTTAACCTCAACACAGATCAAAGTAGTTCCCTGCTGCATGATCAAATCAACTTCTGCTTTTTGAAAACGATAATTTTTTTGGAGCAGTTGATAGCCTTTCTCAGATAAAAAAGTTAAAGCCTTTCGTTCTGCTTCTACACCCAATATATTGTGTTCGGCCATGAGTTTCAATTTGGTCAATTAAAGATACGTCCTTTTCCTAAAAGCCTTCAGATTTGCTTATTTTTGGAAAAATTTAAAAACCGTAATGTCTAAACGCTATACCATAACTGCAGCACTTCCCTATACCAATGGACCAATACATATTGGACACTTAGCAGGAGTATATGTTCCAGCAGATATTTACGCGCGCTATTTAAGAGGACAAGGAAAAGACGTTGCTTTTATTTGTGGGAGTGATGAACACGGGGTCGCTATTTCGTTAAAAGCAAAAAAAGAGGGCAAAACCCCACAAGAAGTAATCGATCAGTACGATCGTCTGATTCGCACTTCTTTTGAAGCCTTTGGGATCCGTTTTGACAACTACTCGAGGACTTCAAGACCTGTACACCACAAAACTGCTCAAGAAATCTTTTCCATTTTAGACCACAAAAACGTCTTTGAAGAAAATGAATCTGAACAACTTTTCGATCCTGAAGTAAAACAATTCCTAGCAGATCGTTACGTAACGGGAACCTGTCCTGTCTGTCAATATACAGAAGCATACGGTGACCAATGTGAAAGCTGTGGAAGTAGTCTAAGCGCAACCGACCTCATCAATCCACAGTCTACTATAAGTGGATCGGAACCTGTTTTGAAAAAAACCAAACACTGGTACCTTCCTCTCGATCGTTATGAGTCTTTTTTAGAAGAGTGGATCCTAAAAGGACACCAAAACGATTGGAAACCCAATGTTTACGGACAGGTTAAGTCTTGGATAGACAATGGCTTGCAAGCGCGTGCTGTAACCAGAGATCTCGACTGGGGAATCCCTGTGCCCGTTCCGGGAGCTGAAGGTAAGGTGCTGTATGTCTGGTTTGATGCTCCAATTGGGTACATCTCATCGACCAAGGAATGGGCAGAAGCCAAAGGTATTGATTGGGAACCGTACTGGAAAGACAAGGAAACTAAATTGGTCCATTTTATTGGTAAGGACAACATTGTTTTTCACTGCATTATCTTCCCGGTGATGCTTCACGCCACAGGAGGATACATTCTTCCCGAAAACGTGCCAGCAAATGAGTTTTTAAATTTGGAGGGACAAAAAATATCAACCTCTAAAAATTGGGCTGTTTGGTTGCACGAATATCTAGAAGAATTTCCAGATCAACAAGATGTATTGCGCTATGTTTTGACGGCGAATGCTCCTGAAACAAAAGACAATGATTTTACTTGGGAGGAATTTCAAGCGAGAAACAACAATGAGCTAGTAGCGATTTACGGTAACTTCATCAACAGAGTGGTTGTTTTAACGCACAAGTACTATCAAGGTAGTGTCCCTATACCAAGTTCTTTACATCAAGAAGATGAAGAGGTACGCTCCCAAATGGCAGAATTTCCTGATAAAATAGGTCATTCTATTACACAATACCGATTTAGAGAAGCCAGTCAAATTCTGATGCAGCTGGCACGACTCGGCAACAAGTACCTCGCTGATGCAGAACCTTGGAAACAGATCAAAACAGATCCAGATCGAGTAGCTGCTATTCTGCATACAGCATTACAAATAGCCGCTGGACTTGCGGTTCTTAGTGAACCTTTTTTACCCTTCACCTCTAAAAAATTGGCTCAAATGCTTAATCTAGAGCCTTTACAATTAACATGGGAAACAATCCGTCAAAAGAAGGAATTGATTCCCTCAGAGCATACACTTAATGAAGCCCAGCTTCTCTTTCAAAAAATTGAAGATGCACAAATGGATCAGCAAAGAGAAAAATTAAAAATAAACGATCCCGAATCCTCTAGACAAACATCTACTATACCTCCCATAAAACCTACTACTACCTATGATAACTTCGCCTCTTTAGAACTTAAAGTAGCTGAAATTACAGCTGCTAAAAAAATCAAAAAAACGAAGAAATTGATGGAAATAGACCTTCAAGTGGGTGACGAATTTCGAACGGTAGTTTCTGGAATTGCACAAGACTTTGAAGCATCTGAACTTATAGGTAAAAAAGTAACTCTGTTGAGTAATCTCAGTCCTAGAACACTAAAAGGTATTGAAAGTAAAGGTATGATACTACTGGGTGAAAACACAGAAGGAGGTTTTGTATTTATCCAGCCTGAGGACAACACTGTTGCTTCAGGTTCATCGATTCAATAAATTTTGAATTTACCTATTGCTTTTGATCCCTCCTATCGTCTTCCTTTGGATAAGGACCATCGTTTTCCAATGGAAAAATACGAACTCCTCCCTCAACAACTTCTTTTGGAAGGCAGCTGTACCCAAGCTGACTTTTTTATACCCAAACCCGCAACAAAAGAAGAAGTACTTCAGGTGCACCAGTCTCAATATGTAGCGCGTTTATTGAAGTTGGATTTATCAAAAAGTGAAGTGCGCAGCATCGGTTTTCCCTTAAGTAGTGATTTGGTCAAAAGGGAGTTTTTAATAGCAGGAGGCACCTTAATGGGGGCACAAAAAGCACTTAAAACGGGTATTGCGATGAATATTGCTGGAGGAACCCATCACGCCTTCCCAGACCGTGGAGAAGCTTTTTGTTTACTAAATGATCAGGCCATTGCAGCTCAATATCTTTTGGATAAAGGTTTTGCGAAAAAAATATTGATTTTGGATCTCGACGTTCATCAGGGAAACGGAACAGCAGCAATCTTTAAAAACCAACCTTTGGTTTTTACCTGTTCTGTACACGGAGCAAAAAATTATCCATTTAGAAAGGAGAATAGTGATTTAGATCTTGCTCTGGAAGATCATTGTGATGATCGTACATATCTAAAAATGCTAAACGAATTACTTCCAAAACTCTACAAAATCGTCCAACCGGACTTTGTCTTTTACCTCTCTGGAGTAGATGTTTTAGCTTCGGATAAATTAGGTCGATTGGGTATGAGCCTGGAGGGGTGTAAACAGCGGGATAAAGAGGTCCTTTCTTTTTGGAAGAAGAAACAAATCCCAGTACAATGTAGTATGGGTGGGGGTTATTCAAAAGAAATAAAATACATAATAGAAGCCCACGCCAATACCTTTAGAGTAGCTAAAGAACTGTTTACCTAGCGTTCCAGGTTTGACTTTTCATGTTGATTGCTGCCACAACGATATCTTTTCGACTCACTTGTCCTACCAAACGCCCATTTTCAAGAACGGGATATCGTCTTCTACTAGATTTAGAAAACTGAGCTGCTGCATCAAAAACACTGGTAGTGGCATCAATTGTATCAACTTGTTTTGTCATAAAGTGTCCTACAGACTTATCTAAAATAGGCATATTGAAGTAGCGACTATCAGAAATTTCTTTCATACAGTCTGCTTCGGATATCACTCCAATTAAATTTCCTAATTCATCTACTACAGGTCCTCCAGAAATTCGATATTTTACAAAGGCTTTCATCACTTCATGGATGGTCTGTTCTGATCGAAACAGCACCAACTGAGTGGTCATTATATCAGCGACTGTTAACTTACTTGGAGTGACTCTTTTTTTCTGAGCCCGCTCTCCTTGAAAACTTTTTACGGGCATAACTTTTTCGTTTAATGTTAATTCTAATATAGTTTTTTTTGATTAAAATGAGAAATTCAGGATAAAAATTAAGGAATTCTATAAAAATATATCAGTATCATTGTCAAAAATTCATTTATGCATGCCGTAGGTCTTTTAGGGTGTGGTTGGCTTGGGGTTCCACTTGCCCATCATTTGATAGAATCTGGATACCGTGTTCGCGGCTCAAGGACTACAACCCAGGGTGTTTCGATGCTAGAAAAGGAAGGGATTTCTGGTTTTAGAGTAGTGCTTGAAGAAAACACATCATATGGGGTTGCTCCCTTTTTAGAGGAGTTAGACTGCTTAGTGATTGGTATCTCTCCAGGCAGAAATTCCCGAAAACAAGGAGCTCTTTTACAAAAAGTTAGTCAACTACTATCATGGACTCAATCCAGCAAAATACAACGCCTTATATTTCTTAGTAGTACTTCAGTCTATGGTCCAAAAGGCAAAACATTTGATGAAGAAAGTGTTCCTGAGCCTGAAACGGATACCGCTAAAACCCTTTTCGCCTGTGAAAATTTAATTGCATCACAGTACATTCCTTCTGTAGTGGTTCGCTTGGGAGGTCTTGTAGGTGCAGATCGAAATCCAATTAATTCTTTACACGGAAAAACAATTGGTAATCCAAGTGGAAAAATAAATTTTGTACATCAAAAAGATGCTGTCGAGGGAATCAGTAGTCTGATTGCTGCTCCAAAAGTTAAAGGAGTGTTTAATCTGGTTTCCCCGCACCATCCAGAAAGAGCAACCTACTTCCGCTTCCAAGCCCAAATTCATGGTCTGGCTGTTCCAAAATTTACTCAAGAAGAGGCGATAAACCGTATTATCTTGGGATCAAAAATCACTCAACATACTTCGTTCTCCTACAGTGTAAATAACTTGTTGATATAAACTTTTTTCTCACTTTTTACTGACTGCTTTTTTAAGTATCTTTTTTTTAAATAAAATCAAGATGAGTAAACGCAACCGTCATATCGCTCTAATGGAGAAACTTCTGATTCACCTTAAGAATACAAAACTCGGGTATTTAAAGGCGGCAGATAATGCCACCGTTTCTGTTGACAAGCGTTTTTTTCATCAACAAGCGGTTTTTAGGAATCGGTTTTTCCAAGAAATTTTAGCAGAGCTTCAACTGCTTGGAATGCAATACGACGATCTGGTCATTAGTAAATTTAAATTTGATCAGCTTTTAATATCATCAATTGAGACCTTAAAAGCTACTGCTGTGGAAAAGTGCTTGGAGGCAGATCATATTCTTTTAAAGATTTATCATTCATTATTTGAGGAAGGCTATGAAAACGAAAAATTTCTACATCACATTTCCAGCTTAGAAGTTGCGCTTGAACAAACTCAAGCACTGGCAAAAGACTACAGTAATAAAAAGGTTTTAAATTCTTAATACTAGTATTTAGCTGTCTTGCTTTTCTACTGTCGTTGCTTCTTCTTTCAAAACGGTCATTCGTTTTAGTAAAGCATTGTAATGACTATAAAGCACTTCTAAAGAAGGAACTAACGAATCTTCTTTGTAATGCCTTGTGAAGTAACGTGATTTTTGAACTTGCATTTGCACAACTTTAAGTCGACTTCTAACTTGAGGTGTTTCAAATCCACCAGGCAAGGACTTTGAAATCAAATTTTTTAATCGAGAGGACAATCCAATAATATTGACCTCAACATCTCTCAAGTCAAGTGATTTTAATCGCTCCATTGATTCGTAAAGTTTTCTAAAATCTTCCCATTCTTCTAGCCCGTAGTCTTTGAGCAGTTCTTCTGGGTAGGCAATTAATGGCAGTTCTGCAGCCAAAGGATTTGCCTTTTCTTTTTGAATTTGTTGTTTAGTTGATGTCGTTGTTACTGTTGAAGAACCAGAATTACAAAAGGTAAAAATCAAAAGACTACACACTAAAAAATAATAATTTGACATAGGGTTTGGATTAGATTCCCAAGGAATTGATTTTTAACAAAAGTATGGTGAAAAACAGAAACTGAAGAATAAATAAATGAAAGGGGAAAGGTCCTTTCATTTTGGGAGTGTACTTGTGAAAAATAAACTGTAATGGAAGGGCCACCACTGCCCAACCAAAATAATTGTGAAAGGATGCAATTCCAGATTCAAAAGTCCAAAAATCCAAAACAGGGGCAACAGGCTCAATTACCAAATCCAAAAAAAGCATTAAAAAAACACCCAATAATGTTTTTGCCCATAAGGTATTTACAAAAAACGCAGCAATAAATCCAGTGATAAAAACCAAAATACACCAATTGATTCCAATTAAGATAGGTACCTCAAGAAATTTGATTCCGAGTGCCTTACCGTAAGTATACTCTCCAAAAAGAAAACCGTAGTGTACCCCTATAATTTCTGCTAACATTCCTGTAGAAAAACAAAGTAAAACAAGGGTAAATGTTTTTCTACTCCATGTTGTATTGACCATTAAGAGGCTAAAACTCAAAAGTAAATTAAGAGGAGTTGCTTTAATAAACCAAGAAGCATCACTGTAAATGATTCCTACTAAACCAGACACATGAAAAAGCCAAATCAACACGATAGAAAACTTTTGTCTGCTAAAAAGAAGTCTTGAGTTCATTTTGACAGGCTTGGGATTTGGTCTGACACAATTTTAGCAGAGAGCAAACACAATGGAATTCCGCCACCGGGATGGACACTCCCTCCGCAAAAATACAGGTTTTTAATTCGGTTAGAAAAATTTGGATGACGTAAAAAAGCCGCAAATGCGTTATTACTAGAAGCTCCATACAATGCACCCATATAGGATTGTGTTTTGGACTCAATAAGAGGGGGTGTTAGAACTTCTTCACACGCGATTAAATTTTCTAAATCTACCTCTAGTTGGCTTGACAGTCTGTTAATAACTATCCTTCTCAATCGAGAAACAATTTGTTCCCAATTCTGTCCGTGATGCGCGGGTGTGTTTATCATGACAAACCAATTTTCAGAACCATCAGGTGCATCATTAGGAACGTCTTTTGAAGTAATATTTATGTAGATGGTCGGTTCATCTGAAACGTTGTGTTCTTTAAAAATGGCATTAAATTCGTTCTGGTAGTCTTTTGAAAAAAAAATATTGTGCAGGTCTAATTGTTTAAATGATTTTGCAATTCCCCAATAAAAAATGACAGCAGAACTAGAACGCTCCTGTTTAAGCCGTTTTAAAGGTGGTCGTGATTTAGGAAGAAGTTTCTTGTAGGTGTGAAAAACATCCATATTAGAAATCACAAGGTCTGCATCTAAAACAGTAGTATTTACAC
>Ga0181591_10005423_pt1 | contig 11092 bp, 14 predicted proteins | sample 071ome_33_FD_133757 | JGI IMG/M metagenome (GOLD analysis project Ga0181591, IMG submission 133757) | Coastal salt marsh microbial communities from the Groves Creek Marsh, Skidaway Island, Georgia - 071412AT metaG (megahit assembly) | ecosystem: Environmental > Aquatic > Marine > Intertidal...
AAGACTTGGTTCAACGAAAAGGACGTGGCACCGAGGTCACTGACCAAGTACATCAGTGTGTTAGGGGACTTTTTTAACCACTGCATCGAACAAGGCTGGCAGACCGAGAATCCAACCAAGACTCTTAAAGTGCCCAAAGTCGATGCTGAACCGCCTCAATGCCTCAGCAATCAAGATGTCAGGGCGTTGCTGGAACACCATGACCCAGCACTGAAACCATACCTCATCGTGGCATTGTACGCTGGACTCCGACGTACTGAGATCGAACGACTATCGTGGGACAACATTAAGAACGGTCAGATTATACTCGACGGGCACCAGACTAAGACACGACGCAGACGAGTGGTCACAATGATGGGCAACTCGTTCAACAGGTTGATGGCTTACGACGGAGCGGAGTTTGTTCCTAAAAACTCCCAAGAACTGCTACACAGGCTTAAAAGGGACACGGGGGTCAAATGGCGTAGGGACTGTCTGAGGCATACCGCAGCAACACACATGCTGAACGTGTACAAGTCGGCATCAGAGACATCACTGCAACTGGGCAACAGTAACGCAGTGCTGATGAACCACTACAAAGGAATCGCAACCCAGCAGCAGACCGATGAATTTCTCAGCATACTCGCCTAGACATTATCAGCTTGCTGGCATCGACAAGTTGTTCAACTCGATCCATCGGACAGGGGCCGCACTGGATATGAGTGACATGGGCACAGGCAAAACTTGGAAAGCTTTGTTCATAGCCAAACGAGCTAACGTGCCCGTGGTCATCGTGTGCCCTGCTGTGACTAAGGCTCAGTGGCTCGATGCTGCCTCCAAAGTAGGAGTCAAAGTAGCCCTGTGTGAGTCGTATCAAAAGTGCATCCGAGGCACTGCTGAGGGTATAACTCGTAGCGGACAAAAACGGCGCAAGTTCAAACTACACTACCCCCGCAACACACTGTGGATTTTTGACGAGGTCCACAACTGCCGAAACCCAAAAGCCCTCCAGACTCAGTTGCTCATCGACGCAAGGGACCATGAGTTTCCGTTATTGTTACTGAGCGCGACGCCATTTGAGAACACAACTCAGCTCAAGGGTATCGGCCATGCCATGCGATGGTTTCACCGCAGCCAATGGTGGCACTGGTGTCTGTCTAAAGGGGGATGTCGGCCTGGGGCATTCGGGGGACTTGAGTACTGTGGTGGTGAGCAAGTCATGAAAGGTTTGCGTGAAGAATACAGTCACATGCTGGACAGAGTCTCAATTCAACAGGTGGCTGACTTGCCTGAGTTTAAAATGTCCACGCGTATCATGGCATTGGAAACTACCAAAGCCTTGGATCGTGCGTACATAGATCTGCTGAACGCACATGCGGAGGAAACAGAGCATGCAATGGTCCGTAGGCTACGGTACAGGCAGATCATCGAGCATGAAAAGACTCAAGGTTTGTTTGAGCTTGCGACTGAGTTCATAGATTCTGGCCAAAAGGTCTTGCACTTTGTGAACTTCAGAGACACGATTGAAAATCTTCAAATCCTGCACGGTCGTGCCAAACATAAGTTTGGTCGTGTAGACGGCGAAGTCACAGGTGACGAACGTCAGGATTCGATTTCGGATTTCCAGAACGGTCTGTTAGATGGATTGATCATAAACATGCAGTCAGGTGGAGTCGGATTGAACCTACAGGACACTGTAGGTAATGCTCCGAGGACAGCTATCTTGAATCTGACAGACTCAGCGACGTGGTTTAAACAGGCAACGGGCAGGACATTCAGGGACGGCACAAAGTCGCCATGTAGGTTTGTAGTACCGTTGGTGGCCGATACAGTGGAGGAACAGATGGATCAAAATCTGACTGCCAAGTTCAAAAATTTAGAAGCCCTGACAGACGGGGACTTTATGCCATGAGCAAACACAAACAAGGATACACTTGGGCGCAGATCAGTCATATGTTCCCACCAACATGGTCGTTGACAATAGCTTTCCGTAAAACCACCGAGGCATGCAAACGCCTCGGACTAATCCAAGAACCTAAAAATGAAAACCGTAAGACCCAGCAGTTTAAAGTACATTGAGATCTGCTCAGATTTTGAGCAGCCAGAACAAACCGAAGTCCATGCAGTAACCGAAGCAGGTACAAGGTTGCATTACGCCATGGAAACTGGCGATCTAACCAACATCGAAGACGATGAGCTTTGGATGTATGACCGAGCTTGCCAAGCTAGGACAGATTTAATGACCGATGTATTCGGTGACTACGAAGCCACCGTGTACAAGGAACTGTCGTTTAAGGTCGATGGCAAGTATGCAGGAACCACTGATCACGTTGCGATCCACGCTAACGTAGGGCTGATGATTGACTACAAGTTTGGCTACAACGCAGTGGATGAACCAGAAATCAACATTCAGTTTCAGGATTACACGGTCAAGACCTTCGACAAGTTCCGTGACTTGGACACGCTGGTGGTAGCCATGATCGCGCCACGACGTGACGAGGTCCAAAGGCATACCTACAAACGCAGCAATGTGCCTGAACTAAGGAACCGAACAGCAATGGTCAGAGCCAGAGCTGGAACGGGACAGCGAAAAGCCAGTAACAACTGTCAGTACTGCTCGCACATTGGTACGTGCGAAGTTGCTTACGAACGATTCGCCGCAGCCAAACATCAGGAAGATATGCTACCGATACTCAGGCCAAACTTCGACATGTCCAAGCCTGTGGATTTGCAGAAGGCTTTGGAGCTGCGTCCGATTGCAAAGAAGTGGCTTGATGAGTGGGACAAGGCAGTCACAGAAGCGGCCAAAGCCCAGCTCGAACAAGGATTTGAGATCCCTGGGTTCATGCTCAAGACACGTCAAGGTCGGCCAGAGATTGTGGACATAGACACAGTTAAACAAACTGCCATGGCCAGAGGTCTGACTGAAGAGGATTGGGACAAGTGCATGCAGGTCAGCCTGACCAAGGTCGAGAACATGATCAAAGACTATGCACCACCACGGCAGAAAACCAAGTATGCCAAGGAGTTCCGCGAAGAGTGTGGTGGAGCTATCCAGTCAGGGGAACCTATCGAATACATAGCAAAAGAACGATGAGTGAACTGTGGCTAACCGAAGGTCAGTACAAGATACTGACTAACCTCGACATCTGGTTGGAGGAAATCTTGCCAGTACGGATTGACTGCTTGAACCTATCACAAATCGAGAACGAGGAAGTTCGGGAGGAAGCTTACGACCAGTTGTTTTACGACATGCTGGTGCCAATATTTTACGGGCTGGGGATCTCAGAAAAACACTGGGTCACAGCCTCAGAATTTGTCGCAGCACACTGCGCGGCAAACACAAACCAAAATAGTAACGAAAGTACTGATGAAGATGAACCTAACTGCCGCAACTGAAGAAGTTGCGTTGACCAAGTCCGAACCAACCGCAACCCTGCAAGGGGATTGGAACATATCGGACATTAACATTCCTCGCGTGAACCTCGTCCAAAAGATGAGTCCCACGTCCGAGGACTTTAAGCTAGGGACGTTCTTATTCGATAAGACGATCCCAGTCACAACCGAGCAAACGGAACGGGCTGAAATCGTGGTGCTGACTTTGAAAAAGTACTACGAGGAAGACAAAGCCTACGGTGATGGTGAATTGCCTGTTCGCTTTGATACTGAGCAACAGGCCAAAGACGCGGGGTACTTCCATAAGTGGGATAAAACCGCTGATCAGGATGCACTAAGGTATAGCGAACGAGCAGATGCCGTTCTGCTGTTGCCTGTTCCGCTCGAACATGCCCACTACGAACACGATGGGGTTGGTTACGTCAAAGGTCTACTGACCTTGAAGGGGACCAGCTACAAAAGCTGTGCCAAGATTCTGGCCACTGCATTTGTGAATCCGTCCCTAGATGGCAAAGGCTACAAGGTCAAGTGGGAGTTTGGTAGCCAGAAGATGAGTAGCAAAAGCATCAGTTGGTACGTACCAGTCGCGTTCAATCGTGGTAAACACACAGACGAGTTCGTCCAGTGGCTAGAGAACGAGGTGCTGTAGCATGAACGCATACGCCATCGACTTCGAGACCTACTATGACAAGGAGGTCAGCGTTAAAGAACTGGGTGCTGAAGCATACACTCGGCATCCGTTGTACTACGCTGGGATGGTTTCCATCGTGGGACCAAACCTGAAGTTCGTTGGCAAGCCACAAGATGCCCCTTGGTCCAAGATCCGTGGTTCAATCTGGGTAGCGCACAACGCTCAGTTTGATCGGTGGGTAGCCAACAGGCTACGGGACCAAGGGGTCATCCCTTTTGATGTGTGCCCGTCCAAGTGGGTGGACACAGCAGCCATACCAGCATACCTCCAAGTTAAACGCGATCTGGCTACCGCAGCCAAGGTGTTGCTGGGTAAACAAGTGGACAAAGCCGTTCGCACTCAGATGAGCGGTAAGCAGTTCGACTCCCTGTCACCAGAGCGATGGCAGATCCTGTGTGATTATGCGTTGAAGGACAGTGAGCTGTGCTACGAACTGTACATGAAGTACAAGGACGCACTGCCAGCCGATGAGTGGGACCTTGCCAAACTGACCATGGATCAGGCTGATTACGGGGTTCAAATCGATGCCCGTAAACTAGAAGGCTACGTGTCCAATGTCCAAGCCATGGAGCAAGTGCTGTTGCATGATCTGCCTTGGCGGGGCGATGAAGCTGCGCTCAGTTCGGCAGCATTGATTCGACAACTAGCCAAAGATGGTATTACCAAACCTCCAGCTACTACTGATGCCAACAATCCTGAGTGGATTGAGTGGAACAAGACCTACGGGTCTAGGTTTCCATACGTAGAAAGTTTTGTGCAGCTACGTCGTTTGAAAAAACACCTAGCTACCCTCCTCACAATCCAGAATCGGTTAGACGGTGACGACGTGCTGCACTTTTCTCTGAAATACTGTGGGTCTAGGCTAACGGGTCGTTGGAGCGGTGACGCAGGGATCAACATGCAGAACCTGCCCAAGGACGAGCTGTTCGGAGCCAAGATCCGAAACCTAGTCGTCGCTAGACCAGGGCACAAGTTCATCATTGCTGACCTAAGTCAGATCGAGCCTCGGTGCCTTGCCGCTGCATGCGGCGACTATAAGTTTCTGGACCTCGTTGAGTCAGGCATGGATGTGTACGAGGCTCATGCCCGTTCAACCATGGGGTACAATGACTCGCGACCACTCAAGGACGTAAACAACGCCATGCGACAAGTCGCAAAGGCCCGTGTGCTAGGACTAGGTTATGGTTGCGGAGCAGCTAGGTTCAAGGACTTCGCTGGGTTGTTCGGCATGACGTACTCTGACATCGAAGCCGAAACCCAAGTCAGATCATACCGAAGGTCCAACGACAAGATAGTATCGTACTGGAACCTGCTGGATGACGGCCTTAAACAAACTGCAAAGGAAGCTGCCGAGCAAAAGGTCAATACCTCAAAGTCAGTTGAACCCTTGGAGCTTGAGCTTCCAACAGGAAGGGTCATACGGTACTTTGACGTGCAGACTAGGTCTCAAATCTACGATGATCTAAGCGAGCGAACTGGATTATCTGCTGTGACCGAACGGGGAAGTGGGCGTTGGGAGTTTTTCTGGGGTTCTAAGTTGTGTGAGAACGTGATTCAAGCTACGGCTAGGGATGTGTTTGCTGACGCCATGCTCCGCATTGATCGTGGCGGGATCAGAACCGCATGGCATGTCCATGATGAGTTGATCTGTGAGGTGCCCGAAGATCAGGCGGTCGAAGCCAAGGAGTTTGTAGAGCAGGAAATGAGTCGGCGGCATCCTGCGTTACCTAAAATGCCAATCGCCGTTGACGCGCATATCGCTGATTACTATGACAAATGATCCAGTTAATCACCCCTCGCATTACACAAGCCACCCTAGCGGCGTTGAGTGCATACAGGTAACCGAACACATGAATTTCTGCGTTGGCAATGCAATGAAGTACCTCTGGCGAGCAGGACTCAAGAATGATGCAATCGAGGATCTTGAGAAAGCCAAGTGGTACATAGACCGTGAACTACAACGAATCAAAAAACCATGAACAGCAAAACACTCCAGTTCCAACAGGCTCAGTCCAAGCGTTGGATGTTTACCCATAGCCCAGAGTTAGTTGGGTTCTGGCCCCAAGAAACATTCCAAGATCTTACGAACCTTGTGTTCAAGATCGATCCTGTTTGGGAGGAATGTCCGTGGAAGGCTAGGCTCCGACCATCTGAGCGAGTTGGACCAGACGACGATGAAGTCTTCGGGTCCGAATATAGTTGGAGGCAAGAGGCCGCTGACTATCAAGAACGAAAATGCAATACACCGAAAAAGTAGACCAAGTCCTAGCCGAGCTAGGACCAGAATGGACCAATGCAGATCGAGTCAACCTCGCACTGGCGTTGCTCCACACTTGCGGTACGACCGCTAAACAAACTGCCCAAGCAGCAGTGTTTTTCGCCAGCTCGCTGGATGAGGTAAATGAAAAGGACCTATGGCCACTTCGTCATATGTCTGATTCATGATCATAGCGATAGACCCTGGTAAATCTGGGGGTTGTGTTCTAGCAGCAGACGGGTTTCTTGAGGCGGTGCCTTGGAAATCCCCTGAACAAATGGCGGCAAAACTAGAGCGGCATCCCATACAGCGAGCATACATCGAGCATGTGTTCGGTACACCAACCCTGACGCATGCGAAAATCTTTGAGTTCGGTCGCAACCTAGGACAGTGGGAGGGCATACTCCAAGTGCTGTCGGTGCAACGGAACTACGTGAAACCTAGAACGTGGCAGTTCCCACTGAAAATATACGAACGCAACTACAAAAAACGAAAATCGGCCCTACTCAAAGTGGCCAAGCGGAAGTTCAGTGATCTAGGTCGAGTGACCCTAGCAACCTGCGATGCGTGGCTAATCCTTGAGTGGGCAATAAAAAACGACCCAACATGCAAAGACCTGGAATCAGTACTCAAGCTTTAGACAATCATAACATAGTCATGCTGAACCCCGATGAAGCCTTTGAGCGAGTCGGGGTTCGTCGTGCTGGTATGTGGTTGCCGTACCACAACCTCGATGGTGAACCCACAAAGTTCGGGCGACTGCGCCTGACTCAACCTGCTGGCAAAATGAAGTACACCCAGCGAGAGGGCAGTGGTGTTCATGTGTTTTTCCCGAAGGGACTTCCTTTGAATTGTGACGAGTTGTATATCATCGAAGGCGAGTTCAAAGCCATGGCCCTGACCGAGGCTGGGTTCCCTGCCATCGGGATTAGCGGGTTCTACGGTTGGCAACAGAATGGCCAGATCCATCCCGAACTAGATCATGCGCTGGCGTACCTCAACCCAACTCAGTTGTACTGGGTTGGTGATGCCGACACCGTGCTGAATCCTGACTTTTACACCGCGACCAGTCGTATGGCTGCGAAGCTGCCCATCAAACTAGTTCGACTCAAGTGGGACGGCCCAAAAGGGGCTGATGATCTACGAGCTGAGGCAGGTGACCAGTTCAACTCCGTGTGGCGCGGTCTACCTAGAGTCCAAGCTGATGAGGACGAGGTTCAGATGCTCGAACGACTCCTTGAAGTTCACAAGTCAGAGTTTAGTTTTTCCAAGTCAGATGAGTTCACCAAGCTTGCCAAGACCCTCGGTCGGTTCGGTCGCAAGCCAGGGGCAGCAGTCCTGCAAGACAAGGTCCGGTCGATGTTCGGCCTCAAGTCAGGCTTGTTGAAGCAAGCCATTGGTGAGGTCGTCCGTGCCGTGGACAACGGGGACATTGTGTCCGAGGAGGCTGAGGTCGTAGTCCAACGGTCATACACCGATGGGACCAAGTGGTACGTTGACCTGAACAACACCCAGCGGTACACCAAGCTCACGTTGGAGTCATGGCGCAACCAGTTGGCGTACTTCGGAGCGCAGTCCGAACAAATCATGCAAGCTCAAGCAACCGTCGAGCAAAACCGTATGGTCGATTTCGCTGGCCCTTTGTGCGGTCGGACTTTGGGGCTACACCAAGAAGGTCCGCTGCAAGTGCTGGTCACTGAATCCTACAAGTTCATCGAAGGCACCAGTGGCCGCGACTGGCAAGACACAGTGCCTGGACAGTACTTGGTAAACCTCCTAGGCGAGTCACAGTGCGAGTACCTCCTAGGATGGTTGCAGCAAGGACGCAAAGCCATGCGGTTTCCCCAGCAGAATGTGCCAGGACAAGCTTTGTTTCTCGTTGGTACCGTTGGACTTGGCAAAACCTTAGCTCAACGAATCGTCACGGCATGCCTCGGTGGTCGGTCTGCGGATCCACAGAACTGGCTCAAGGGATTGACCTCGTTTAACTCGGATCTGTGGAAAGCCGAGCATCTCATGATCTCCGATGCAACGATACAGGATGACTGGAAGGCTAGGTCCAGACTGACTGGAGCGTTAAAGGAGGTGGTCGCGAACAACTCGTTCCCGTTGCATGCAAAGTTTGCTGAAGCCATGACCATGAAGCCCATCTGGCGACTGTCCATGAGTGCCAACTGCACCGCGAACAGTGTCAAGGCACTGCCATCAGTCGATGAAGACAATCAGGACAAGGTGCTGATGTTGTGGTGCGAACGTCCTGGCTGGGAGTTTCAACGAGGGCTAGAGATCTGGGACTTGATTGGGCCTGATTTAGAGGAGTTCTGTGCTGCTGTGGATGCCTATGAGCTGCCAGATGAACTGCAAGACGTTCGCTACGGGGTTGTAGGCCATGTCCATCCTGAAATCCAGCAACTGGTCCATGGTGAGTCGTCCGAAGGTCAGCTTGAGGGCATTCTGGATATGTACTTTGTGAACAACGATGGAGACCTCGAAGGGAGTGCTGCCATGCTGTACAAGGTGCTTCGAGAATACGGTCCGATGCAGTGGATCAAGACCCCTCGGGGGCTTGGAATGTTCCTCAACAGACTGTCAAAATCAGAGGCTGCAAAGTATCTTGTGAAGGGCAAAACAGGGCACCGAAACACCAAGATTTGGGCCATAAAACCGCGTGATGGCCAAAAACTGGACCCTTGGTAATCAACGACTTACGTTGGAGGGAGTAAAAAACTAGTCCCTCCATGATTTTGACTCAACCGTTGATAGTCAACAGGTTGCGTTGGAGGGACTAGATTTTTAGTCCCTCCGCTAGTCCCTCCAGTCCCTCCAAACTACTAGGCAATTTTTGCCTACCCCTGGAGGGACGGAGGGACTATGGAGGGACTAGATTTGGCTAGTCCCTCCGGTGGAAGTACAACGGCGGCAACGGCTTAACCCCCGTTGGAGGGACTGGAGGGACTACCCCTAATTCTTCTCTGAAGTCTGAACAACATATACTTTTTAGAGTAAAAAAAGAAAAAAAAGATATATTCTAAGGGGGGAATAGAAAAGGGGGGATAGTCCCTCCATCGGGGGTGCGGGAATTTGGTGGCCGTCAGGCCGTTATTCTGGCACCCTTGGGAAGGTAGGTTTTATGAGTTATCCAACACCGGAGGAGTTAGGTGATTTCGCCAAACAGATTATCATGGAAGTCATGGCACCCCGAGGGGGGTCATCGACAGGCTCGGACAAGAGTGGCCCAGGCGAGTGGTACACCAAGGATTGCATTGCGGATCCTCTGTACCATTCCCGAAGGGTTGTTAACCACGCCCTTTCGGCTATCGGCCTTAGCGGCGATGCGGTGGATGCTAATGGGGAGACTGGTTCGGATCACTGGCACCGTTGCCTAGTCAGGGCCGTGTTTTGTGCCTACATGGACCGATTTCCGTTGTCTGCACCCAAAAAACTAGACTGGAAGACCTACTTGCAGTCAGGAATCGACGTAAAGGCCCCTGACATCGATTCTAAGGACGTTTTAAGCCGCGACCTTCCGATCTATCAGCTCGAAGAGTAAAACGCCTCCTAGGTACCTTTACGGAAGATCTACGAGGGCGACCTCTAAATCGCCCCAACCGAAGCAGGGTTCCACTCCATGCCTGATCGCATGGCTAACTTCGAGATCGGCACCTACAGAGACTCCAGGTAGTCGAAGGATGAGGTCGCACCGTTCAACCCAAGGCAGACAGTAGTCGTAGAGCCATGACTCGTCTGACCTTGGGTGTACTAGGTGCTGGAAGTGGTCCAGTAACGGGGCAAAGGGCAAGTGACCCATGTTCATGATGCGCTCGAAGGCATCCATCTGGACCCTTACATTGGAGGTCAGGTCTCCGATGCTGTATGGACTTGCGATGTAAATGCAGCGTCGCACTGTTTTGCGATCCATTGCGACAAACTCACTCCTTCGGCCCTTGCTTGTGCATCCCATCGTAGTTTTTGTCCTTTCGTACATCGGAGAGCCGTGCGCTCCGTGAGGTATTCACTCTCCAAACGCCCCTTGCATCTGCCTCTCATGGAGGAAAGATACCAATCTTTGTCAAACATATCAATCCTTGAGTCGGAAGAACTTGTGATTACCGATGACTGCGACTGGTTTTTGGTCCAGTGCCCAGTATGGCGTGATTCGCAACGTGCAATAGTGATCCGCGTAACCAATGACCGCAGGATCAAGCTCCCCGAATCGACGTACTACACTGATCGCATCGGATGCTGCGGGTGATCGCCATAGGTACTCAAGGTCAGTCTTGGATCGACCGTTCCAGCATGAGAACTGCTTCGGAGCGAGGCAGACTTGCTTGGCAGTTTGCGATCGGTTGATCATGCGTTGCTTCACGACCATGGCGACTGCTTCCATGCCTCTGACCCCTTCCCCCCTAGCTTCCGCTAGGAGGGTCAGGGCGAGTATTTGCTGCTCGTTGGTTAGCTGACCGGACTCGGCTCCTCTTGAGCATCCTCCTGAACAGGCGCATATGAGGCATGCGGTGATAAACCAACCAACCCAATTTGCTGGGCTATATCGTTGGCTGAAAACTGCGCGAATGCCCAAGTTTGACCTGCTACATCGGTCAGTTTGACTGCGTCGTCCCCAAATACTTCCGTGATCGACACGATGTGATCTGGGTTTAGTACTACTACTTTGTCGTTGTCTTGGTTGAATACCAACCATCCTTGTTTTGCCATGTTTTGCTTTCTGTTTGTTGTTGTTTTTGTCTGTGGGTGAAACCATTAGAATATCC
>Ga0181591_10005433_pt1 | contig 11082 bp, 7 predicted proteins | sample 071ome_33_FD_133757 | JGI IMG/M metagenome (GOLD analysis project Ga0181591, IMG submission 133757) | Coastal salt marsh microbial communities from the Groves Creek Marsh, Skidaway Island, Georgia - 071412AT metaG (megahit assembly) | ecosystem: Environmental > Aquatic > Marine > Intertidal zone...
ATGGCGATGGCCAGATTGATCAGGTCTACAGTCTGTCTGGGCCTGGCAGCGAGCGTGGTGCTGTCGTTTTTGGCCTTGATGGTCAGCGTCAGGATGAGGAGACGAACACGATAGAGATACTTCGTGGGCCTCTGCGTGCTGCTGTTGGTGCGAGGCCAACGGCTGCATTTGATCCAGCACTCGTCACTACCGCCTCCGGGCTGCAGTACCGTGATCTGGTGGTCGGCTCTGGGGCAGTGGCAGCAGCAGGTCAGTCGGTGACCGTGGAATACGTCGGCAGCCGTCAGAATGGCGAGGTCTTTGATAGTTCACGGACACGAGGAACGCCGTTCAGTTTTACGCTCGGTGTTGGGCAAGTCATTGCCGGCTGGGATGAGGGCGTGGCCGGCATGCGGGTTGGTGGCCGCCGGCAACTGATTATTCCGGCTAATTTGGCCTATGGCGATAACCCGCCGGGTTCTGTCATTCAGCCGGGCGATACCCTTGTCTTTGATGTCGAACTACTGTCAGCCGGCCGTCCACCGCTCACCCCGAACTAGCCGCTGACGACACGGTACTGACTCAGCCGGCAGGCCTACCACCGGGCTTCCAGGCCCAGGTTTGCCCCGTGCAGAAACACACTGCTGCCGCCGATGAGATTCGTGCCGCTGGTCGCAGTGTCGGTAAAGTCAAACTGGTTTGGGGCAAGGGCGACACCTGTCACCCAGATCAGGTTGTAGCCCAGACGCAGCCACCAGTGGTCACCGAGTCGGCGTGTGAGTGAGTAGTTGAGATCGGCCACAAAGCCAACGCCGGCGTCATTGACCTCTCGGGCTGGCCGATACTCAACGCCAGGAGCGAGTGGCGAGGTAATTGCGTCAGCGTACGAACTGGTAAAGGTGCCAGCGAGCATGGTCTTGGCCCAGCCCTCAACCGCCCAGTTCTTCCATTGCCGCCGTTCCTTCAAGCCAATCTGGGGTCCAAAGAGTTGAGAACTGGTTGTCACCGAGTATGAGGAATAGGGCTCACCTGGGTCTGTCTGCACGTTGAGGTCTGCTGTTTCGCCGAGCCCAGCCCAGCGGAGGCCAAACATCCAGTTCACCGTTCGGCAGTACGGATCATGAACGCGGTCCCACGGAAATGGTGAGTGGGCACCCCCGGTGCGGCAACTGCTGTGGTGGAACAGGTTGGCCTCAAACATGTTGAGGGACGATGCATAGGTCGGTCGGGCTGCATTTGCTGTCGCCCAGCCATTGACAGACTGGCCAAGTCCACCAGGGATTTGAACGCCGCCGACCCCTTCTGTGCGGGCCTCACCGAACATGCCATAGACACCGGTGTAACCAAGTTCCCAGCCCACCTGGTTAGGACCGATTTTGCCGTAGAAAAGCCTGATGCCAGCGGCAGTGGCTGGCTGGAGATCCCGGGTGGTAAGCAGGGGTGCCGACTGGGCATTTTCAGCTAACGTATTTCCGTTGGTGCCGTTGTCGCGTTGCAGAAACAGCACATCAAAGCTGCTATAGCGACAGAAATCGGGACAGCGGCGACAGTGGGTTGAGCTGCCGGTCGAACCAGCCGACCGCGGATGAGAGTCAAAGAGAAAATCTGGGTCAGGGGAAAACGTGAGCACCTCACCGCCGTCAGTTGCCTCGAGCGGCTCCTGAGGGTCGGCTGTTTCCGCGGGCTCCGACGTTTCCTCTGGCTGGTCAGCGGCGTCTTCGGTTTGCGGAATGGCCAGGGCAGCCTGCTCTCCCGGCAATACCGCCGGTTCATCTGCCAGAGCCGGTCCGGTGCTGGCTGCGGCAAGGCAGAGCCAGAAAAGAAACAAAACGCTTTGCCGCCATGGCATTCCCATGACTATCCCCCCAGGATGGAACAAACACTTCTTCTTCATTCATCGGTCGGTTTTTTCAGGATCTTCGGAAAAATCCCTTTTTTTGGCAGAAACCATACAAACCGACCGAAAAGTGCTAAATTATAAGTGCCCGATCTGGGAGGTGAGGCTCAATCGCGATCGCCCGGAAGTCCGTCTTCGGGAGGCCAGACGCTCTCTGTTTTTGCCGAACGCTGGCTGAAACGGGAAGCGACGATCTATACCGGCTGATCCGCTGCGGCAACTCTGAAACAATGCTGAATGATCATGAATGATGAGTCCAATGTGACGACTCGGGAAGAGTCCGGCTGTTTTGTTGTGTTGCTCACGGAGCCACGCATCACCGAGGGGCCGGTGCTCGACTCGGTGCTCGCGGTGCTTGACGAAGCTGGACAGAATGCCGACACCGCGAGAGTGGCCATCGACTTTCAACATGTCGAATTAATGTCGAGCGGCGTGATCGGGGGGCTTGTTCGTTTTTACCGCCAACTCGCCGAGCATGGTGGCCGAGTGGTTCTCTGTGGAGTCCGGCCACCGGTGGCGAGTGTGCTGAAGGTCACCCGACTCGATCAGCTCTTCCAGCTTGAGCCAGATGTCACCAGTGGGGTGCAGTGGCTCAACCGGTAACAGCCTTCACGGGCTGGCTCATCAACGTGTCGTCTATGTCGGGCGTTAATCGGTCAGTTGGCTGATTCTTAATCAGATTTGAGGGAAAGAAAAAACTACATATGAAGTCGGACCAGACGGGCATCGATATTGTCATCGCGGAAGACAGTCGCATTCAGGCCAAAATTCTGGAGCGAAGACTAACAGATGCGGGGCATCGCGTTCGCTGGGGAGCCAATGGCCAGGCGGCCCTCGAACTCGTCCGTGAGCAGCCTCCAGCCATCATCGTTTCGGATATCGAAATGCCGACGATGACCGGTTACGAGTTTTGCAAGGCCGTGAAGAGTGATGCCGCACTCAGGACCATTCCGTTCATTCTACTTTCAACGCTTGCTGATCCACTCGATATTATTCGAGGGCTTGATGCTGGTGCTGATAACTACGTCACGAAGCCCTACGAGACAGATTATCTGCTGGGTCGAATCCATTCTCTCCTCGAGACGCCATTGGCTGCTGATGAGGGTTCGGAGGAGACAATTGATGTCGCCATGGCTGGCCAGACCTTCAAGGTCAAGGCGGGCAGGCAGCAGGTGCTCAATCTTCTGGTTTCGACCTTTGAAAATGCTGTTGCCAAAAACCAGGAGTTGATCCTGGCTAACCAAGACTTGGCGACCGCCAAAGAAAAACTGGAACGCAACAACAAAGAGTTGCAGGAACTCAACGATCAGATTGCTGCCGCCAATGACCAGATGAACCGCGACCTTGAGGCGGCCGCCCGGGTGCAGCGTGCCTTGCTCCCCGCAGAAGAAACCATGGCGTTTTCCTGCGGCGATGTTGCCTGGCGATACGTCCCCTGCCATGGCTTAGCGGGTGACTTCCTCAATGTTTTCCAGCTTGATGAAGACCACATCGGGCTGTTTGTCGTCGATGTCAGTGGTCACGGCGTGCCATCATCACTGCTCTCAGTGACGGTAGGCCGTTTCCTGACGCCGAAATTGTCAGATAGTTCTGTCTTGGTGCGACCCCAGGAAGATGGCTCTGTCGAGGTGGTGCCGCCAGTTGAGGTCGCATCGGAGCTCAATCGCCAGTTTCAGTCAGAAGACTTCTCCGAGTTGTACTTCACCTTCATTTACTGTGTCGTCAACGCCAAGACCGGCGAAGTGAGGTTTACCGCTAGCGGGCACCCGCCGCTGTTGGTGGTGCCAGCAAATGGTGAGGCGGCTTATCAGACCCTCCATAGCCTGCCGATCGGCTTTTTCCCTGAGGCAGAGTATGAAGAGCAGGTCCTGCAGTTGTCGCCAGGAGACCGGCTCTATCTGTATTCAGATGGGGTTACCGAGGCGATGGACAAAGATCTGCAGCAGTTTGGAGACGCAGCATTAGTCGAGGTTGTGACACTCAACCGATCACGCCCGCTCGATGCCGGTGTGAGTGAACTGTTGGAAACGATCCAAGCATGGTGCCAGCCCAAGGGGCCGCTGGACGATGTCTCGATCCTCGGTTTTGAGTGGAAGGGCTAGCGTTCTGCTGAAATGCTGGCCGCGTGTTTCCACAGGCTGCTAGCAAGGCTGGTAGTAACTGCAGCCCACACCGTTTTGCCGCTCATAGTTGGCATGAATGCCGAGCATGGTTTCCGCGCCGCCTAAAAAGAGTGCGGCATCAGGCCGCATGACCTTTCGTGTCCGTTCAAGGACGTCCTGGCGAGTCTTGTCATTAAAGTAGAGCAAGACGTTGCGTAAAAAGACAATGTCACAGGGGGGCATGATTGGCCATTGGCTCATGAGATTGAGTTGCCGAAACTCAACAAGTTTTCGGCACGACTGGGCAATGCTCCACTTGCCCTGAAGTGGGGTGAAGTATTTTTGCAGCAAGGGCTGGGGAAGCCCACGGACAATCTCAATCTCGCTATAGATTCCCTCTCGGCATCGCTTCAGAACATTTTCCGATATGTCAGTCGCAATGATCCGAATTCGCCAGGTGGCCACGAGTTCAGGGAAATGTTCATTCAGTAAAATGGCAATGCTGAACGGCTCTTGTCCCGTCGAGCAGGCAGCGGACCAGATGGTCAGTTGTCTGGCGGCCTGACGATTTTGGCTGCGGTCGGCAACAATCTTTTTCAGCGTCTCAAAAGGGGACTTGTCGCGGAAAAAACTTGTCTCGTGCGTCATCATCGCATTGAGCACGTCCTTTTCCAGTGGCGAATCACTGGCAGCACGAATGCGGTCGATCAGCGTATCGAGGCTGGGGAGTTTGCGGTCTTTGACAATGGGGAGAAGGCGAGCAACAACCAGGTACTGCTTGCTGTCATCAATGATTACCCCTGTTTTTTTCTGCAGGAGCCCACGGAGAAAAGAAAATTGTGGTGGGCTAACTTGCATGGATGCGTCTCAGGGCGATTTGGTCAAAGAAGAGTGAGCTGCCAACGGGCTAGGTTTGTTGCCTGCGGAGACGCATGGCAATATCTGGACCGATCTGGCTGAGGGGCAGGGTTTTGGTGGCAAGGCCATGGCGGACGACCTGACCGGGCATGCCCCAGACAATGCTGCTTGCCTCATCTTGAGCAAAGACAGTGCCGCCCTGCCCGACGATATCTTTGCAGCCAAGGAGTCCATCGCTTCCCATGCCGGTGAGAACCAACGCGAGGGTGTCAGCTCCATAGATCTGTGCCGATGATCGAAATAGGACGTCTGCTGAGGGGCGGCAGGAATTGACGGGCGGGGTGTCTCGAAGTGCGATGCGGACAGACTTTCCACTTCTCACTAATTCGGTGTGGATGCCACCTGGTGCAAGCAAAACGTCACCCGGTTGGACGAGATGGCCATCGGTTGCCTGGCAGACGGGATGGCCACAGATTTTTGATAGTCGTTCTGCCAGGTGCGACGTGAATTCTGCCGGCATGTGTTGCACAATGATCACCGGCGGTGTTGTTGGGCTCACCAAGTGGGGGAGTACTTCTGCCAGGGCACTTGGGCCGCCAGTTGAGACACCGATGACAATTGCTGCGGTCCGCTTCGAACGGCTTTCGGGTGGCCTCGGGGGAGAGGGCGGTGCCTGCGTGTCTGCCGGCGGAGCGACAGCCTTTGCCGGAGGCTGCTTCCTCAGTTTTCGCTTTGCGATGGCGCGGATTTTTGGAATGAGATCGGACTCGATGCGGTTGATAACCGCAGCTGCATCTCCACCGGTTGGCTTGGGGACATAGTCGTTCGCGCCAGCGACGAGTGCATCGAGTGTGGCTCGCGCTCCCCGTTCGGTCAGGGTCGAAAACATCACCACTGGCAGGCGGGGATCACGCAGGCGAATTGCCTTGAGCGTTTCCAGGCCATCCATGACCGGCATCTCGATATCAAGCAGGATGGCATCGACACTCTCATGGTCGAGAAATGCAAGAGCCTTCTTTCCGTCGGCTGCCGTGCCCGCCACTGTCATGCCATCAACGGCATTGATGGTCTTGGTGAGGAGACTCCGAATGGTGGAGGAATCGTCGACGATAAGAAGACGAATTGCCGGAGCATCAACGCTGGGAGGAACAGGGGTGGGAGCCGGCGTTGCTGTGGGATTAGTCACGGCAGCCGTATGCGATGGCTTCAAGATCTCGGTAGAGATCCCAAGTGCCTGCAGCCCAGAGACAAACTCAGATGGAGTAAACGGCTTCGCAAGGAAAGCGTTAGCACCCAGTGACGTTGCCGCGGTTCTGCTGGCTTGATCACTGTCCGTTGAAATCATAACCACAGTGAGGTCACGGAATTGCTGGCTGCGTCGAAGACGCCCCAAGAATTCAAAGCCATCCATTTCCGGCATGTGCCGATTGAGGGTGACAATTGTGGGGCGTGGCATATGGGTGAGTTGATCGAGTGCCTCGACACCATTTGCCGCTTCATGACACTTGAACGAAAGGCTTTCGAGTACCTTCGTCAGAATGCTGCGGACCGGTTTCGAGTCATCAACGATAAGTGCGTACACGGTAGCCTTCCTTGAATACCCGCCGAATCTCTTCGTGCTCACCGTTGCCTTGGCAATTCAACTTTGCCCTAGCCATCGACTGCTAGCGTAATCCAGTGCCAAATGGAATCTTATCCGCGGCGGTACTCCTCGACCAGACGCTGTAGTCCTTGTGCCATTTGGGAAAGTTCTTCGGAAGAAACCTGGGTGTTGCCAGCTCCCTCGGCGGTTCCCTGAGCAGCCCGAGCCACCTGAACGATATTCTGCGCGATCTCGGTTGATCCGGTGGTTGCCTCGGCGATGTTGCGGCTGATTTCGTTTGTCGTCACTGATTGCTCCTCGACTGCTGTGGCAATCTTGGTCTGCAGATCATCAATTTTTTCAATGACGGAAGTAATTTCAGCAATTGCATTAACGGCTCGCTCAGTGTCAGTCTGCATGGTTACGATCTTGGCGCTAATGTCTTCGGTGGCCTTGGCTGTCTCGCGAGCCAGTTCCTTGACTTCATTGGCCACCACCGCAAAGCCTTTGCCCATTTCACCAGCCCGGGCCGCTTCAATCGTCGCGTTGAGGGCAAGGAGGTTGGTTTGTTCGGCAATGGTGGTGATCACTCTGACTACCTCGCCAATTTCTTTGCTCGAACGTCCGAGTGAGTCCATCGTGGTCGATGTGCCCGCAGCCATTTCAACGGATTGTCTGGCAACAGCAGCCGCATCCTGTGAACTGTTGGCAATTTCATGAATACTCAGGACCAAATTCTCTACAGATGAGGATACAAGCTTGGTGTTGCCGCTGACCTGTTCAGCAGCAGCAGAAACGAGGTTGGCTTGAGCAGTTGTTTCTTCGGCTGCTGCACTCATCTGTTGGCTAACGCCAGTGAGTTCTTCTGAGGCACTGGCAAGAGCGTGAGTGTTGTCGACGATCCCGCTCACTAGCGTCGCCTGCCTTTGGGCCTCGCGGTTAAACCGCCGGGCAATACTAATCGAGACAACTAATACCCCAACGGTGGTGATGCCAAAAATGGTGGCAATGAAACCCAAGAGGCTCCTGATCGGCTGCAGGACTTCAGCTTTGTCCATCTCCGAAATAAGTGCCCAGCGAATCGCTTTTTCACCGCCACGAGAGTCTCGGTGAACGGTGATAGGCCGCCATGAAGAGAGGACATCCGCGCCCCGATAGTCTTTGATAATTGCAGTGCCAGCAAGGCCCTCATCAAGCGCAGTGCGGACAGCCTGCGTGTCGACTTTAATTGCGGGGTTAATAATCGTTGTTTCGACATCAAGATCGTCGGTGAAACGAGACTCACTACGGAACATGCGGTCTTCGGCGATGGCGTACGTCTCGCCGGTTTCACCCATGCCAGTGGTTTCACTGATGGTTTCGGTGATTTGGTCAATCGGGAGCTGGAAAACGACAGCTCCGAGAAGTTCACGGCCATCATAGACGGGGGCCGCGATAAAGGCTGCCGGTGCCTGATAGGAGGGCAAATATTTCTCAAAGTTGCCGAAGGCAACGGTGTCGCGACGTCCTCCACTCACCGCTTCTTGGAACGCCGCCGCAAATTCTGTTCCGGCAAAGGAGCCAGTTTTCAATGAGGTTGCGAAGTCGAGTTCCTTATAAACCGAGTAGACAATTGTTCCTGAATCAGCGTCGACAAGGAAGAAATCATAGATGCCTAAACGATTTAGGAAACTGCGGAAGAGCGGATGGTACAGCCCGTGTGTATCGGAATAGGATGAGCCATCATCAGCCTTGTTGAGAAGGTCTTTGGATCCGAGTGGGTTGTCGTTTTGGCGGATGTAGAGGTATTGGAGATACGCCGACGTGTCGGAGAGGTTGTCGAGAAACGCGGTAGTAGGCGGCTCGGTCTGTGTCTGACGCGCGTACTCGGTGGCGAACTCACCGGTGTAATAAGTGGAAAGATCTTTGCGGGCAGAGTTAATGGCCGAGGCATCAAGGCTGTCGTCAGCTTTCAATTCCGAGAAACCAGTTTGAAACGCCTTCAACGCATCAATCGTCATCCGGCTTTCAGCGGTAATGCGAAGCTGATCTTCCATCGTTGAAAAATAGAGGTCGACTGCTTTGCCCGTGATGGTGTTCACCGTTTCCAGTTGCCGGGCGGCCTGCTGTTCAATCGCCTTCGCAGCAGAGGAATAAGCGGCATAGCCCATCACAGCAAGTGGCAGGAGCGACACTCCGAGTAAGGCCAGTAAAAGTTTGTTGCTAAAGATGGCAAGAAGCCCCCGGCCTCTGTTTTTGGCCGCGGGTGTCGTCTGGGTGTGAGTGGAGTCGGACATAGTAGAGACCTCTGAGAGTAAAAGACCAGTGTGAAAAAGGGTGTGGCTATAGCGCCTTTAGCCGACTGCCAGGCCACGTGTTTTTGATGTGAACAGGGGTTGGAAAACGCGTTCGAGATCAAGGAAATGAATCAGCGAATCTGCTGCAGCAAGGACTCCGCTGACGGCGTCAATCTGGGGATTCCCTCTTTCGCTAGAGGGCGTGCCCATTTCATGAGGTTCAAGTGTTACGACATCAAGAAGATCGTCGACGAGCAGGCTGTACCACTCGTTGCAATATTCAACCACCACATTTGTTCGTGGCTTGTCACGGTCATAGGTTGAAAAGCCAAAGCGGATTCGAAGATCGATCACAGGAACAATTCGTCCCCGGAGATTAAGCAGTCCGGCAAGGGCGGGTGCGGCAAGTGGAACACGGCTCAGTGCCGCATTGCGGAGAACCTCGGAAACCAGTGAAACGTCAACGGCAAAGCAGCGGTCAGCAACCAAAAACGTGAACCAACGGTTATCCGCTTTCGGTTGCAGAGGTGACAGTGGCTGGGAAGCGTTTGGATTCATGGCGATGACGATGGTTTATTTTTTGGATTTAGCTCGCATGCGACTGCGGGAAGTTTTTCAGAGCTACAGACACATCGATTACGTCGGTTGCGAGTCCTCCGACAAGAAGGGTTCCAAGCAGGCCGGGCTGCTTCGAGTGTTCAACCTGATCGCTCTCGGCAGCATCAACGTCGAGAATGCGTTTGATGGCCAGGGCGACACTCCCTGTTGGTGTGGTGACAATCACGGCAATGAGTGATGAGCTGGCCTCTAAAGACTCTTGAATACGGGTTGTCCCGGTCATCTGGTCAGGATCAAGAAGCGGTAATAAATGGCCGTCTCGTTTTACGTAGTACTGACTACCAGTGTGACTGATGTCGCCATGCGGAAATGTTTCAAGGCGGATGATGTCTGTCAATTGAACTGCAATCCGACGACTGCTGTAAGTCTCGCAGGCGAGATATCGTGCAGCATTTTGAGTTGAGAAAGCAGTCTGATCTTCCTCTGCTTGAAGTGTGACACCGGCATTTTCGTGAACTCGTGAGGGAATGTCGGTAGCAAGGGCAATCCCACGGAGGTCAAGGATGAGGACAACGCCACCGTCGCCCATGACCGTTGCACCGGAATAGATGCCGAGTGGGGCGAGTAGGCTGCCAATTGGCTTGACCACAATGAACCACAAGCCAACGCTTTCGGACGTTGCTGTCTGCTGTTGATTCGCGGTACTTACGGCATCTACAACGAGACCAAACTCATGGTCATCAACCTGCACGATCACGACTGTTCCGGTAGTAGGGCGTGACTCCCAGGTTCGTAGGCCTAGCCAGCGATCGAGATAGACAACCGGGATGAGCCGATCTCTCAGTCGCAAAATTGGTGCGCCTTCGAGGCCTTCGATTCGGTTGCCGCCCTTGGTGTCTCGTAGCGCGACGAGTTCCTGAACATATGGTTGTGGGATAGCCAGACGCTCACCACCAGCGGTCACAATAAGTGCGGGAATAATGGCTAACGTAAGCGGGATTCGCACGCGGACAACGGTGCCTTCCCCCGGCTTGCTGCTGATGTCAACGGTGCCACCAATCGACTCGATGTTGGTGCGGACAACATCCATGCCGACACCACGACCAGAGATGCTGCTAACTGTTTCGGCGGTTGAAAAGCCAGGTTCAAAAATGAATTGCAGGATTCTCTCGGCCGACATGGTTGCGGCCTGGGCAGTCGTGACAAGCCCGCGGGCAATCGCCTTGGAGCGAATCATTTCAACAGAAATTCCGCCGCCATCGTCAGCGACTTCAATCGTTACCTGGCCACTCTCATGGAAAGCCCGTAGGGAAAGTTGGCCAGCTGTGGGCTTGCCGGCAGCCACCCGAGCCGACGGTTGTTCGATGCCATGATCGATGGCATTGCGAATCAGGTGAGTGAGCGGATCTCTGATTTTTTCGATGAGCGTGCGATCGAGTTCAGTGTCGGCGCCATCAACGCTGAGTTCGACCTGTTTCCCGCAGGTTGCGGAAACGTCACGGACAATCCGCGGGAATTTGCTGAAGAGTTGATCAATCGATGCCATCCTCGTCTGCATCGCAGCTTCTTGTAGTTCACCAGTAACAGCGTGGATGCGGTTGACCGCACTTGTGAGCGCGGGGTTGTCTTCGGCGGTCGACCGCAGTTGATTGCGGGCCAATACCAGCTCACCAACGAGGTCGACGATCGTGTCCAAAAGGCTGATGTCGACTCTGATCGTTGACTCGGCTGCCGCACTGGGGCGAGGCAGTGGAGTTTCCGGTGGAGGAGAGGCTTTCGGCTTGGATGGTGCAGCAGCCGCTGGGAGTTCGGCTGGCTGGTTCTCAGCCG
>Ga0181591_10005434_pt1 | contig 11080 bp, 8 predicted proteins | sample 071ome_33_FD_133757 | JGI IMG/M metagenome (GOLD analysis project Ga0181591, IMG submission 133757) | Coastal salt marsh microbial communities from the Groves Creek Marsh, Skidaway Island, Georgia - 071412AT metaG (megahit assembly) | ecosystem: Environmental > Aquatic > Marine > Intertidal zone...
CACCACCACCGAGAACGATCACGCGCTTACCTTTCATGTTGATGAATTCGCTTGGATCTTTCTCAAATCCGAGACAACGATTCACATTTGAGATCAAAAATGGCAACGCTTTAAAAACACCTGGGAGGTTTTCTCCAGGGAATCCACCCGCCATGTTGGTGTAAGTCCCCATACCGAGGAATACGGCATCGAAGGTTTCCATCAATTCACCGACAGAAATGTCATTACCCACCTCAGTGTTCAAACGGAATTCAATGCCCATACTTTCGAAGATCTCACGACGGCGAGTCATAACCGATTTCTCAAGTTTAAATTCTGGAATTCCGAAAGTAAGAAGGCCACCGATTTCAGGGTGACGATCGAATACGACAGATTTTACGCCGCCACGTGCCAAGATATCGGCGCATGCAAGACCGGCGGGGCCAGCACCAATGATGGCGACTCGCTTATCGGTCCACTCAACATCTGACATATCTGGGCGCCAGCCCAAAGCAAACGCCGTATCGGTGATGTACTTCTCAACAGATCCTATCGTTACAGCGCCAAATCCGTCGTTGAGTGTACAGGCACCTTCACAAAGCCTGTCTTGTGGACAGACCCGCCCACACACTTCTGGCAATGAATTGGTTTTGTGACACAACTCAACAGCGGCCATGATGTTTCCCTGACTGATGAGTTCAAGCCAATTGGGAATATGGTTATGTACAGGACACTTCCACGAACAATATGGGTTACCGCATGCGAGGCACCGATGTGCTTGCGACCCAGCATCTTTGTTAGAAAATGGCTGATAAATTTCAGTAAATTCGCCTTTGCGCTGGTCAAGATCCTTTTTAGCAGGATCCACTCTTCCAACATCTAAAAACTGAAAGTCATTGTTTTTCTGCATGGACATCGTAATAAATCCTCTAAATTCCTACTGCGCACCGGATCTCGATGACGCCAACAGGTCACCCAAACTCGCTGCCTTTGGCTTCACAAGCCAGAATTGACTAACAAATGACTCAAAATCATCAAGAATGGTCTGGCCCCACTGGCTCTTGGTTGCGTCTACATAGTCACGAATCTGCGACCGCAAATGGGCGCGATATTGCTCCATATGCTCTGTACTCACGCGCGCAATTTCGACCAATTCGTGATTGTAGCGCTCAACAAACGCACGAGATTCATCGAGAACATAGGCAAACCCTCCAGTCATACCTGCGCCGAAGTTGCGACCAGTCTTCCCGAGGACGATAACTAAACCACCTGTCATATATTCGCAGCAGTGATCCCCAGCGCCCTCAACAATCGCGGTGGCACCGGAATTACGGACAGCAAATCGCTCACCCGCACGGCCAGCAGCGTACAACGTTCCACCCGTTGCACCATACAAACATGTATTACCGATGATTGATGTGTCTTGTGTCGCAAACTGCGACCCTTCGGGTGGAGCAATCACAAGTCGACCGCCCGCCATGCCCTTTCCGACATAGTCGTTAGCGTCACCGCGCAAGTTCATTTCAACACCAGGCGCATTAAACACACCAAAACTTTGACCAGCCGTTCCAGATAAGTTCAAACGCACTGGATTCGCCATTCCCTCACGTCCATGAACGAGCGAAATTTCGCCAGATAAAGTCGCGCCAACAGAGCGGTCCTGGTTGGTAATCGTGAACTCAAACTCGCCGCCTGCACCAGAAGCAACAACATCACGCGCTGCTGCAATAATTGCTTGGTTCAATGGGGCCTCGTCGTACGGAGGGTTCTTCTCAACAGCACACAGCTGTGGTTTACCTTCGTGTTCTGGCCCTTGATAAAGCACAGGTGAGAAATCGAGTTTCGCCTGACGCTGCGAACGACCACCAACTTGAGTCAATAGATCAGTTCGACCGACAAGTTCAGCCATTGTCTTCACGCCGAGTTCGGCCATGACTTCACGCGTTTCTTCGGCCACAAATGTGAAGAAATGCTTAATCATCTCAACCGTTCCACGGAAGTGTTGTTCCCGCAACAATTCGTTTTGAGTAGCGACACCCGTTGCGCAGTTATTCAAATGACAGATACGCAGATATTTACAGCCCATAGCAACCATTGGCGCCGTCCCGAAGCCAAAGCTTTCAGCACCGAGAATTGCGGCTTTAACAACATCAACACCTGTCTTTAAACCACCATCAGTTTGAAGACGGACTTTGTCGCGCAGGTCATTTGCCCGCAACGCCTGATGCGCTTCTGAGAGGCCGAGCTCCCAAGGCGAACCTGCATACTTAATCGACGTCAGTGGACTTGCCGCTGTACCACCGTCATACCCAGAGATCGTAATCAGATCTGCATAGGCTTTAGCAACACCAGCGGCAATTGTCCCAACTCCCGGCTCGCTCACAAGCTTGACCGAAACCAAAGCTTTTGGATTCACCTGCTTTAAGTCGAAAATCAGCTGCGCCAAATCTTCAATCGAATAAATATCGTGGTGCGGTGGAGGTGAGATCAGCGTAACGCCCGGCACAGAGTGACGAAGTCTCGCAATTAATGCATTCACTTTACCACCAGGTAACTGACCGCCCTCACCAGGCTTTGCTCCCTGTGCGACCTTAATCTGAAGAACCTCCGCATTCACCAAGTAATGCGGCGTGACTCCAAAGCGGCCGGATGCAATCTGTTTGATTTTCGAGACTCGACTGGTACCAAACCGTTCTGGGTCCTCACCACCTTCACCCGAATTCGAGCGCGCACCCAATTCATTCATTGCCTGCGCTAGTGCTTCGTGCGCCTCAGGGCTGAGTGCTCCCAACGACATTCCGGCTGAATCAAATCGCTTCAGAATCGATTCAACAGGTTCGACTTCATCAACTGAAATCGCACGGCCTGCGTCTTTTTCGAGTTTAAGCAAATCCCGTAACGTCGCAACCGGACGCTCGTTCACAAGCTTTGCGTACTTTTGATAGGTCGAATACGACCCGGTCTGAACAGCCTGCTGCAATGTTTGGACTACATCGGGGTTATACGCATGGTATTCACCACCATGCATGTACTTTAAGAAGCCACCTTGCAGAACAGGCTTCCGTTTCGACCACGCAAGCGACTGACGAACCTTTTGGTCATTCTCGAAATCAGAGAAATCTGCACCAGCAATGCGGCTCTGAACACCTTTGAAACACAAATCCACGATTTCATTAGACAAGCCCACCGCTTCAAACAGCTGCGCGCCACGGTAGCTCGCGATCGTTGAAATACCCATCTTCGAGAGAATTTTCAGCAGACCTTTGTTGATACCTTTTCGGTAATTCCGATGCAATTCGAGAGGGTCGCCGACGAGTTCATCTGAATCAACCAAATCATTGATGACGCGATACGACAGATATGGATAGACCGCAGTTGCTCCAAATCCAAGAAGAACCGCAAAATGATGTGAATCGCGCGCTTCAGCTGTATCCACGATGATATTGGCAGAACAACGCAGCCCTTCTTCAATCAAACGGTGATGCACAGCACCAGTTGCCATGATGGCAGACACCACCCACTGGTTTTCGGTCACATGACGATCCGAGAGGATAAGCAAGGTCTTGCCTGACCGCACCGCATCAACAGCTTGCTGACAAACTGACTCAACAGCAGCCTTCAGCCCTAGTGCTGGATCGAAAGCAAGCTCAATCTGTACCCGACCATATTTTGGATGATCAAATGCCTTCAATCGGTCCATTTTAGGTGCAGACAAAACAGGTGAATGCAGAATGACGCGTTCTGCATGATCAGCCGTTTCCTCGAACGGATTCAGCTCCATCCCTAAACACGTTTCTAAGCTCATCACAATCGATTCACGTAATGGATCGATTGGTGGGTTGGTCACCTGCGCAAATTGCTGACGGAAGTAATCAGCAACATGGCGTTGTTCGGTCGAGAGCACAGCCATCGGTGTATCATCACCCATTGAACCGACAGCTTCTTGCCCTGTCTCCGCTAACGGTTTAATGACCTGCTGACGCTCTTCACTCGTCAAATTAAAGAGTTTCAAATACGGAGACAATCCATGCTCTGAGAGCTTTTTCAGATCAGAGAACGGATCTTTCATTTCCGTTTCAAAACGAATTGTTTGCTCGCGCAACCATTGCTTGTATGGCTGGCGGCCTTTGAGCTGATGATCAATATCATCAGCTGCCAACATCTCACCTGTTTCGGTATCAATCGCCAGGATTTCTCCCGGTCCAACACGGCCTTTGGCCACGACATCTTCTGGCTTGTAATCCCACGTTCCGATCTCAGAAGCGAGTGTTAGATACCCATTTTTAGTTTTGACCCAACGCGCAGGCCGCAGTCCATTACGGTCGAGCAAACAGCAAGCATATCGCCCATCTGTTAATACAATACCCGCAGGTCCATCCCACGGCTCCATATGCATTGAGTTATATTCATAAAAGGCGCGCAAATCTGCGTCCATGTCATCCACATTCTGCCAAGCAGGTGGAACGAGCATTCTGATCGCGCGGAATAAATCCATACCACCTGCAACCATCACCTCGAGCATATTGTCGAGACTCGATGAGTCGGAACCAGTGGAATTCACCAATGGCAAGATTTGATCAATTTCAGGTAAACGATCCGACTTAAATAAGTGGCCACGCGCATTGGACCAGTTTCTGTTACCGGCAATGGTATTAATCTCACCATTGTGTGCGAGCAGCCTAAACGGCTGTGCAAGAGGCAAACGTGGGAGGGTATTCGTGGAGAACCGCTGATGGAACACACAAATCGCTGTCGCCATTAATGCGTCGCTCAGATCTGGATAAAAATTAGGCAGATCAACCGGCATCATCAATCCCTTATAGGACACGACGCGACGCGATAGCGAGCACAAATAATTCTCTGGATTAGATGCGATCGCACGCTCAATTAAGCGCGACGCCATGAACAATTCATTATCGAATTGCTCTTTACTTTGTCCCTGAGGCTCAACGAACACCTGCTTAAAAACCGGCATGTTGCCGCGAGCAATCGGGCCAAGATTTGTTGGATCCACTGGCACATCACGCCAACCGACCACGGCCAAATTACGCGCAGCTAACACATCTTCAATTGCCTTAGTTGCCTGAACTTCGGTCGCCGAATCGGTGGAAAGAAAAACCATTCCCACTGCGAATAACTCACCGAGCTCCGCACCGAAAGCATCTTGTGCCGCGCGACGCATGAACGCATCTGGCATTTGAAACAATAGACCACAACCATCACCTGTTTTACCGTCGGCGGCAATACCACCACGGTGCGTCATCCGGGTCAGTGCTTGGATTGACGTCATTAATAGATCGTGACTTGCCTCACCTTCACAATGGGCGATTAGACCGAAACCACAGTTATCGCGAAACTCACCAGGTGTATAAAGACCTTTGGTCATATGTTCATTCCTAAAATACACAGCCAATGGGGCTGCAACCTCAAATAATACGGGGCGTCACACGTCCCGACGAAATCGGACACCGGATCTCGCGAGCTCGTATCAAGCTCCAGCAAATCGTCCGTGTCAATTGGACTCAACCGACTGAATCCATAAAGAAAAAGGCCGCGTAGTATATGACTCTAGCGAACGCGGAGCAAATGAAAGGTACTGCCTTCAGACTACTGTTTATTTGGCGTCAAGGGAATTGTTGTAGGCTTTACGGCCCGAGAATCTTCGTTATCCATTTGAACAAATATCAAGACAGCAACGAGCGCTGCCATCGCAATACCAATCGCAATGACGATGGAGGGAGCGATCCGCAGCACGGAGGATGCCTCGTCATCATGCTCTGACAGCATATCGACAGTCGAGGCTGGATCCTCTTCTGCAACCGCTCTCAGTAATTGCTTCGGATGGATGGCGTAGTGCTGAAGCAATCGAGGCGCTCGCATCGATACGTCCGTCGTTGGGTAGAGCTTAGCGCATGCTTCCTCGAGATCATGTTGATCCCAGCGCGGTAGCAGGATGGTGCTCGAAAGTGCAGGCTTTGGCTTTAATGCCTGAAGTCGGCTGACTAATGTTTCTTCTCCAACCAACAGCACTGACCAACGCCGCCCATAAGCGCCGGAACTCAACTCATGAAAAAGCTGTAGTACGTCATTCGGAAGACAATGCGCGTCATCTACAATAACTTCTGGAACGCCATGTTCGGTTCCCGCCGGCTGCTTATGCTGCAGTCGCGCCAGCATCTCAATATCAGTTCCTTCTGGACGCAGCCCAACGAGCCCCATCAAACGGAGTACCGCATCGGTTCGATCAGATATCAGTTCACCCTCAAGGCGCAATGGGTTCACAGGACTTCGGAGAACTAGCGCCTCGGCCACCGTACTTTTCCCTTGGCCAGGGGCACCGACTAACACAACCAGTCGCTTCGCCCACCGAACGGCGGAGCGAATTCTTTCAATACAGGCCTGTTGCGATCGAACTAGCGGCAGCACGCGTTCAGCACATCAAGAAGCAGTTCATTAGGAGCTTGATCCTCGACGTAGGCATCGCCCAAAGAGTGCATCAATACGAGGCGAAGTCGGCCATCAATATTTTTCTTATCAATAGCCATGTGCGTCATAAAATCATCTGGCGTCATACCCGCTGGTGGCTCAGTTGGAAGCGCTACGCGCTCGCATACAGCAATCACACGAGCAACATCAGCATCGGATAGCATCCCCATTGCCCGTGACAAACGGGCCGCCAATACCATGCCCGTACCAACAGCTTCACCATGAAGCCAACCGCCATAGCCCAAATGTGCTTCAATAGCATGACCAAACGTATGACCGAGATTGAGTAGAGCTCGCACACCACCCTCTCGTTCATCGCGAGCAACAATATCAGCCTTCATTTGGCATGAGCGCTCAATCGCAACAGAGATCGCTTCAGCATCTTTAGCCATTAAGAGATCAACATTCGACTCGATCCAAGCCAAAAATTCATCATCGCCTAACAAACCATATTTGATGACTTCAGCCATCCCTGCAGACATTTCTTTTTCAGGAAGCGTGGTCAAAACATCCGTATCGATAAACACAGCAACAGGCTGATGAAACGCCCCAATCATATTTTTGCCGAGCCGATGATTGACACCGGTTTTACCCCCGACCGATGAATCAACTTGTGAAAGCAGTGTGGTTGGGATCTGTACAAAATCAATGCCCCGCTGATAAGTCGCAGCTGCGAAGCCAACCATGTCTCCAACGACACCGCCGCCCAAGGCAATCATCGTTGCATTCCTTGAAAAACGCTGAGTAAGCGCTTCCGAAAAAATGACATCAAGGGTCCCGATATGCTTATGGCTTTCACCATCGGGCAGAATCACTGTCGCTACGTCAAAGTCTTTCAACGCCGAAACAACGCGATCTAAGTAAAGCGGTGCGATACTCTCATTGGTCACGACCAGAACTTGGCGACCTCGAATCACAGTTGCCAACAAATCTGAGTCAATCAAGCCGCTTCCGATGTGAATTGGATATGCGCGATCGCCCAATTCAACTTTAAGCGTTCTCATCACTCTGCCCCTCAATGTGTTCAATAATCTGACGCACTACAATAGATGGATTCGTTCGCCGCGTCTGTACCTGTATTGACGAATAAGTACGGTATAAAGGTTCACGCTCGCTAGCCATTGCCTTGAGCTTGGCCTTTGGATCTGCGACCTGCAACAGCGGCCTATTTTTATCATTTTTCAACCGATCAAATTGCGTTTTTAAATCAGCTTGCAGCCAAATCACATGGTCCTGATGCCTCTGCAATAGATGCTGGTTTTCAGGGCGCAGCACGACACCCGCACCCGTCGATACAACCACTGCGCCTTGATCGATCAACTCTGCAAAAACACGTGCTTCACGCTCGCGAAAACCAGCTTCGCCTTCAACATCAAAAATCCAGGGAATATCTGCACCACAACGCGCCTCAATTTCCTCGTCCAAATCAAGAAACGGCAAATTCAATTTTGTTGCGAGCAAACGACCGACTGTCGTTTTACCCGCACCGGTGGGGCCGATCAAAATGAGTGGAGATGAAATGTCTGGCATGAAACCTCAGTTACAATACGCGGCGCGTGATGAATATTAGCAGTTCTGATTTAAAGGCTCGACGCTGACTTGATTGAAATGCATGGCCAAGTAAGGGAATCGATGACAAACCGGGAACTCCGACAGTAATGTTTTCCTCTTTCGATTCATAAATACCGCCGAGAACGAGGGTCTCGGCAGGGTCGACGGTCACTCGAGTATTCAATTCGCGTGTCTCGATGATAGGTCCTTGCTGCGTCGACAGTTGACCAACTTGATCTTGCCGAATATCCAAGGTCATCTCGATCCGCCCATCGTCTCTGAGAACTGGCGTCACTTTGAGCTCAAGCACTGCATCTTTAAATTCAGTCGTGGTACGACCCTCTTCATCGACCGTGACGAAAGGCAACTGCTGCCCCTGGCGTATCGTTGCGGCACGACGATTCGTTGTTACAATCCGCGGCTCTGAAATTACTTCACCAACGCCCGATGACTCGAGCGCTTGTAGCTCAAGCGCTAAAAGTTTTGGATCAGAAACAAATGCCAATGATAGCGCTGAGCGACCCGACTCACCGCCCAAGCCGATCGTCTGGCCTTGAGCTCCAGAGCGCCCCGCTTCACTCGTAGCGAATGACCAACGAATCCCCAAATCTCGACGCTTATCGACATCTTGTGAAACCAATTTTGCTTCAATCAAAATCTGTTTCACCTCGATATCGAATACTTGAATGAAATCCTTGATGGATGAAAGCTCAGACTGACTGCCGCGCAATATCAAGCGGTTCGTTTCAGGATCGGCAATCACTGAAACATTGTTGCCGAATTGCGTATCGGATTTAGCGAGCAAATCCAACACTTGCTGGGCCTCCCGATGCCTTAACTCAACGACCAAGACACTATGATTACGAACAATGTTCTGAAGCCGATAAACATCCCCAACCTTGACGGCTGCTAAAGAGGCAGCAGACGCTATCATCTCGATTGCCTCGTCGTAATCAGAGGCCATGCGATCGAGCGAAATGAGAGGGTTACTGCTCTCAGGGACTTCGACTCGGATACCAGATGCATCCGTAAACATAGCGATCACTTCATCCAATGGCGTTTTTTCGAATGACAAAGGTAATGGATCTGATGCGAATGCAACTATAGAGATGAACCAAAACATACAACTGACTATGAGCTTTTCTGTACGCATGTTCGTCCTAATGAATTTTTGAAAATAAAACGTTGATCTCGATAGGCCAAAAGCCGCCAATCGCGATCAATCCAATCCCCGGATCGGAGACGCCGGACTTGAGATGGAATCAGTTCAATCAACAGCTGATCCCCAAACTGAGCCTTTAGCATAGGCGATGGACACTCGGCCACCTGGCCAAATTGAAGACTTGTTACGCTGCCAACATTTTGAGATGCATGAACATGCCAACGCACATTCTTTTCTGGCCTAGCATGCGATAAAGATCGAATGAATCATGTTGGCCAGTCACATCGACGTGAAACGTCCAAAGATCCGCAGAGGCTTTCACCTGTAGCACATCACCAATACGCTTCAATTGATTCGCGAGGTTCATCGCATCAAAAGGCAGAATGTCGAGCGCTAGTTGGCTAAGCCTGGCCTCAAGCTCGCGCCTATCTTCGCGCAGAATTTCTTCTCGTGAGGTCTCAAATATCAACTGACGCTCCTCAATGAGGCGGTCAACATACTGATCAAATACCGGTTTAATTACCCAAAAACCAAGCCCCACACTCACGCACAAAAACCAACAGACCAAAATGAGGTTGGTATACCGAACAATCCACATGGGATAGCTATCCATCTGAGATTTCCAGCTCGGCTACGACCGCATGTATTCCTGGATCGATTGAACGTACGATCAGTGCTGGACTCGCGTCTGCCCGATCAAGTTGACTGAGATCTCCTAGCTGCACCCGTACCGTTGTTTTCGTAGGCTCATCAACAACTGACATCAACCGCAAAGACCCTAAAACACTCAACCGTTCTAACCGGGTCAATCGGGAAGACAAATGAGCCACTTGTTGCTCTTGTATCTCTACCGACTGAGCGAGCTCGTTCACTAACTTGTCATCAGCCATCAAATCAAAAGCCAATTGATCATTGGCTTGTCGCAGCAACTCTAATTCATCAGATTGATTCGGCAGATCTTGAATGAGTGACGCAAGCATCACCCAAGCAGACAGAGCAACAGAACCCAAGCTGAGTGTCAAAAAAGCACACCATCGCAGGCACCAGAGATAGCGCTTGCGTATCAAGGACCCTCGCCAATGCGTGAGATTCAGCACGGGAATTGTCCTAACAACAGATCTTTCGGAGTAATTGACCAAACCATTGGCTGAACTGAACCGATGCGACTTATCCAAGCTGATAACTGACTGTCTGATTTGGACGACAACCAAAATCCAACGCGTGTCACCTTCATATTTGAAACAAGACAGCCAGTCCGTTCAGATTCACAATGCCAGACAAAGACCCCATCAATCTGATGCTGGCACACCCAATCCGATTCCGGGGTGACGGTTTCTAGAGAGTCATAATCAAAAATCTTTGAGAGCACATCAAAAGCTTGAGCCCGAAGACTTGCACACATTTGGAGCGCTTCTTCATTCTCAACAAAATCGAAATAATCAAAGCCTGGCCGACACAATCGATGCCGATCCCGTTGAGCACTTAAGACTTCTCGATGGATCCAAAACTCTGACACGATCACATGCTGTGGATTTACATCTTTCGGAAAGCAGTCGAATTGATAGCGGTGACAATCTCCATCATTTATCCAATAAAGCGAATCAGAGCTTAGATACACTCGAGACTGACATGATGGGTCGGTTTGCATGGGATCCTCCAATTCCGGAGAGCCAAGCAGGAAATTAAACTCTGTCAAATCGATATTGGACTTTGATTTTAGGTACACTTTGACCCAACACTTGGAATGGAAGCATCGTGACAGGCCCTATACGTTTTCTAATCAGCCTCGCACTGACATCAGCGCTATTAGGAACAGCTGTCCTGGTTGGTGGGTATCTCTACCTGAAACCGGGACTTCCAGACGTCGAATCACTGCGTACGGTACAATTGCAAACGCCACTC
>Ga0181591_10005439_pt1 | contig 11077 bp, 10 predicted proteins | sample 071ome_33_FD_133757 | JGI IMG/M metagenome (GOLD analysis project Ga0181591, IMG submission 133757) | Coastal salt marsh microbial communities from the Groves Creek Marsh, Skidaway Island, Georgia - 071412AT metaG (megahit assembly) | ecosystem: Environmental > Aquatic > Marine > Intertidal...
ACTTTTCCAACAGCTGAAAAACAAATTCAACAAATCAAAGATACTTATGGAGAAAAAAGAGATTTAAATAAAAATATCGGAAATAAAACCCAAGCCAAGGTTGAGCAGATTTTTCAAAACTCAGTTAATGCAGATCAGTTTAGCCAATATTTAAGTGAAACATCATCTTTTCAAGACTTTGTATTTTTACAATCAGCTATTGAAGAAGTCTCAAAAAGACAAGCCGAAAGACAATTTTCAAGCTTAGTGAATAGTCAAAAATCCGAAGTTGCTGATTTCTCTGCGCTAGAATTAGCATCTATTTTAGACAAAACTCGTCAAACTATTGTAAGAACAAATGAAATTATAGGAGAAAAAGATCCAGGTAGTTTGTTTCACAATATGAAGCAAGTTCACGAAAAGCAGTGTAAAGCAGAATAAACCAAATAAATTAATTAATAACAAAAAAAATATGACAGCATTTTTATTACCAATCATAATTTTGGTACTGATAACTTCAATTAAAGAAGTTAAACAATACGAAGAGGGGGTTAAGTTCACCTTAGGTAAGTTTACAAAAGTAACTAATCCTGGATGGAGAATCGTTTTACCCGTTTTTCAAAGTATGGACGTTGTAGATATGCGTACTAAAGCCGTTGATGTTCCAGATCAAGAAGCAATTACTTTAGATAATATTTCAATTTCGATTAACGCAGTTATTTATTACAAAGTCAAAGATGCTCAAAGAGCTATTTTAAATGTTGAAAGCTACAGATACGCAATTTCTCAACTAGCTCAAACAACAATGCGTAATATTGTAGGTACAGTTGATTTAGACACATTGTTAAGATCCAGAGATCAAGTTGCAGATCAAATTCGAAACATCGTAGAAAAAGCCTCAGACGAATGGGGAATTAATGTTGAATCAGTAGAATTAAAAGATGTAAGGCTGCCAAATGATCTTAAAAGAACTATGGCTAAAGAAGCCGAAGCTGAAAGAGAAAAAAGAGCAGTAATAATCAAGGCTAAAGCAGAGCTAGAGGCCTCTCAAAATTTATCCCAAGCAGCTCAACTTCTGGGATCATCACCAGGAGCCCTTCATTTAAGAACACTTCAATCTATAAATGATTTATCGTCAGATCAATCAAATACAACCATTTGGATGGTACCAATTGAAGGTCTTGAGGCTTTAAAGGGAATTAGCGGTCAACTTCCTAAGGTTCCAAAAAAATAAAAATTTTAAAAGCCCATATTAAGGGCTTTTTTATTTATCCGATTTCAGACCCAACAGCTTCCAGAAAATTGCTTAGAACTAAAATTAAAAGGTTTAACGGTACAAATATAGACTGAAGATCCTCAATGTTAAACACAATAGTCAAACCAATCATTAAAGTTAAAAAGCAACCAATTGCTCCACCCGTAAAATTTCTTGATTCTTTCGATAACAAAATTTCAAATAAATTATTTATTGAAATAAAACAAACAGTTAAAATAAATATTGCTAGCATTCCTTTTGCAATTGAAACGAAAATAAATGGCAATGCAATTAAATTTAAAACAACTTGGTTAATCGATAATTTAATAACCAAGTTTGCAAATCCATCATTAGGCAGTCTATAAGCTACATTATAAAAATAAGCTCCAAGTACATTGTTTAGTAACACTACAAAGTTAAAAACCAAAATAAATATTATCGCAAAACTCAGTCCACTTTCGATTGAGATACCAGCTTTGCTGAATCCTAAAAACATTGCAAGTCCAATCCCAGAGCTAATAAAACCTGCAATAATTGATAAAACTATATAATTAATTTTTGAAACTAAATTATTTTCCATTTTTTTTTGTTAATTCTTCTTTTATAAGTAAAAATACAGCCAAGCTAATATAAATATCAGCAAAATTAAAAACTGGCCATACTTGTAGGTTTATAAAGTCTATTACATATCCAAGTCTGATTCTATCAATTAAATTTCCAATAGCTCCCGCCAGGATTAAAAAAGTAAAATCTTCAGTTGTATTATTTTCATAGTAAGACCAGATTGCCCAAAATGATATCAAAACTGCAATTATAACAAGAATTTCTTTAGGAATTGGAAGTGAAAATGCTGATCCAAAATTCTTAACAAGTAAATCTGGAAACTTAAATTCAATCAAAAATTTTGAAAGTTGGTCTAAAGCTAAGAGTAAAAAAAGTTTTTTCCACATATAAAAATTTTTTTTACATAATAAACTATTTTTTTAGAAAAGTTAAAATTAAAAAAATCTAAATTTCAACTTCTATTTTCCGTCAAAAGTCACTATAATTTTAAAAACTTTTATTATTACATTTTGAATAAAAAATATTTTAAATTTTTACTGCCTGTAATTTTGCTTATTGCATTTGGGATCATAATGATATCAAGTATTGGAGTACCCAAATCCATTGATTTAACAAAATCTATCAATGATTTATACCCAAGTTGTGACACCCAAGGGGTTAATTGTTATTATCTTTTGGTTAAGCATTTAATCAGAGTTTTTTTGGGAGCTTGTGCTTTAATAGTAGCTTCGAAAATTAATTATAAACTTTATAAAAAATATGCAGTATTTGGGTTTTCTGCAATGGTAATTACTCTTTTTGGAGTTTTGATTCTAGGAAACAGTTTCAATACAACTGCTACTTCTTGGATAGTCATTTTTAACAGTTCATTTCAGCCTACTGAAATTGCAAAACTTTCTATGATCTTATATTTTGCAGTTTGGCTTGATCAAAAAAAATCTGTACTGCACGATTTTCAAAAAGGATTTGTTTCTTTTGGGATTCTTGCATCTGCAATCATGCTGCCTGTTGTGTTACAACCAGATCTTGGTTCTAGTATGGTTTTTGGAGTAATTGCATTTTGTATGTTTTATTATGCTGGCGCACAAAAAAAACACTTACTTGGAACATTTTTAGTTGCTCTTGTTGGAGTTTTGCTGGTTCTTCCAACTAATCCATATTTAAAACACCGTTTGAATGCTTATATTAATCCAAGCTCAGATAACTGTGAAGTAACCCAAAACGGATATAGAAGAGACTATTGTTGGCAAACCCAGCAAGCAAATATTGCAGTTGCCTCAGGTGGTTTTTTTGGACAAGGATTAACCAAAGGAACTCAAAAATCGTATTGGCTGCCTCAAGCCTCAGATGACTTTGTATTTGCGGCATCTGCTGAGGAAATAGGATTCTTTAGATCAACTTTAGTAGTGGGACTATTTATGTATTTAATTTTAAATGGATTTTATTTTGTTAAACGCATCAAAGAAAATTACGCAAAGCTTATTGTTTTAGGTGTAACAACCTGGATTGCAGGCCAAGCATTTATTAATATTGGAGTAAACATTGGACTACTTCCTGTTACGGGTATTACATTGCCATTTATTTCTTACGGAGGATCCTCAATGTTAGCTACTTGTTTTGGGGTTGGAGTTGTGATAAATGTGATTAATAATAATTTAAAAAACATCAATGAAAATAGCACTGGTAGGAGGGGGAACCGCCGGACACATTATTCCTAGTATATCTGTTATTGAGAAGATTTTAGAAATTGATCCAAAAACTCAATTCTTTTTTGTAGCTGCAGATCAAGATTTAGACAAGAAAAATTTAGAACAGTTCAAAAATAAGTATTTCCTTCCGATAGCTAAACTAAGAAGATATTTTGATATTAAAAACTTTACTGACATTTTTGTTTTAACTAAATCGATATATAAATCTATTCAAATCTTAAAATCTGAAAAACCAGATATAGTTTTTTCAAAAGGTGGATTTGTTGCAGTTCCATTTTGTATTGCAGCTAAATTTTTAAAGATACCAATTGTAATGCACGAATCAGATTCTTCTATTGGCCTTGCAAATAAATTAATTATGCCTCTAGCAAATCAAATTTGGTTAAGCCATCCTAATTCTATTAATAAGAAATATTTATCTAAGACTTACGTTTTGAATTTACCGATTTTAAATTCTTTAATTTCTCCAGAAAAAAGTTTTGAATTTCCTGAGTTTATAAACCCACACAAAAGAAATCTATTGATTTTGGGAGGATCTCTTGGAGCCGAATATCTTAATGAAGTGATTTTCGAGCATAGAGAAGAGTTAAAGCATGAATTTAATATTATTCACGTAATTGGAATGAAAAACTTTTCTAAAAAGTATCAAAAAGAGCAATCTTATATTCCTTTAGACTATGTTAAAGATCTTGGGCCAGTTTATGAAATCACCGACCTTTGTCTTTCAAGAGCCGGCGCCGGAACTTTAGCGGAGCTAGATAGTCTTAAAATACCTGCCGTATTGGTTCCACTTACTAAAGAAGGTTCACGTGGAGATCAGTTATTGAATGCAGAATACTTTGTTGAGAAAAATCACACTTCCAACATTTTACTAGAGTCTTATTTAGATTCCAAAAGCTTAATTGAGCATTTACTAAAGCTTCCAAATAGATCATCTAAACACTCTCCTAGGAATCAAGAAAAAGTATCCGAAAAAATCTATTCCTTACTTAAAAAAGCCTCTTCAAAAGCTAAATAAGCAAATAAAACTATCGAAAGCCCAGAATCTTCCATGGGATGCAAAAAAAGCATTGGCACAAACAAAGATAATAAAATATATGCGTTATCTTTTTTATGCTCCCAGAATCTTTTTATAAGGTTAGAGAAACTTAAAACAAATAAAGAAAACCCAATCACACCAGTATTTAAAATAACCTGAAGAAAATGGCTTTCAGGAATCAAAGTTTGCATTACTCGGCTTGCTGGTCCAGAAAAATTCAATCCATGACCAAACCAAAAGCTCTCAAGAATAACTGGTAAATTTTCTACAAACTTAACTACATGTTCTTGAGTTGATAGATTTGCATAATTCAAGGAGTATAAGATAACTAATACAAAGCTAATTGCTGCAAAAGTGATTTGCCATTTTTTAATATTATTACGAAATTTCAAACTAAAAAATGTTAAAAACGCCAATAAGCTACTCCTAGAAAAAGTAAAAAATACCGAAACAAAACTAAAAAATTTAACTTTTAAAGATCTACTTAAAAAATTAAGTAACAAAAGGTGCAAACCAAAATGGTTTGGTGAGCTCAAAAATCCTTGAAACCTACATAAGTCCTTGCCTTGAAGTTTTTGGCAAAACGCTTGGTTTTGATTTAAGTAAAAAGTTGACCAATCATCTCTGTATCCAAGTTTAATAAGTAAAGAATTGTTACTAAACATCCAAATTAAAAGGCTAAAAGCTAAAGCTAGCAAGGAAGAATTAATGAAATATCCATAAAATTTTTCATATTTAAAATCTTCAAATGAATTGAAAAATAAAAATATCATCAAATAAAGTATTTCGTACTTAATTCCAAAAATAAAATTTTTAATACTAGAAAATTCTAAAATTCCAATCCCTAAAATAAACAGCAAATATAAAAATTGATATCTGTTTTTATAAAAGTAGTTTTTATCAAGATTAACATGTGACACTAATCCCGTTAAAATTGAAATACCTAATAAAAATTCTATCAATACAGAATTAAAATTAGAGATTAATGCACTAAATGGGATTGCTATCAAAAGTGCTGAAAATGAGTAGGAAAATAATTTTTGTGAAATATTCATTGATCTTGCAATTTTATTTAATTTTTGTAAAATAAGAATGGTTTTAAGCCAAAAGTTTAATCAAATCAAAGTAAAGAATTTAAACTTATATAGTCTATAAAGGCAAATTTATTATACGTTCAAGAAGAAAAAATCCCAAATCAAAAAAAGGGTTATTAGTACGCAAGTTTATATCTAACGCTGAAAAAGCGTTATATACTGTATTGAAAATTAAAAAGAAACGAAGACCTGGGGCTTACAAAAGGTCTTTAATGTCTAGCAGGATTAAAGTTGAAAAAAATCCAGAAAAGCAGATTCTTACTAATTTAATTGCATATTCTTTTATATTTTTGTTGGTTACCTCGACTTCAGCTTCGAATTCGCTTTTAGCTTCCAATTTAGATCTTAATGAAAATTACAATTATTATCTTTCCAAAGAGGATATTGAATTTAACACTTCTCAATTAATAACAACTGACGAAGGGTTTTTGTTAAAAACTATTCCAGTAACTAATGAAGCCGAATTAGATAATGATTTAAACTTTCAAGTTCATCAACTTCAACCTCTTGAAAACCTTGAGTCTGTAGCTCAAATGTATGATTTGGATATCCAAACTCTTATTTGGGAAAACGAAATTGTTAATATTGATTCTATTAAACCAGGAGATAGCTTAAGAGTCCCTCCAATCGATGGAATAACACATGTAATTAAAACCGGAGATAACCTTACTAGTTTAGCTAAAAAGTACGATGTGGATTATACTTTGATAGACAAATTCAACACTACAAACACTCGTCAGCTTCAACTTGGAGACCGAGTTTTTATTCCAGGTGGAAAAAGAATCGAAGTTAATTTGATTGCTGAAAAAACAGAGGATACTCAAGAAGAAAATCTAGTTGCTGCAAATAATGAACCAGCACCAGTACTTGATTTAAAAGATGAAAGCAATCTTGTTCCAAAACTTGCAAATCTTGAAACCGATGTAAATGCAAACATTTTACCAAATATACCACAGCCAGATATTGATCCAGGAACAACTACTGAAATTCCAATCCGACAAAGATTAGACAGTGTTGTTGATTATAGTACTCAAACTGACAAGGTAATTAACCCTGTCAAAGAAGTTGTGGTTACTAAAGAGATTCTCAAACAAACTGCTCCAAAAACTAACGGATTCTGGGGTAAAGTTACAATTGGAACTGTTACTCAAGGTTACAGAGCTGGTCACTATGCTCTTGATATTGCTAATGTTAATCGTCCAAACATTTGGGCGGCAGCTGATGGAATCGTTGAAACCGCAGAATACGGATGGAATGGAGGATACGGAAATTATATTATAGTTGATCACCAAAATGGATATAAAACTTTATACGCCCATAATGAAAAGTTATTTGTAAGCAAAGGCGATAAGGTTTCAAAAGGCCAAGTTCTAGCTCAAATGGGGAACTCAGGGAGAGTATACGGTGCAACTGGAATTCATATTCACTATGAATGTCATTTAAAAGGTGCAAGAATCAATCCTTACACTTGTATGCAATAATTTAAAATATGCTTGAATTAATTATACTTTCAATAATCCAGGGAATTACTGAGTTTTTTCCAATCTCTTCGTCTGGGCACTTAGTCTTATTTCAAAGCTTACTTGGTTTTGATCCCCAAGGATCCTTAGAATTAAATGTGCTTTTACATTTAGCCACCTTTTTTTCTATTTTAGTTTACTTTAAAGATGAAATTCAAAGCCTTATATTTGGACTTTTTCAACTTCGAAAAGACAGTTTAATACTTTTCTATCAAATGGTAATTGCAAGTATTCCTGCCGCTATTGTAGGCTTTACTTTTAAAGATACTATTACTTCAATATCAACTCCATTTTATGTGAGTATATTTTTCTTAGTAACTGCTACTTATTTTTATTTTACAGAAAATAAATCCAAGAAATTTGATATCCAAAACCCTTATTTATTTGCATTGATAGTTGGTTTGTCACAAAGTTTAGCTTTGTTACCGGGAGTTTCTAGAAGTGGAATTACTTTAAGTACGGCACTTTTAATTGGTGCAAGTCGAGTCAAAGGTGCAAAATTCAGCTTTTTAATTGGACTTCCTGCGATTTTTGGAGCCTGTTTGCTAACTTTTAAAGATAGTACAAATTTGGGGCTTTATTTAAATACGGAATATTTAGTTTCTTTTGCAGTATGTTTTCTGGTTGGGTATTTTTCAATTAAATATCTAATGAAGATTTATCAAGAGAAAACCTTAATACCATTTGCCAATTACTTATTGTTATTAGGAGTTATTCTGGTTTTAAGTTAAATATAAAAAAAGCCCCGAAGGGCTTTTTAAAGTTTGCAATTAATCTTTATTTTCTTCAGATTTGCTATCTTTTGCCTCAACAACTGTACCAGCAGGTTTTTTGAAGAATTCTTTATGAGAGAAATTCAAACGTCCTTCTCGGTCTACTTCAGTAAGTTTTACTTTAACAATTTGTCCCATTTTTAGAATATCTGACGGATGATTGATTCTTTCTGGACTTATTTTAGAAACATGAAGTAATCCTTGTTTACCTGGCATAATTTCCACGAAAGCTCCAAAGTTTTCAATTCTCACAACTTTTGCATCAAATGTTTCACCAGCTTGAGGTTCGTAAGTAATTTCTGAAATTCTTCTAACAGCTTCATCATAACCTTCTTTTGTTTTTGCACAGATTGTAACTATACCATCTTGTTCAATCGAAATTTCAGTGTTAGTTTCAGCTGTTAATTTTTGGATAGTTTCACCGCCTTTACCAATTACTTCTTTAATCTTATCTGGATTGATTTGAATAGTAGCAATAATCGGAGCATATTTAGAAACTTCGCTTCTTGGCTTGTCAATTACGCTTTCCATGTGATCTAGAATATGATTCAATCCATCTTTAGCTTGGCTTAAAGCATTAGCTAAAACTTCTTGTTTTAAACCTTTTAGTTTAATATCCATTTGAAGAGCAGTGATACCGCTTCTAGTACCAGTAACTTTAAAGTCCATATCTCCAGCAAAATCTTCTAACCCTTGAATATCAGAAAGGATTTTAAATTGAGTCTCATCTTCATTTGAAACTAGTCCCATTGCAATCCCAGCAACTGGAGCTTTTAGAGGTACACCTCCGTCCATTAAAGATAATGTTGATCCGCAAACAGATGCCATAGATGATGATCCATTACACCCTACGATTTCGCTTGTAACACGGATTGTGAATGGAAATTGTTCTTGAGTAGGAATTACAGCTAAAAGTGCTTTTTCAGCTAAATTTCCGTGTCCTATGTCTCTTCTAGATGGACCTCTGTTTGGTCTTGCTTCACCAACCGAATAAGCTGGGAAATTGTATTGATGATAATAAGTTTTTTCTTCTTCTTCAAAATAATTTTCAATTAAAAGAGCGTCTTGAGGACCTCCAAGAGTCATTGTTGTAACTGCTTGAGTTTCACCTCTTTCAAAAAGCCCGGAACCATGAGTTCTTTCAAATAATCCAACCCATGAATTTAAATTTCTAATTTCAGTTAGACTTCTATTGTCAATTCTTGAATCTTTTTCTAAAATATTATTTCTCATTACTTTTTCAAAAGCCTTGTTTAAAACATCGTGTACATTTGATTTAGAAATAGTCTCTTGTTCAATTTCCGATTCTAATTTTTCTAAAACTTTTTTGAAAACTTCTTTAAACTTAGCTTTAAAATCTTTCTTTGATGTGATTTTAAATTCTAAATCACTAAAATCGATAGCTTGAGTAATCAAAGCAACTTTTTCGTCTTCTAATTTAGAGATTGTGAATTCTTTTTCTTCAATATCGAATTCTTTTGCAAACTCTAGTTGATGTTGGCAAAGTTCATCAATGTGCTTAGATGCTAAAGCTAAAGCTTCTAACATTTTTTCTTCAGAAATTTCGTTGGCTCTTGATTCAACCATTGTGATTGCCCCAAGTTTACCAGCAACTAGTAAATCTAAATCTAGATTATTAACTTCGTTAAATGCTGGATTTACAATAAATTGGTCATCTTTTAATCCAATTCTTACTGCTCCAACTGGACCTTCAAAAGGCATACCTGAAATAGTTAGGGCCATTGAAGCCGCATTCATTCCTAGTACTCCAATGTCACTTTCTGGACCTTGAGATAGGGGAGTGATTACGATTTGCACTGGGTTAGTTGCTCCTTTTGGAAAAAGTGGACGAATAGGTCTATCACAAATTCTAGCATTTAAAACCGCTTGAGTACTTGGTCTTCCTTCTCTTCTTGTAATTCTATTGTGGGGAATTGATCCTCCTGCACAGAATTTATCTAAAAAATCCACAGTTAGTGGAAAAAATCCTGCACCTTCCATGGCTTCTCCCATGGTTGCAGTAGCTAATACAACTGAATCTCCTGATTCAATTACAACACTACCATCCGCTTGCTTTGCAATTAGTCCAGACTTCATTGTAAAGTCCGTACCTGCAAGCGTAAACTTGTATTCTTTCATTTATTTTTTTTATTAATTTTTCTTTTTTCTACGCAAGTAAAATAGCATTTTATAAAAAAAAATAAAACCCCATAAGGGGTTCAATTTTTATGCTAAACTTAATTTTCCTGAGATATCTTCGTAAACTTCTTGTTTATTATCTCTTAGGTATTTAAGTAATCTTCTTCTGTCAGCTACCATTTTGATAAGACCTCTTTTAGAGTCGTTATCTTTTGGGTGTAGTTTTAAATGAGCAGAAAGATCTTTAATTCTTTGAGTTAAAATCGCAATTTGAACAACTGGAGATCCAGTATCGTTAGAACTAGTTTTATACTCTTGAATAATTTTTTTCTTTACCTCTTGATGCATATAAGTATTCTTAAAATGTACCTAGATCCTATCAGAAAAAATTATTTTTGACAAGTCTTTTTCTTTTAAATACTTTACAAATTGATTCAAGTATTATAACCAGTCTTTTTTCTTAAAATAAAACAGCATTAAACCAAGCACTACAGCCATAATTATTAGGATGTCAGTGAAGTTATTTGTTGGCAAATCTACATTCATTCCATACATTCCTGTGATCAATGTTAAAGGAAGCATAATCACAGAAAAAATAGTCAAAACCTTAATTACGTTATTAGTTTTTTGAACAATCATAGTTTCGTTTGTTTGGTGTAATGATCCAACAAGTTCTTTAAAACTCTCTAAAGTAGAGTGAATTTTTTCGATTTTATCTACAATATTATCAAAGTAAATTTCAAGGTCCTCGTCTGATTTAGAAAATCTAATATGTTCAAGTTGTGCTAAAACCGCTCTTTGCGGAAAAATTATTCTTCTGAAATTTATAATGTCTTTGTTTATTCTTAAAATATCTTTCAACATATTTCTGTCGGAAGAAATATTAAAAACCTCTTTTTCTAAGTGATTCAATGTTCTAGTGATGTCATCAACCAATGTAAAGCATCTTTCAAATAAATCATTTAAAACATAATATAATAGATAACCAGTTCCATTACACATAAT
>Ga0181591_10005442_pt1 | contig 11072 bp, 9 predicted proteins | sample 071ome_33_FD_133757 | JGI IMG/M metagenome (GOLD analysis project Ga0181591, IMG submission 133757) | Coastal salt marsh microbial communities from the Groves Creek Marsh, Skidaway Island, Georgia - 071412AT metaG (megahit assembly) | ecosystem: Environmental > Aquatic > Marine > Intertidal zone...
GATGACCGACATGTCTACATTATCCATTTTACTAGTGACTATTGGCATACCCTCAGCGTCAGCATCAACAGTTTCAATATTTAATGATGCGCCGATAAAACCATGCTCCTGCATTATCAAACTATAAATAGCTTCGTTAGCACCTGCAGCCCCTAATCCATGTCCGGTTTGTGATTTGGTTGCACTAATATGTGGAATGTTATCTTTAAATACTTCTTTAACTGCTTTTAATTCTGTGACGTCACCAGCTGGCGTGCTGGTTGCGTGTGCATTAATATAATTAACAGGGGCATTTATATCCTTCATCGCAATTTGCATACAACGAGTTGCACCTTCACCAGATGGTTTTACCATATCAAATCCATCAGATGTCGCACCATAGCCTATGACTTCAGCATAAATACGCGCATTTCTGGATTTGGCATGTTCCAGTTCTTCGAGCACCAGTACACCTCCACCACCTGATATAACAAAGCCGTCTCGATTTGCATCATAAGGGCGGGAGGCTTTTTCGGGAGTGTCGTTGTACTTAGATGAGAGTGCGCCCATGCTGTCGAATAATAATGTTGAAGTCCAATGGAGTTCGTCACTACCGCCAGCAAAGATCATTTTTTGTTTGCCTGCCTGAATAAGTTCATAGGCATTTCCAATACAATGCGCGCTGGTAGCACAGGCAGAGCTAATTGAATAATTTACGCCTTTGATTTGATAAGCAACAGATAAACAGGCGCTATTGGTGCTTGCCATAATTCTGGGCACCATAGTCGGACCAACCTTGCGTGCACCGCGTTCTCGCATGGTATCGATAGCTGCTTGCATATTGGCATTAGAACCACCACCGGAACCCACGATTAAACCAATCTCCGGATCAATAATTTCTTCTTCACTTAATGAAGCATCAGTCATAGCTTCTTTCATGGCGAGATAAGCATAAGCTGCACTATCACCCATGAAGCGTTTTAGTTTGCGATCGATCAATGTATCAAGATCAATATTAATTGCACCATGCACATGTGAACGAAAACCCAATTCTTCGTAGGTAGCAGAATGTTCAATACCCGATGTACCATTCTGTAATGAATTAAGTACTTCCGCTTTGTTATTGCCGATACTGGATATAATACCCAATCCAGTTACAACTACTCTTCTCAAGATCAATCTCCCTAAAAATCCTCTGTTGAGGTAAATAGACCGACTCGTAAGTCTTCGGCATTATATATTTCTCTGCCATCAGCAAACATGGCGGCATCAGCTACTCCCATAACCAGTTTGCGTAACATAACTCGCCTCATATTGATTTCATATCGAACCATTTTAATATCTGGAGTCACCTGACCTGTAAATTTAACATTACCTGCACCTAGAGCTCGACCTTTTCCTGGTGCACCAGACCAGGCGAGAAAAAAGCCGACCAGTTGCCACATAGCATCTAGTCCAAGACAGCCTGGCATCACAGGGTCACCCTCAAAATGACAGTCAAAAAACCAGAGATCAGAGTTAATGTCCAATTCGGCGATGATATGTCCTTTCCTGGCACTACCGCCGTTATCGTTAATTTCGACGATACGATCAAACATTAACATGGGGGGTAAAGGTAGCTGCGCATTTCCTACCCCAAACATTTCTCCAAGCCCGCAGGCAAGCAATTCTTCTTTGGTAAAACTATTTTTCTTATTCATTCTTGCAAGTATCTCATGCTAAGAGACTTTTTTCCTGATCATTATTATGGATTGTTATTCTCAAGCGACGACGCTTGACAGTCAGTTGATGCCGATTAGACTTCACGCTTAGTTAATCATAAGGCTATTTAGTATGTCATCAAAATTTGGATCTCTCCCAAGAAAACAAACCGTTGCAGTCAAGGTTGGCTCAGTGATTGTCGGAGGTGGTCATCCTGTGGTTGTGCAATCCATGACTAATACCGATACAGCTGATGCTGATGCTACTGCAAAACAGGTACAGCATCTGGCGGCAGCTGGTTCTGAAATTGTCAGAATTACCGTGAATACGCCTGAAGCAGCTGCCCAGGTTGCCAATATCCGGGAAAAACTGGATGCCGTTGGTTGTAGTGTGCCGTTAGTGGGTGATTTTCATTACAACGGACATAAATTACTGACTGAGTATCCTGAATGCGCCGAAGTATTGGCAAAATACCGTATTAATCCGGGTAATGTAGGCTTTGGCCGTAAGAAAGATGATCAATTTGCGACGATGATTGAAAAGGCTATTGAATACAATAAACCCGTCAGGATAGGAGTGAACTGGGGTAGTCTGGATCAGGAACTCCTAACCGGAATGATGGATGACAATGCTAAGCTGGCCGAGCCTTTAGATACAGAAGATGTGATGCGTGAGGCCTTGATTGTATCGGCGCTAAATAGTGCGGCTAAAGCAGAAGAGATTGGTTTAGGCAGAGACAAGATAATTTTGTCCTGCAAGGTTAGTGGAGTACAAAAATTAATAGCTGTCTATCGAGATTTATCAAATCGATGCGATTATGCCGTGCACCTGGGTTTAACTGAGGCTGGTATGGGATCAAAAGGTATAGTTGCTTCTACTGCGGCGATGGGAATGTTGTTGCAGGAGGGGATAGGCGATACGATTCGTGTGTCATTAACCCCTGAACCCAATGGTGATCGTGCAAAAGAAGTCATCGTTGCACAGGAGATTTTGCAAACTATGGGGTTACGTTCATTTAATCCACTTGTCACAGCTTGCCCCGGGTGTGGCCGTACTACCAGTACCGTATTTCAGGAGTTGGCAAATAATATTCAGGCCTATGTACGTAGTCAGATGCCGATCTGGCGTGAGAAATACAACGGCGTGGAAGAAATGAAGCTTGCTGTAATGGGATGCGTTGTAAATGGCCCGGGTGAAAGTAAACATGCCGATATCGGAATTAGCCTGCCTGGCACAGGTGAAGCACCATCTGCTCCCGTATTTATCGATGGAAAAAAAGTAATGACATTAAAAGGCGATAATATTGCAAATGATTTTCGTCAGATTGTCGATGAGTATGTTGAAAAGCGTTATGCCAAGCATATCTGTTAATTATAGGATGTTTTCTATATTTAAATATCAATCAATCCTAGTGCTTACAATTTTCTATTTCAGCTTTTACCCATGCGGGTTAGGGTGATCTCATAAAAAACTATTTACAGAAGATGTAATAATACCGGCGCTGAAATACAAAGTTTATGACATAAAGAAGTTATCTATCGATAAAAATAAGCAGCTAACAAAACAGGCTTGACGCGCCATTATAATTACATGTGTGACAAACTTGGCATGGTGTATTTGTTTATCGATGTGGATTCTCTGGATATTGAAAAATATTTATATTATCAGTTAGTTATGAAATTTTTCAACTAGTTGAAGAGCAGGAAAAATTGATTCTAAAAAGATCCTATAGCCAGAACCACTAATTTGCTAAAATGGATTTTTGCAAGCAATGGCATCATATTTCACTATTTTAAAAGTGTGGTGTATTGCAATATTAGTTTTTACTAGCCGATTTATAGAGTTACTAAATCATTGCAGTAGCGTTATTATATAGTTATAAAAAGACAAAATGTCTTAATTACAGAGTCAAACCAAGTCAAATACTACTAATAATTAAATTGACCGGGAATTCATTAAATCAAATTAGAGAGATAAAAGTTTATGTCAGTCGATAAATTATATTCAGTACCCGCAGACATCGCCGCAAATGCACATATTGATAAAACTAAATACGATGAGATGTATGAACGTTCAATTAACGATTCTGATGCGTTCTGGGCGGAACAAGCAGAAACATTTCTGGATTGGGATAAAAAATGGGACAAGGTGCAGGAATGGGATTTCAAAACTGCCAATGTGAAATGGTTTGAAGGAGGCAAGCTGAACGTCAGTGCAAACTGTCTCGACCGTCATCTTGAGAAGCGAGGCGATCAGGTTGCGATTATCTGGGAAGGTGATGATCCACAAGAAGACAAACAAATTACTTATAGTGAATTACATGAGCAAGTTTGTCGTTTTGCCAATGCATTAAAAGCGGATGGTGTAAAAAAAGGCGATCGTGTGTGCTTATATATGCCCATGATTCCGGAAGCAGCCGTGGCAATGCTTGCTTGTACACGTATTGGTGCTGTTCACTCAATCGTGTTTGGTGGTTTTTCACCTGATGCATTAAGTGATCGTGTTAATGACTCCGATTGTCAGGTGGTCATTACCGCTGACTATAGTTTACGAGGTAAAAAACAGATTCCACTTAAAGCTAACGCAGATAAAGCTTTGGCAAACTGCCCAAATGTTAGAACCTGTGTCGTTGTTAAGCGTACCGGTGGAGATATTGAATGGAACGAAGGACGTGATCGTTGGTATCACGAATTAGTAGATGCAGCTTCAACTGATTGTCCGGCTGAACAAATGGATGCAGAAGATCCATTGTTCATTCTTTATACATCAGGTTCGACCGGTAAACCTAAAGGCGTGCTTCATACAACTGGTGGTTACTTACTTTACGCAGCGATTACGCATAAATATGTATTTGATTATCAGGAAGGGGATATTTACTGGTGTACAGCCGACGTTGGTTGGGTAACAGGTCACTCCTATATCGTTTATGGTCCTCTTGCGAATGGCGCTACCTCTGTCATGTTTGAGGGAGTTCCTACTTTTCCTGATGCCAGTCGTTTTTGGCAAGTTGTCGACAAATGGAAAGTAAACTCTTTTTACACTGCGCCAACGGCGATTCGTATGTTGATGGGCCAAGGTGATGACTTTGTTAAGAAAACTGATCGCAGTACGTTACGGATTCTTGGTTCTGTAGGTGAACCAATTAATCCTGAGGCCTGGGAGTGGTATCACAAGGTAGTGGGTAATGAAAAATGCCCAATCGTTGATACCTGGTGGCAAACAGAAACGGGTGGCCATTTGATAACGCCTTTTCCAGGGGCAACTGTATTGAAACCTGGTTCAGCAACGAAACCATTTTTCGGTATTGAACCGTGTTTAGTTGATGATCAAGGTAAAGAACTTGACGGCGCGACGGAAGGAGCTTTATGTATTAAGCGACCATGGCCGGGCATGATGCGAACTGTCTATGGTGATCATGATCGCTTTATCGAAACCTATTTCAAAATGTTTTCTGGTAAATATTTTAGTGGTGATGGTGCGCGTCGTGATAAAGATGGTTATTACTGGATCACTGGTCGTGTTGATGACGTTATCAATGTTTCTGGTCATCGTATGGGAACAGCAGAAGTGGAAAGTGCACTGGTTCTTCACCCGGCAGTGGCTGAAGCAGCAGTAGTTGGTTATCCACATGATATTAAAGGTCAGGGAATCTATGCCTATGTCACTTTAATGAGTGGTCATGAATCTTCTGATGATTTGAAAAAAGAATTGGTTCAGCATGTACGTAAAGAGATTGGTCCAATTGCATCTCCTGATGTAATTCAATGGGCACCGGGCTTGCCAAAAACTCGTTCAGGTAAAATTATGCGCCGTATTTTGAGAAAGGTTGCGGCGAATGAGCTCGATAATCTTGGAGATACCAGTACGTTAGCAGAACCAGCTGTTGTTGACGATCTAATTGAAAATCGCGCAATTAGATAATCAGGAATAATCATTATATGAATCTAGATAGGGTTACGGCTGGCAAGAATCCACCAGAAGAAGTCAATGTCATAATAGAAATTCCTATTCATGGGCCACCGGTCAAATATGAATTGGATAAGGAAACAGGTGCAATGTTTGTTGATCGTTTTCTTAATACTTCTATGCATTACCCATGTAATTATGGCTATATTCCAAAGACGTTGGCAAAAGATGGTGATCCAGTTGATGTAATCGTTATGACACCTGTCCCCATTATTCATGGTGCTGTTATAACTTGTCGTCCTATCGGTGTTTTGAAAATGACTGATGAGGCAGGTGATGATAGTAAAGTGATGGTGGTGCCTATGGACAAGGTGTCTAAGTTTAGTCGTAATGTAGAATCCTACAATGATATTCAATTTGCGCTATTAAATCAGATTACTCATTTCTTTGAGCATTACAAAGATCTAGAGCCCAACAAATGGGTGAAGGTAGATGGTTGGTATGAGGCGGATGAAGCCAAGAAAGAAATTGTTGATGCCATGAATGCTTTTCAAAACTCTAAAGAGCAATTACATTACTAAGTATTTAATTAATAAATGTTTTTTTTGCAAGTCTGGCTCTAGAGCTACTACGAGCAATTGTGGAATTTTTTTGCTAAAAAAATAATGTTGCATTGCAGTATATTGCAGTGCATCATATGCACTTGTATTATATTTTTTGAATTTAGCAAAACGGAGATTACAGAAATGCAAAACGAATTTTTCGAAAAAATGACTGAAGCTGGCAAGTCATCTTTCGCAACCATGCAAGCCTTTGGTGAAATCAATACCAAAGTGTTGAAAGAATTATCTGAGTTACAAATCAGTCTAGCCTCATACAGTATAGAGTCTGGTGTTGAATTGACCAAAACCTTAAGCAGCACTAAAGACTATAAGGGTTTTTTGTCAACCGAAGCTGAATTTGCCAGCGAATATGGTAACAAAATGATGGAATACGGTCGTAAAGCAGCTGACGTTATAACTGGTTCACGCGATGAATTTGTTGGTTTGTTTGAAAAGACTATGGAAAGTGTAGCTGTTGCTGAAAAAAAGCCGGCAAATAAGCGTAATAACAAAAAAGCTGCTTAATTGTAGCTAAGTTGTATCAAAGCCCGCATAACCGTCATGGTTTGCGGGCTTTTTTAATACTAAAATACGAAATGTTCACCAAAATGAGACGGATTTGAGTTATGAGTCAGAATTTCAATAATCCATTTGGCGGTCTTGATTGGACCGATTTACAAAAACAAATGCTGGAAACCTTGATGAATTTTGGAAAGCAAAACACCAGTTTTTCTTCCAGTGGTTTTTCAAGCGGTAATGGTAATCAATGGGCTGATGCTATGGATATGTGGTGGCGTGCCTTTAAACCTAGTTCCAGTAACAATAATTTTGAAATGTTTAACAAAATGCTGGAGCAATCTCGCATGTTTTATTTATTGAGTGAACATTTTTCAAAAATATTTCAGGCCTTTGAAAATACCAATCAAACAGAACAAAGTTTAAACAATTTATTGGTCGAGCAATTCGAGCAATTACAGGCTGTGCTGGATCAACAGCATAATATGTTTTCCTGGAGTCAAATTGTTGATCAGTGTGAACAGCCTGCTCAATTATTTAAAAATCTATTCTCTGATAAGTCGATATTTTCCGGTATGCCGATTAATGACTTCAGCCCGGAAGTAAAAAAAATACGCGAAAAATTTTTTACTATGCCAGGTCTGGGTTATAGCCGTGAGATGCAGGAAAAAATGCAGGAAGCATTAAGGTTATGGGCGCACTATCAGGATAACTATCAAGAGTTTCAGACAATCATGTCTTGTCTGAATCATGAAGCGATGGATTTGATGCGTAAACGTCTGATGAAAATGCATAAGGACGGTGAAAAAGTAGAATCGATGCGACAGATTTATCATATCTGGGTCGATTCAAATGAGGAGGTTTATGGTGAATTTGTATTTACTGAAGAATATTCAGAATTGAATGCACGACTTGTGAATTCACTGATGGCATTTAAGAAACAAAGCCATGAAATTACCGAGGACTATTTAAAATCAATGAATTTGCCAACCAGCAGTTCGATACAGGCGCTGGAGCGCAGACAACATGAACTTCGCAAACAAGTTCGTGATATGCAGGCTGAATTAAAAGCTGTAAAAGCTGAACTCGGTAAAACGCAAACTGTTAGTAAGAAAGTGACTGTCGAAGATAAAAAGGCAAAGTCCGAAAAACCTAAAACCAAAGCCGAGCATAAGGCCAGCAAAAAAACGACTAAAAAAGCAGCAAAGCCAACAGTTAAATCTTCTTCCCGGGCTGTTAACTTAAATAAATCAAGAAAGAAGAAAAGTGAAAAACAGGCTGCGACAAATAAGAAGTCGGAAATTAAAAATGCCGATGATAAAGGCATGATTGAAATCAAGTTTTAATGAGGGACATAAAGATGAATCCTTTTCAAATGAATGCAATGGATATCGTTGGCGAGATTAACGAATTCAATTCGAAACTGGCGCAAGGTCTTAAAACCCTAAGTGAACTGGATGAGATTGATGTCGGCGTCTCTGAGAAAGAAGCAGTTTATAAAGAAGATAATCTGGTGCTTTATCATTTCAAACCTCGTGTAAAACAAAAGAATGCCGTGCCACTGCTTGTGGTTTATGCACTGGTTAATCGCCCATACATGGCGGATCTGCAAGATGGTCGTTCCATGATTCAGGGATTACTTGATGAAGGCCTGGATGTTTATTTAATAGATTGGGGTTATCCGCAAAGCGTTGATAAGTATTTAACACTTGATGATTACATCAATGGTTATATTGATCGCTGTGTTGATGTTGTACGAGAAACTAGCAATCAGCAAAAAATCAATTTGTTAGGTATTTGTCAGGGCGGCTGTTTCAGTTTGTGTTATACCGCCTTGCATCAGGATAAGGTTAAAAATCTGGTGACAACTGTTACGCCAGTTGATTTTCATACCAAACATGACCTGCTTTCACATATGGTACAAAAAATTGATATCGATCAGGTGGTAGATACCATGGGTAACATTCCGGGCGAAATGTTGAATTGGACCTTTTTGACATTGAAACCTTATTCATTGATGGGTCAAAAGTATGTTGATCTGGTAGATATACTTGATGATAAGGATAAAGCACTTAATTTCATGCGTATGGAAAAATGGATATTTGATAGTCCTGATCAGGTTGGAGAAACCTATCGTGAGTTCATTAAACAATTTTATCAACAGAATGGTCTGGTAAAGGGAACCGTAAAGGTGGGCGAACAAATAATTGATCTGCAAAATATCAAAAACCCTGTGCTAAATATTTATGCTAAAGATGATCATTTAGTACCGCCGGATTCATCCAAGGCACTTGAAGGGTGTGTGGGTACTGATGACTATCAGTCTTTAGAATTTCCCGGTGGACACATTGGTATATATGTCAGTGGTAAGGCGCAGAAAATGATACCGCCATCTGTTAGTCAATGGTTAGGAGAGCGTTGCTAACCAGCCTAACTTTGTCAGGGCTTTTTTGCATGTTTGAAGCCCTATGCAGTTAGCCGTTTTAGACTGGTCGGGTTATTTGGTAATTTCGTATAAATAACCCCTAGACTAAATTGTGCCCTCGGAAGGGCCTGTTCTATTGCTTTTCTAACCAGAGGAAGGCTTCCACATTTTCACCCTTTCCATAGATATATGTCAGTTTTATTTGTGCTAAGACATGACATTTTTTGAAGCCCAAAGATACTAATCGATAGCCTGACATATACCTGATTCTACTACTTTACCACGGGCAAAGCATTGAGTAACCTGAAACTGTGAGTTCGGTATCGCCTTGTTAAGCCGCTTTTAAAAACCATTGGAAAGCGACAAGCAGAATCAAGTATAATACTTTGCATCAATTAGGAGTAACCGCAAAGGTCACTCCTTTTTTTATGTGTATTGAGAGGTAAATTTTTGACTGTTAAAGCATTATTAGCATTAGAAGATGGCACCTTGTTTCACGGCAAGTCTATAGGGGCATCCGGTGACTCAGTAGGGGAAGTGGTTTTTAACACGGCACTCACTGGTTATCAGGAGATCCTTACTGATCCTTCTTATTACAAACAAATCGTTACGTTGACCCATCCTCATATCGGTAACACAGGTATTACTCCTGAAGACGAAGAGTCAGCAGGCGTATCTGTGAGTGGTATGGTGATTAAAAATTTACCTTTTATTACCAGTAACTGGCGTAGCAAGGAGTCGCTTGGTGATTACTTAAAGCGACACAACATAGTAGCGATAGCAGATATTGATACTAGACAATTAACCCGTCATTTAAGAGAGCAGGGCGCATTAAAAGGTTGTCTTGTTGCTGGTGAAAACATTGATGATAGGGCAGCCATTGCTAAAGCGAATGAATTTCCTGGCTTAGTAGGCATGGATTTGGCAAAAGAAGTCACAGTAAATGAGCCTTACCAATGGACAGAGCGGACCTGGTATGCGAAGAATGGTTATGAAACTCCTACCGTAGAAAATATTTATAAAGTGGTGGCATATGATTTTGGAGTTAAACGAAATATTTTACGTATTTTAGCGAATCTTGGTTGCGAACTGACAGTTGTTCCTGCTATGACACCTGCTAAAGAAGTTCTGGAAATGAAACCTGATGGTGTATTTTTATCAAATGGTCCTGGCGATCCGGATCCATGTGATTATGCGATTAAAGCAATCAAGATCTTTATTGAAAAAGGTATACCAACTTTTGGTATTTGTTTGGGGCATCAGTTACTCGCTCTCGCATTGGGTGCGAAAACAATCAAGATGAAGTTTGGTCATCATGGTGCAAACCATCCCGTAAAATCTGTAGAAGATTCAAGAGTCATGATTAGTAGTCAAAATCATGGTTTTGCGGTTGATGAAAAAACATTACCGGAAGTATTGCTGGCGACACATCATTCTTTATTTGATGGGTCGTTACAGGGTATCCACCATCGTGATAAACCTGCTTTTAGTTTTCAAGGGCATCCTGAAGCAAGCCCCGGGCCACATGATTTACGTCCTGTCTTTGATCATTTTATTGAATTAATGCAGGCCTATAAAAAACTCTAAACTATGCCAAAAAGAACAGTCATCGATAGTATTCTCATCATCGGCGCCGGCCCAATTATTATTGGGCAAGCGTGTGAATTTGATTATTCTGGTGCTCAGGCGTGTAAAGCATTACGTGAAGAAGGTTATCGCGTTATTCTGGTAAATTCTAATCCGGCGACCATCATGACCGATCCGAATATGGCCGATGCTACTTATATTGAACCCGTGCATTGGCAAACACTTGAACAGATTATTGCCGAGGAATAGCGTGATGCCATCTCGCCGACCACTGGTGCGCAATCAGCATTGTGATATGTCGTAGACCTAGAGAGGCATGGTGGTCTGAAAAAAGATGGAGTTGAATTGAGCGGTGC
>Ga0181591_10005452_pt1 | contig 11062 bp, 12 predicted proteins | sample 071ome_33_FD_133757 | JGI IMG/M metagenome (GOLD analysis project Ga0181591, IMG submission 133757) | Coastal salt marsh microbial communities from the Groves Creek Marsh, Skidaway Island, Georgia - 071412AT metaG (megahit assembly) | ecosystem: Environmental > Aquatic > Marine > Intertidal...
CTGCAAAGAACTTGCAGATCGTGGACGGTAACGTGTACTTGACTCTCGAAGTCGTGGAGAACGGCGGTGTGTTTAAGCACCACGCTCACGTCAACTTCCCTGGAGCAACCGAAACCGACCTCAACGCTCTCGTTGACTCGATTGTTGCTTCAGCGTTCCCTACCGCCACGGCAGTAGCATAACTGTAGTTCTCTGCACGAGATAGGGGCCAAGCGCCCCTTTCTTTGTTTTATTATATTTGCATTATGCCTACAGTCAAAAAGAAAAAAGGAACGATGCCCAAAATGAAGATGGGTGTCCATAAGTCACGAGAGGGTGGATTGACGGCCAAGGGTGTGGCTGCGTATCGCAGAGCTAACCCAGGAAGCAAATTGAAAATGGCCGTGACAGAATCAAATCCCACTGGCAAAAGAGCCGCTAGACGAAAGTCTTTTTGTTCTCGTATGTGTGGGATGAAGAAAAGACTTACTAGTGCAAAAACTGCTAACAACCCAGACTCACGCATCAACAAGGCGTTGCGTAAATGGAATTGTCGTTGCTGATGAATACAGTAAAGAAAAATAAAGGTGGAGAACTTAATGTCAGCAACAAAAAAGTTTCTGTTCCAGCACCATCAGGATATCATTGGATGATGGATCGTGGAAGATACTTTCTTATGAAGGGAGATTATAAGCCTCATTCAAAGGCAGTAGAGAAAGCAGAATTTAAACTCGTGTCTCATGGCTAAAGTTGTCAAAGATGCTTGCTATCACAAAGTAAAAGCCAGGTATAAAGTCTGGCCGTCTGCATATGCCTCTGGTGCTTTGGTAAAGTGCCGCAAGGTTGGGGCTAAGAACTGGGGGAACAAATCATGAAAGACGAAGGTCTGAGAAAGTGGTTTGGTAGAAACCAAGGGAGGGGATGGGTTGATTGCAAGGCTTCAAAAAGAGCTGGGAAGTTTGTACCGTGCGGAAGAAAGAAGGCTGGAGAGAAAAGAGGTACAGGCTATCCTGCGTGCAGACCAACGATGGCTCAATGCAATCAAACTGGCATGAGGAGAAAGAAAAGTTCTGAGAGAGTTTCCTGGAAGAAGGCCGAGTGCGGAATGAGAATTATTAAAAGCAGATAATTACTATATTTGCACTAAACAACCAAAATAAAAATGGCTACTACTACTGCATCTATTACTGTCTCTAGTGGAGATCTCACTGGGGATGCTTTGTCTTTGAGCACTACCGCAACCTTGACTAAGGCTGGAAGCGCTACTGGACTTGATCAAACGTCTGGCGTTGCCCGCAAGTTTTTTGCTACGGCACAGACCGCGTACAACTTGATTGCTGCTGCTGATTACACGGCAGATAAAGCTCACAAAGTGTACATCAAGAACACCTCCACCAGCAACTCAGAATACGTTACTGTTGAACTTTCAGCCAGTCCAAACCTGTCTATTGGCAGACTGTATGGCGGTGACTGGATGTTCATTCCTTACGATGGCAATAACGACATCGACATTGACACGTCAGACGTTAACATGACGGTCGAATATCTCGTAATCTACGAAGCATAATGGCTAGCGTTCGCGTCACACTTGGGATTTCAAGTGCAGACGTTTTGACGACAGCTCTTGGCTTAAATGTAGCTACGACGTTGACGGCAGACTCTGGCACTATGATCCGCGCCAAGGTAGCAGACACCTCTGGTGCAGGCAGTGGCATCACTGTATACAAGGCCAATGACAAAGATACGTCTGCGTATGTCTACGTCAACAATTTGGCTACGGAATTTGAAGATTACATTTATATCTATAACGACACCGATACCGACGCTTCAGTAGCTAAGATTGCTGGGGGTCAGTTTGCCTTTATTCCTGTTGCAGTAGACAAGACCTTTAAGGCATACGGGACCAAAGTAAATCAACTTATTGAATACGGGGTGTTCGGAATGGACGACCCATCTAATACTCTCGGATAATGGCACACCCATCAGACTCACTGCCAAAAGACGTATACGTCCTTGATGCAACAAATGCACTTGTTACGTCAAACGGTAAAAAAATCTATGCTATCCACAACCCAACCAACAATGCAATTGACGCAACTGTAAAAGGAAGTATTTACAATTGGGATGGAACAGCATCAGCATATGTCGAAATCTCTGCATCTACAACAGATGTTATTCCTGTTCAGCCAGGAGCCACTCTGTATGGAAGATTCACGAGCTGCTTGGCAAGCGCAGCAGACTTGATCTGCTACGTATCATAATCGAAAACAAATAAATTTAATATAATGGATAACGTACAAGAAAATACGCAGGTCCAAGACGGAGGGAAGTTTGAAATTTTCAACAACCCAGAAGATCTTGCGGCAAGCATGATGGCTGAATCTCAGCCGCAAACAACTGAAGTAGAAGCTCAACCTGAGCCATCTACCTTAGAGCAAATTACAGAAGCTGCTGAACCAGTGGTTGAAGCTCAAGAGGAAACACAAATTGAACAACAGCCTGAGCCGCAACAACAAATTCAGCAACAACAAGAAGAAGATTATAGTGATGAGGAAATTGAGGCTGCAGTCTATACATACCTAAGCGAAAAGCTTGGGAGGGAGATTAACAGCATTGATGAACTCAACACACCTGCTATCGACGAGCGTGTGCAGGCTATTGCTGATTTTGTGGCCAACACTGGCCGCAATCCAGAAGACTGGTTTACATACCAATCGATGAATCCGACCGAAATGGACGACCTCACGGTGGTGCGTGTACAAATGTCTCAGCAATATCCTAATCTCTCATTTGATGAGATTAATATGCTTGTTGGGAGCAAATATAAACTGGACCCTAACGTTTATAACGAACAGGATGTTCAGATGTCTACGCTTCAGCTAAAGATTGATGCAACTGACGCACGAGGTGAGATCGAAAAGATCAGACAAACTTATGCGGCGCCTGAAATCAAAGAGCAAAGCAATGACAAAAACCAGTTGCAGATAGATGACAATTGGGTCGCAAATATGGTTAGCGAAACGCAAGCTATGCAGGCCCTTGAGTTTGATCTTGGAGGCAACAAAACATTTACGTTTGGGCTTGATGATGGACAAAGATCAAATATCATCAACCAAAACAAAAACATCAATTCGTTTTTTGACAACTACGTCAATAACGATGGCTCATGGGATTACGACAAACTAAACTCTCATTTGGCCGTGATTGATAACATTGACACCATTGTGGCGTCAGCGTATCGTCAGGGACTTGGTGATGGGCAAAAGGCTGTTGTGAGCAACGCGGCGAATATCTCTAACGATACTTCCCCGTCTTCATCCCAAACCTTAAATCAAGAAGATCCCCTTACAAGTCAGCTTCGTAATCTTATGAAGTCGGGATCAAACAGACTAACTTTTAACATCTAAAAACTAAGAAATTATGGCTACTGTTGGACAGCAGCATTCAAATGTTAACCCCGCGTTTAGAACGACGGCTGAAACATACGCTGCACTTAATGATTTGATCGGCACGAACAAGGAGCTGGTCATGGACAACTTGGTTGAAACCTACGGAGACCAAGGTATTACTGGATTTTTGAAATTGACTGGGGCTGTCACCTCTGGCGGTTCTGCCGACCAAGTTGAATGGTTCGAAGTCGGACGTCGTCACAAGACTATTGAGTTCACGAACGTAACTGAGTCGAATGATGTTCTTTCTTTCACGATTGCCGCAACCCCAATCAATAAGTATGATGTTTTCATGGATGCCAACACTGGTGTTCGCTACATCGCTCAGTCTTCAAGCACGAGCACCACGTTGACGGCAGTTTCTCTCGCTGATGATGCTATTAGCGCACCTTCTACTACTTCTGGTGAATTGATTCTCTTGGGTAACATGTACCCACAAGGAACGGATCAGCCCAGCTACTTTGTTGAGACGGACGTTACTCGCAAGAAAAACCCATTTACCATTGTTAAGGGTCGCCACCAAGTGAGCGGTTCTCAAGCCTCTAACATCGGATGGGTGAACCTCGGTAACGGTGAGTACAGATGGTTTATGTACGCTGAGGGTGAGGCTCGCAAGCGTTTTGAAGATCAGCGTGAAATGATCATGCTGTTCGGTCAACAAAATGACGGAGCTGGAAACGCTGCTGCTGCATTGGACCCCAATATGGCTGGCTCTGACGGATACGTGACTGCAGTTGAGGCTGGCGGTATCGTCATCTCTAATGCTAATGCAAATCCTATGGACAGCTTTGCTGAGTTTGATGATTTGATCATGGAATTGGACAAGCAGGGAGCTCCTTCTGAGTACGCTATGTACTTGAACAGAAAGCAAGATCTCGCTATCGACGACATGTTGGCAGCTGGCGTTGCTACCTCTGTTACGGCTGGTCTCCCAGGTCAATTCGGCGCTTTCAACAACAGCGCAGACATGGCTGTGAAGCTCGGATTTAAGTCATTTACTCGCGGTGGTTACACGTTCCACAAGCACGACTGGAAGTTGTTGAACGATCCAACGTTGTTGGGCGCTTCTAACTTCTTGCAGGGCGCTATGGTTCCATTGACGACGGTTGCTGATGCTCGCACGGGCATCAAGGCTCCTGCGTTGTCTATGTACTACAAGGAAGCTAACGGCTACTCTCGTGAGATGGAGCACTGGGTAACTGGCGGTGGCGTTTTGGGTCACACGAACAACGGTGATGCTGGTAAGGACGTTGCTACGTTCCACTACCGCTCTGAAATCGCGTTGGTGACTCGTGCAGCTAACCAACACGTTATCATCAAGGGATAATTAATCTGAAGTAAGGGACGGGGCTTCGGCCCTGTCCTGATCTTCGTAATCACAAACGATTATGGCTACAGCTACAAAAATTGTTCGGAGTCATGGCTCCAACACGGTAATCAGAAAGGTTCAGGTTGACGGCGCGTTTGTGCAAAACGACAGCGTTGAGGTAGAAATTGAGCAGCCAGCTGGCAGCTTGATCTCTAAGGCTTATATTAGATGTGTTGCGCAACCTACAGTTACTGCCAGTATGGACCTCGGATTCAAGGTTGGAACTAGCACGGGTGGAACACAGATCTACAACGATGCCGATGGCATCATTGACGCTGCTGGCAACACAACAGCCTTTAAGACCAATGGGTTTTGTGCCCTTCCTGTTACTGCTGCAACTGCGGCAGCGGGGAACACAGCTATTGCGGCGCTAACTGAGTACAGCGCTGACGAGCGAACCCTGTTTTGCAATACAACCGCAACCAATTCAGCTATTTCTGATGCTGGGAAGGTTGAGTGGATTTTCTTTTTTGAGATTTTGGGCGAACCCCAAGTCTAAAAAGCAGTAATGACATGAAATAGGCCCTGCGGGGCCTTTTTCTTTTTTACTATATTTGCAGTACCTTTAATGCAATGAAAAAATTCTTCTTATTTAAGCGCAGAGACGTAAACATTACGTCTACAACCACCTCCGATACTGGCGAGGGGTTGGATATATTGGCTGTATCTGTCGATCAGCTTGCGTTTATGACAGCATCATCAGGAAGAGTAAACATTGTATTTAACGATGCTACGATTTACGAAGAGAGCAATCTTCTCGACGGTGAATCATTCAAGAAAACTTCGGTTACGGTCGCGTGTGAGGCAGGAGGTGAAGCCGCCTTGATAGATTCTATCATGGACTTCATCTCCTCTGACCGCGTTAAAACGAACGTTATGCGCTTCGATGCTGTTGAGGGTAGGACGAATGTAAAAGAAGCGAAAATAGAGGCTCTTACGGACGTTGTAAGCGAAGTTAGACAGCTGCCAGTGGTACGCACAACTCAGAAGGTTAGCAAGAGGACGTTTATTGGGGGGACGGACGGAACAGCATTTGGAACTGGCGCTACGATTGCAGGGATTGAATTTGGAGATGGGAATGTACCAGACATAGACTATAACGAAGATGGGTTTACTACGTCTGCTGGGAACATTACAGCATGGGCAAACAGCGGTAGTGGAAGCACGACATACGACATCTCTACTATCGGTGGAACAATTCCACTTGACACATCTACAGGCCGATCAAACAACGGATTGGCCACTCAAGCAGCCGATATAGGTACGAGCGCATACTTTGACCTTCCTGATAGTTATACAGCAGAGAAAGAGTTCACAATGTACTGCGTCATTGGTAGAAGCACGTCTGACATCCAGTCCAACCCAAAGCTTGGATTCCTTGTGCAGGGTAGCGCTACATCTGGTCAAGGATTGACATACGCTTTTGTTGACCCGCTCGACAACAACAACTTCAAGTTCAAGTTCGGGGGAGAGAAGGGTGGGTTTGTAACTGTTCCATCTCCATCGCCAATCATCACTAGCGACGTTTCTGTTGAGGAAATGAAAACATGCTATGTGTTTGTCATCAGGAGAGACGAGGAAAGCAACATAATTATTTACGACAATGCTGGTACAGCGATTGCTATAGCCGCTGCTAACACAGTAGAGAACTCTTACGAAAGAACCGACGGGAACCTTGTTCTTCGCCACCTTGGAAATGGTCTTTCTGAATATAAGTTTCAAGGCAATCTCGCCAGATTTGGAGTTATTCCGAGAGACATTGGATCTGCAGCCGCTTCACAGCTCGCCATAGATCTCGACAACAAGTACAAAACAAACCGTTAAAATTTAATACAATGGAACAAACAACTAAGCGCCCTGGGCGGCCTAAAGCCCAACCAGCGCCAAAGGCTAAGCCTGAGGTCGCAGAAAAGAAAGAAGTGCCGTTTACAAGCGTCACGCCTAAGAAGTCTCTGCCAATTAAACGCAAAGAAGCTGTTAATCAAAACGCTGAATTTGAGCTGACCAGAAAGGCTGGTATTGTTTTTATGCTCCCGCAAAAAGGCATTACAGTGTATGATGAGAGCAAGGATAGCGTTCGTGAATTGAGATACTGTCCAAATGAGCCATCAATTTGGAGAGATGAGCAGTCTGATAGCGCTACTCGACAGTCTGTTGTATTCCGTGATGGTCGGATCTTTGTCCCCAAGTCACAGCCAAACTTGCGTCTTTTCTTGGAAAGACACCCATATAACGTAGCCAATGGCGGCAATATGTTTAGGTTGGTTGACAAGAAGCGAGACGCCGAGCAAGAGCTTGAAAAAGAGTTTATGCTCACTGATGCTATCTCAATGGTTAGAGACAAAGACATTCAGGAGTTGTTGCCAGTGGCTATGTACTTTGGCATTAACATCAATGCATCTGTGTCTGACATTCGATTCAACTTGTTGCGCGTTGCAAAAAGCAAGACTAAAGAATTTATGCAGTCATTTGATTCGCCACAAGTTCGTACAAGATCCATCATCCAGCAAGCCGCTGACTACCAGATTATCAAGCTTTCTGACGATGCGGTTAAGTGGTTTGATAGCAACAGCATGATTGTGTCTGTGCCTGTGGGTCAAGACTCCATGGATGTGATGTCTAGATTTTGCCTCACTGAAAAGGGTGCTTCGGTACTATCAACACTAGAAGAAAGGCTTGAACGCCTAGCATAAAAGGAGGCCCTTCGGGGCCTCTTTTGTTTTCGTATATTTGCTGTATGGCAAGTATTGATAAAGTATATAAAACACTAAAGAGCCTCGCGAACAAAGAGCAGCGCGGTTTTATTACCCCTACTGTGTTCAATAGGTTTGCCGTTATCGCGCAACAAAATATCTACAATGAGCTGTTTATAGAGCTTGTAGATGCGAAGAAGGTAAGTAGGCAAAACCTTGACCCAGGCAGAGATAAGTCAGTTAGAAAGCGAACTCTAGAAGACCTTTCTTCGTTTGTTACAAGAATTGCAAACTACGATAACAAAATAGACGCAACAAACATTTTTTTGAAGCCAGACAACTTCTCAAGGCTTATATCCATTAGTGTTGGAAATTCAAATGCTCAAGGAATAAACATCAATAAAACAAATTTTGAATTGGTGTATGATGTTGAGAAAATGGATAGAATCCTTGGCAGTAATTTGTCTACCCCAACATCTAGCTTCCCTGTAGCACTTATTTCAGATGAGATAGAGGTGTTCCCCACGGACATAAACCGTTTGGATATTACGTACTATAGAACGCCAGGAGGAAGGGCTAGCGATGGGTCTTTTGTAGATGACGATCCTATGTGGGTTGCTATTGATACAGTGGGGTCATACGAGATCTCAGATCCAGACAACACTATAGACTTCATGCTCCCAGAACACTTTAGTTCGGAGTTGGTATACGAGATTGCAAAGCTATTGGGCATCAGTCTGTCAGACGGCGGCATGGTGCAAGTAGCGTCACAAGAAGAAGCTAGAAGATGAGCCACAATAAAGTAAAACTCAGCCAGATTGTAAGAGACTTCATCATCACTTCTGATGGCGATGACTACGCAAACAATGTTTCCGATTCTACGATCAGAAACTTCGCGCTTAGAGGTATTAGAGAAATAGGATTTGACCTTGGCAAAAAGATAAAATCTCTCAAGCTTACCGTAAACTCAAGCAACAATACTGTTTCTCTTCCTGACGATTTCGTTGACATGGTTAAGATGGGTGTTGTTGGAGCTGACGGAACCGTCTTTGTATTTGGCCAAAACAAAAACCTGAATATGTCTCGTAGGCTTCAAACTGCAGCAGACACATCTCTTGATGATGAGGGGAAAGACGGCACTAGCCTGACCGATGTGTTTGATGCTGGGCCAATGAACATTTTAGCAAATCAGGTGGCCGACAGGGTTGATGATAAAACAGCTACGACTGGAGCAAGTGGAGCTGACGCAGGAGATAGGGACTTCTATATTTTTGAAAACTACCTATACGAAGGGGGTCTTGGAAGGCTGTATGGTCTGGGTGGTGGACATTTGGCTGGAGAATATAGAATTAATCTCGATCAAAACAGAATAGAAATAAATACTGATACATCATTTTCTGATGTTGTTATAGAGTATGTTGCTGATGAAGCTAGATCAACCGATCCTGAAGTGCATGTATATGCTGAAGAAGCACTTAGATCATACATATACTATAAGATTATTGAGCGTAAGTCTAGCGTCCCAATGGCAGAAAAACAAAGGGCTAGATCAGAATATTACAACGAAAGAAGAAAAGCCAATGCAAGACTTAGCGGCTTCACGAAAGAAGAAGCGTTGAAGACGATTAGAAAGAACTTTAAGCAAGCTCCTAAGTACTAATGGCAATAAATAAGATTACACCACGGGGCCTTGATAAATCAACAGATCAGAGGCTAGTACCAGCAACTGCATTTATTGATGCGGTTAATGCTGTTATTGAAGATAGCGGACTTAACGCCGACGGCAATGCAGGGGTCATTAAGAATGCAAATAGCAATGAGCAGGTTGTAACTCATACGGCTCTTGACGCTGTCGGAACGACTGAGGACGATGTAAAGATTATTGGTAGCGTTGTTGACCACAAGCTCAAACTCGTATACCTGTTTGTGAAAAACAGCAACCCACAAGAGAACGGTGTGTGGGTATACGACCCATACGGGAAGCTATCTCTCCCAACAAGGTATGCATGGGAGGTTCTTGAAAACGAGAGTGGCGACCAGGGGGCATACCAAGATGGGTTTGACGGATATGACGCTTATGCTAAAAACACTCTTAAGTGCGTGGCTAAAGGAGCTTACTTTGACTTTGATGAGCACAGCGTGGTGCAGGGCAATGTTGTGTATGGAAACACCCTAACTGTACCAAAGGGATTGGAGTCGCTGACTGTAACTTCAGCTGAAAGAAATACATTTGAAAAGGACTTTCACTTGTACTTCACTGACAACAGAACGGAGCCCAAGAAAATAAACGTTATTGGATCAATGTTTTCAAGGGCCATCTCTTTGAAGATGGGAGATGAAAATCCATACGGAATTTTTGATTCTTTAGAGGGGGGTAGATTTAAGCTCCCTAACGGCGAGAATGAAGAGATTTTGTTCTCATATGCATGCAGACCAACTCCGCTTAAAAGACCTACTTTCAGATTTCAAGAAGATCCATTAAGCAACGCGAACAATTTCGAAAAAAGCGAAGGATTCCAGTTTGCTTATCAGATCGTTTATAACGATGGATCTGAATCAGCAATTTCTCCAAAATCTGAGCTTGCCTATATGCCCAGCTTATTGTATCAGGGCAAAAACAAAAACATAGATCACTCTCCGCACAACTCTTGCAAGATCGACATTAATGACGATTTTATCACATTTAGCGATGGTCAAGCAAACTATATAAAAAAGATCAAAGTACTCGCGCAAGAGGGGAGCGGTCCATATAACATAATAGAAGAGATAAACTCCCCATCATCACCAATATCATTTGATTTCAAGAATGATGTTGTTGGCATCATTGTCCCATCCAAAGAAGAAAACAAATTCTTTGACAGCGTTCCACAAAAGGCAGAGGCCCAAACAGTGGTTGACAATAGACTCATGTATGGGAACTACGTTGATGGATATAAAAACACAGATGTTCAAGCGTCTCTTTCGGTAATATATCAAGAAAGACCATTGGAAAGTTTTGGGCAAGCGCTGAATATAAATGCTTCTGTTATGCTTGATCTCGATCCGTCAAGCAATGATGGCGGAGACGTTAAGCAAAAAATGTCTGGTGTAAGAATTGAAATAGGCGACGATCAATTCCCAGAGCTAAGCAGCGGAGATATCATAACTATGAGCATGAGTTTTTTGCCAGCAAAAAACTTTCATATATACAATGCAACTAAATCATTCCATCAGTCAAGACATCTTGGTATTGAAAATAGTGATGAAGAGAATGAATATTGGCAAACTCCAAATGAAGCTGGGGCAAAAAATATTGCACCAAACTCAGCAAATAACACAATTTCACTTTCAAGCAATCAAACCACACTCACTAATTTTAACGCATTTAAGGCCAACGGCGGTGTCTTAAGAACAAACTGGACTGTTGTAGACGACTATCAAGATTCACTTGGTTCTACAGAATTAGTTTGGGGAACATCAGCTGCGAATCCGCTTATAATCCCAGCGGCTGCAATTTCATTTTCAATATCACTTAGATGCAATGCAGACGGAGTTAGCAGCAATGCCTTGAGATCTTGGTTTTTCGAAATCAC
>Ga0181591_10005459_pt1 | contig 11054 bp, 15 predicted proteins | sample 071ome_33_FD_133757 | JGI IMG/M metagenome (GOLD analysis project Ga0181591, IMG submission 133757) | Coastal salt marsh microbial communities from the Groves Creek Marsh, Skidaway Island, Georgia - 071412AT metaG (megahit assembly) | ecosystem: Environmental > Aquatic > Marine > Intertidal...
ATACCCTGTTGAAGAAGCATTACAAGAACTACTTACTACTGGCATTTGTGGTGTTGCTAACGGCAGGGCAGAGTTTGGCCCTAGAGCTTTTGGACACCGCTCCTTACTTGCAGACCCCAGAGGCGCAGACATCAAAGATCGAGTCAATGAAATCAAGCGCAGACAAAAGTTTAGACCATTTGCGCCAGCAGTATTGGAGGAACATGCGTCTGCCTATTTCGACGGACCTGTCGGCCCCTTCATGCAATACACTGCAACTTGCACGGATCCTGGACTACCTGCAATCATCCACGGGGACGGCACCTCTAGGGTACAGACAGTTTCTGCAACGCAAAGCGTGGGCTTTAGAAAATTGTTAGAACGTTGGTATGAAGAAACAGGATGCCCTATACTGTTAAACACCAGCCTAAATATCAAAGGCAAACCTATGGTTAATAACTTGACAGATGCTGAAGAGTTTGCTACAATGTATAATGTAAAAGTATTCACAGGAAAGAATTAATGGATATTGAACCGATATTCTATAGCTTCTTGGCAACAGATTATCTAAACATTGACAACGATGTTCTCATAGATATATGCCACAACAAAATAAAAAATGATCCGGTAGCAGCAAGCAACCAATGTTATATACATCAAACCGAAGCAAGCGAACCTGGAACAGTATTCAATCCATTGTTTAGTGAAATACAATATCGTATTGATTATCTGTACAAACATCTAGAGCTAAGTAAAAAATATAGTTTCCAAATACGCAATGCATGGATTAACATAGACGAAAATTCAAACATTGGCGAAACACACTGTCATGCAGAGAGCACACTAAGCGGCGTGTACTATGTAGATGCAACCGAAGGTGCAGGCAACATAGAATTTATTTCGCCTGTTGTAGCAGCACCATACACGTTTTTTGCAGGCAGTAGAGAACAAATGAACGGATTTAATGCAGAACGATGGGAAGTGACTCCCGAAGCAGGAAAACTGATTATCTTTCCTAGTTGGTTGTATCATCGTGTTAAGCCTAGTACACCAGATAGCAAACGAATTAGTATAGCATTTAATACAAATTTTATTGACACTCCATACAAAAGGTAGTATAATTAAAACATGACAAGACAAAACACAGATTATGGTTATGATATACAAAAGGTATATCTAGAAATGTTTATGACAGACGCAGAAAGTTTTGTGCGCTGTCAAGGTGTGTTTGATCCTAAGACATTTGATCGTAGACTACAAGACAGCGCAAAGTTCTTAAAGGACTATGTAGAAGAGCATAACGCACTTCCTACATTTGATATGATCAATGCAGCCACAGATGCTAATCTAAAGAACCCAGGCCAACTACAGGAGAATCACTATGACTGGCTACTTCAAGAGTTTGAAACATTCTCCAGACACAAGGCTTTGGAAAAGGCCATCCTTGATAGCGCAGATCTGTTGGAGAAAGGGGAGTATGGCCCGGTTGAGGATTTGGTTAAGAAAGCAGTACAGATTGGTTTGCAAAAGGATCTAGGTACAGACTACTTTGCAGATCCAAGAGCACGTCTAGAAGCAATTAAAGACAAGAATGGACAAGTAAGTACAGGGTGGCCGAGTCTAGACAAGAAATTGTTTGGAGGATTTAACAGAGGCGAACTCAATATCTTTGCAGGCGGGTCTGGTTCAGGTAAATCGTTGTTTATGGCGAACATGGGTGTGAACTGGTGTCTAGCAGGCATGAATGTTATGTACTTGACATTTGAGCTTTCAGAGAACTTAGTTAGTATGCGTCTTGATGCTATGACTTCTGAAATACCTAGCAGAGAGATCTTTAAGAGTATTGACGATGTTGAAATGAAAGTGCGTATGATTGGTAAGAAGTCAGGTGCATTCCAAGTTAAGTATATGCCCACAGGCAAGAACGCAAACGATGTAAGAGCATATCTAAAAGAGTATGAGATCAAAACAGGACGTAAAGTTGATGTACTGCTTATAGACTATTTGGATTTGATGCATCCAATTGGACAAAAGATTTCAGCAGAGAACTTGTTTGTTAAAGACAAATATGTATCAGAAGAACTACGCAACTTGGCAATGGAACTTAACTGTATTTTTGTTACAGCATCGCAGTTGAATAGATCGAGCGTAGAGGAGATTGAATTTGACCATAGTCATATTAGTGGCGGTATATCGAAAATTAATACAGCGGACAACTTGATTGGTATATTTACATCACGTGCTATGAGAGAGCGTGGACGCTATCAGATACAGTTAATGAAGACTAGAAGTTCAAGTGGTGTAGGACAAAAAATTGATTTAGGCTTTGATGTAGACACATTGCGCATATTCGATATTGGTGAAGATGAAGATGCTCCTACAGCAAACGCAGGAGTAACAGGCTCAAGTGCAATAGCTAATGCACTCAAAAGGACTAATTCAGCATCTACAAATGTTGAAGAGCCTGACGAAGGAACTACCGCACCTAAAATACGTGCAGAAACAGATTCAACTAAGTTGCGTCAATTCTTAAATAATTTAGGAGGCGAGTAGTTAAATATGTTATATAAAGTGAGTGTTTAACTATGATTAGAATTCTAGAACTACCCGAAGTCGAAAAATATATTAATGATGATCCAGTTAGACCTCATCTAACTGCTGACTTTAGAACATCTTGTAACGGAGAAGTATACGGATTGTTTGAAGACACGTATGCTGCTGCGCACGAGCCAATGCTTGATCCGTTAGCTATAATTTGTGTAGCATACACTAATGAAGTACCAGAGTCTGAAGAAAGCCTAAAGTTTTTAACACAAGCTGCAAGTCAAGATGGACAGCGCGGCACAGTTGCAGTATTTTATACTGTTTGGAGTTATGATAAAGGCGCAGGCAGAAAGATAGTTTTAGACGTATCTAACTACATCAAAGAAACAAAGCCTTGGATTAAACAATGGGTAACACTAAGTCCATTAACTAAAATGGCTGAACGTTTTCATATTCGTAATGGAGCAGTTCTACTAGACAAGTATGATACCTGCCAAAATTTTGATTATACTGAATCCATTATAAAAGAGTCAGAATACGTTTAAAACCTTTATAAATAAATTATACAAATTATGATAAATATATTTGTATAGAATTATTTTTAAGGGAATGGTACATGCAAACTGGAAGATTAGGTGCTGTTGACGTAGCATCACAAACAGAAAATGTAGTATATCACCTACACAACACTAGCGGTGCAAATGCTGTTGTTACACTTAACGTAGTAAACACAGGTGTAAATACTAGTGATGTTCAAGTAGGTATCAGCTCAAGCGACACACTCGAAGCGGCAGGTTGGTTAGCTGACGAATATTTAGAACCTAGTGATGTATATCTAAAACAAGGTATAATGCTAAGTGCTGATGACAGATTAATTGTAAGAAGTTTTAACGGAAATCTTTCTGCAACATGTTGGGGTACACAATCAATACTCACTACGCAAGCGCCTGCTGCATCTGCTCCATACACTATTCCAGTTACTAGAACCCTTACATCAGCAACAGCAAGTGCAGACGAGCCAGGTAATATTTCAATTGTACTAACTACAACAGGTATTGTTAACGGATCACAAGTTGCATACACAATTACAGGTGTAAGCAGTGCAGACTTAGATGGTGCATCGCTAACTGGAAATTTTGTTGTTAACAACAATGTTGCAAGTGTTAACTTTACTGTAACTGCTGACGAAACTCCAGAAGGTCCTGAAACGTTTACACTCACTCTTAACGGTTCAGGCGAAAGTGTTAGTGTAACTATTAATGATACTAGTGATGCTCCACCAGCAGTTGGAATTACAGCACAAGGTGGTACAAAAACAGTTTCAGGCGGTTACAACGTACACACATTCACTAGCGGCACTGACACACTAGAAATTGTAGAGGAATAAAACATGCCATTTATTAGAAGTATTAGAAAACATAGAAAAGCCCCAAAACAAGACACTGGTGGTATTGCTCAATATTTTGATATTACCGGAGGTGATGAAGTTTATTCAGTAGGTGGATTTACTATACACCAATTTAAAACTGTTGGTGATCACGAGTTTTCAATACAGCCAAAAGCACAATATGCAGGTAATCCAAACTTAATGAATCTAGTTGAGCAACTTGATATAGAATTTCTTGTAATTGCCGGCGGCGGTGAAGGCGGATCAGAATCAAACGATGGCGGCGCATCTGGCGGCGGTGGAGCAGGTGGATATAGAACTGGTTCATTACCAAACCAAACTACTATTGGACAAACATACCCTGTATCAGTAGGCGCGGGCGGCAGTGCTGGACCAAGTGGACGCGGATCTAACGGACGCCAAGGCAACAGCTCTAGTTTCAATAGTACTTCTACTACTGGCGGTGGCGGTGGCGGCAGCTACACTGAAAATGGTAGACCAGGCGGTTCAGGTGGTGGTGGCGGTGACGCCCGCTACGGTTATCACTACGGTGGCAGCGGCCAACCTGGGCAAGGAAACTATGGCGGCGAAAACGGTTCGGGTTGGCGAGGAGCCGGAGGAGCTGGCGCTGGTTCAAATGGTTTTCCAGGGCCAAACGGTTCATCAGGCGGTAATGGAACATCAAGTTCTATTAGTGGATCACCACAGGCTCGCGCTGGTGGCGGAGGTGGCGGAGGCGGACCTCGTAGCTACTCTGCAGGACCGGGCGGACCAGGCGGAGGCGGACCAGCTGGATATCAACCTAAACAAGGTACACCAGGAACTACCAACTATGGTGGTGGTGGTGGAGGCGTAAGCCACTACGGCGATCAAGGCGGCAACCAAACTGGTGGTGGTGGCCCAGGTGTTGTAATTGTTAGATATCCAAACTCATAATGCATCAGTATAAGTCAACCTTTAATATACTTACTAGACCAGACGAAGATGAAGTGTTTGAAACCAAGTGGATGGATTATCCGTGGATTTCGGACCCTCCTACAAAAGACTGGGACTATAAGCGTGAAATGAAAATTGAAGACGTTGATGTATGGGAAGTGTTAGCTGAACATAGTGGCGGTATAGGCGTATATGCTGCCTGGGCACCTTATGCAGAGTTTTACATGGTTACTACTGGGTTTAAACCTAGAACAATAATGGATCGTAAGATTGAAACATACTACGGTCCTGGATCACAGGATAAAGTTTTTAAACGAGCTAAAGAACTTGGCTTAGATTTAAAAGTTCATAACACTTGGGTAGAAAACGAATCAGTATGGCAATTCAAAGATATAAGAAATCCTATATCTTCGGTACATAAAGATTAAAATTAATTACGCTTCTAAATTTTGTGTTAGTATGTGTTGTACCTGCGTGTACTAAGTTACTGTCAAATACAACTAGTCTGTTTGCAATTGACTCAATTTTATCTCCTGTTTCAAACACAGTATATCCATCATTTGAATTTATGTAATATATAGCGGTAGTTCCGTTTGGAAACTCTTCTACATCTGTGTGCATAGGATATTCTATTATACTGGTTGCTGCTAAAGTCATGTTTGCTTTAATTTTAACTATAGCTATAGGATTTAATACTTGTAATAATGGCTCTACTAATCCTATAAAATTACTTTTAGGTTTGTAATCAGAATAAAACATATGAGTAAATTGATAGTCGTGTAACTCATCTGAATTGTATTGCTTACCAACTTTGCTGTCAAGATAGTACCAAGGAAAATTTTGGCTAGTTGTTGTTTCTAAAATTTCGTTGTATACATCGCTAGGCAATACATTATCGTATACACTTATCATTTTTTCACCATTTCATAATTTGCTGCTATACTAATTCTATCTTTGCCGCTCATATTCTTTTCAACCATATGTAATAAGTTTGATCTAAAGATTAAAAGCCTTCCTGGTATTGGTTTATAAAAACATGTCTTTCTAGATCCAGGTGCATCAAATTTATCATTTTTAGAAGGAATTGTATGTGTATCTGAAATGCTTTCAAAACTTTTAAAAATTATATTGCCTGCATTTTCTTCAGCGTCTACGTAATACACAACACTAAAATGATTGTTAGGATGCTGATGATATTCTTGAAATGTACCAGGCTCTGCAATGTTAAACCAGAAGTCGTTGCACACAATATTAAAGTTATCTAAATCAGCATCGTAGTATTTTGCATAATGCTCTACTAACGGTGCAACAAAATCTTTAAAGTTATCAATTACAGTATCTATTTCATCTCCTTTATAATACCTATCAGGACTAAGTTTTAGTGTATTAAATGTATCACAGTTCCATTCTGTGCTAACTTGGCCTTGTTCTTCTTCTCTAAGTTCGTAGGCACGTTTGGCTAACAACTTATTATTGCCAGTTTCATCAGTTATTTGTGTTACAAATATTAATGTAGGAAACCAACTTTCTACCATCATTGTACTGCTCCTAATCTAGTTAGTTTTTGTGTATTACCAATTGGACCGTTAAACCAAGTATTAAAACTTAATACACATCTTAAATTATTATTAATGTTTTGTCCTATTACAGAATGATACATGTATGACGGAAATAATATTAGCCTACCTGTTTTAACATTTACTGCTTCCCATTCCCACATCCATTTTTGTTTCTCTAATAAATCTTTATCCTTTTCCCATTTAATACTAGGAGCGCCGAATGGCAAGTCTTTGTGAAATCTTATATTTTCACTTGCATCGTCTGCGTATACATAATATGCTCCACTTACGATACTATTACAATGAGAATGTATAAAAACATTTTGTATTTGGTTAGAGTGCTTTAAACACCAACTTTGAGTTATTTTTAAACGCTGTTTTGTAGCCAATGCATTTTCTGAAAATGAATCTAATTGTTTTTGAATCCAGCTACGTAGATTTGGTGCTTGTGTATCTAAAATAAAATTATCTTGTGTTTGCTCAAAGTCATGCTCGGGTAAAATTTCGTATTCTGAATTTATCAATACATCATGCTCGTCTTGTAGATAAAAATCATTATCTACTGTTGCAACAGGTGTAGGAAAAAGCATGTCTATAATCATTATCTGGTATACTCTATGTAACTAGGCAAAGAAGGCATTTGAACTTTTTGAGTTTCATTTGATACTGGTAATATTCCTAGACTTTCTCGCTTGTCCCATTTCCATTCTGCATTAGGACCGTTTACATCTACATAATGAAAAAAGCCTTGTACATGCCAAGCATCTTCGTCGTCGATATCAAATTCATCTCTCCAGTGTTCTAGATCAATTCCTCTGTAAACTACCATGTCACCGGGCTTTAGAACTGCACGGTAACCATCCATGTATATGGGCCATTCATATTCTTTATCATCGTAGCTATAGTTAAAACAAAGTGTACAAGAAATTTCACAACTATTTCTATCTGTATGTTTTTCTAAATCATCTCCTTGTCCATAAATTCTATAGTATGAATACGTTGGATGTAATTTTAATCCTGTTGCACTTTCCATTTTTTCTGTTAGTGTAGCTAGTACAGTTTCCATTGCAGGATCAGCATATCTACTGTGTGCATTTGGTGCTTGTACGTCTGCGTTAGATTCCTTTTGCATTTCATCAAAAAATGCATACTGGGTTATAAAGTCACAAAGCTCTTTTGATAATACATTGCGTACTACTGTGTAACCTTTTTCTTGAAACTGTTTTGCTGTCATTCCATTCTTCCTTTATAGGGACATCCTATTTTTTCAACCATGTCCTGTTTTCTTTTTCTTTGTGCATACAAGTTTCTTTCGTCTTTTATAAACAACTTGTCGATACTAAACAATCTATCATGTTCTTGTTGATCAACAAGATGATTTTTTATAACTATCTTTTTGTCTGTCATAGGATGTAACATTATTAAAGGTGTTAACGGTTCTATAACAATATTATTGGCATGCTCTTTGTTTATACAAAGAAAGTTAATATTAGTATCATGCTGATACTTGTAATCTACAACAGCTGGCAATATAGTGAGATTATCAATCATGTGCCGCATATTCCATGTAGGTTGTGTCCAAGTAAATCTTACAAACTCTTTAGTTCTAAACTTCCACGGAGAATCTAACTTTATGTTGCGACCATTCATTAGTGCAAAGTTTTTAAATTGTTCTGGATGGTGACTGCCATCTGTTATTACGTTTTCGTTACTTGCTTCCCAAGTATACCAAAGGTTGTCCGGATCATCTAGTTCATGTACACGTAATCTCATTTCAAACCAACTTGGAATTACAATAGAAGTTTTGTATAAATCACTAACACCTATACAATTTTTTATTGTTAGGTCGCCATTGTCTAGTTGTTTAGGCGTGTCTTTCCACCAACGAGGAATATACTTTATACCATAATTAATTTTAGCATTGTCGTATACATGTGCTGAACATGTAAAACAATCCAGTACAACTTCTGGCTTTTTAAAAAAGAAATTTTTAAATTTATTAATCATAGTGTGCATTTAAACTAATAATAGTTCTTCCTTGTGATTCATTTTTTTGATAAAAACTTCCATGACTTAACCAACTAGGGAATATCAACATATCTCCTGCAACAGCATCAAAGTAATAGTATTCAAAATTAAGATCATTTACTTCCTGTACTTGATTTGTGTATTGAACAAAACGATTAGGATTGTCAAAGTATATAGGTGCTGCATGTTCATCTGAACTAACATACACAACAGCACTAGCAATTGAATTAGCATGTAGATGCTGTTTGAGTATACTGCCTTGGTTTTGTATGCTGTACCAGCTGTTGGTTGCGTGTAGTGACGTTTGTCCGTATGTTTGTGCATATTCGTCTAGTGCAGACTGTACTCGCTGTGCAAAGCCTGGTACTACACTATCTACACTTTGTATTATATCTGAATCAATATTGTGTGAACTAACGCCATCGTCTACAATAGCATTGTGTTGTTGTGCTAGATCTAATTCTAAAATATGTGCATGTGCTTGTGTACATTCTTCAGCTGTGAGAAATTGCTGTATTCGCAACACAGGCGTTGGAAACAATTTGTACAGTTCACTATGCATTATTCTAATTCCTTGATCCATGTTACAATAGCATACTTGGTTCCGCTGCGTATTGGGTGTGCAATGTGTGCATAAGGAAACGCACTAGGAAATACTATGAGCATGCCTGCTTGTGGCTTTATGCGTATACCGTGATAGGGAAACTCTAGTTCGCCGCCTTCATAATCATCATTTAGATACACAATAGCACTTATACTGCGTCCACTTGCAGGAGTACCATCATGATGTGCTTTGTATTCTTCACCACCTGAGTACTTGAGTAGACTGTAGTCTTCTTGTTGTAGTTCACCGTGTATACCGTAGCGTTCTGCATAGTCAATGGTTGTGTTCAACAACAGCATGTTAAAGCGATTGTGTATGGTTGCACACACCGGATCATTCTCTACATTTGCCATATAGCTAATGGGCATAAAACGATTGGTTCTACGATCTTGGTGTACACCTTGTCCTATTGTAGGCGCACGTTCCCATTTTAAATATGAACTTGAACGTGATTGTGCTTCTATGCTGTGTATGGTGTCTTGTGGATTTGCCCACGCACCTTCAAAAACATCAATACAACCTGCCACTGTTAGTGTTGGTGCAAGTGGCTGTGTAAAGAATCCATTAACATTTCGTGTCATCAACTACCTCTTGATTTATCCAAAAATATTTATGAACCACATTCAAAAACACTCACCAATACTGGCAGTAAATACACACATGTACACCACAACTGAATACCTCAATCGCAGAACTTGGGAGCTTGATGTGATAGCACCGCCCAAAACAGACGCACAAGAATGGGACTATGGCAGAACACCCACACCTGATGATGTTGCAGTTTGGGAAGTAGTACATCATCAACCTGGTGCATACACTGTGGTAGCTGCACATGATCCTTGTATAGAGTACTATGCTATAGTGCCTTGGATTGAGTGTTTACCTTGGGAAACATTTTATGCACGAGAAGCAAGTGAACGCTGTAGAGCAAGAGTACTCAAGCTGGGAGTTGATCTAGAAACTCACACAGCACACACCACACTCATACACTCAACTACCATACTCTAGTAGCCAGCGTGTGTAGTGCGCTGAAGTGATCCATATGAGTTCTTCACCTGCTATGCGTAGTCCATAGTGTCGTATGAGTTGATCTCTCAATTCCTGCTCCGTTGACGCTCTAACCCCTGCACAACAGCGCATAATACCTGTGGCGTGTTCCCATGTTTTTTCAGTGTGTAGCATACAGTTATTTAACGAGCGCGAAGCGTTTGCGCCCAAAAAACGGCGAAGCCGCTGCGCAAGACAACAGCCGCGAAGCGGTAAAACGTTTTACAAACTGTACTCAACGTTTTACCTAAGCACACCCCACTATAACGATACTATACGCACACACAGAATCAATTTTGCCTCAACCATAGCGACAGACTATTTGCAATGCACTGCAATGTGTCTTAAACATAGATTAGCAAAAAGATGAGTCTTTAGGCATCAACCACTACAGGTTTAAATGACTTTGAGTCTGACAGTACTAGTAGTGCTACAAGTTGATCTCTTGACGATTCAAAACACAGTTCTGTCGCGCTTGTTTGATAACACTCTATACCATGAGCACAGAATAAGTCTATAGTCGCACAGTATGTGACTGACTCTTTGAGCGTTTGTGTTCTTGGCTCTGGATCGTATATGAGTTTTAGTTTATACATAACAAATAAAAACGTGCGTACAGCGTGTCAGCTAGTTCGCTAAGTGTATGTAGCTATACCAAGCATACTGTTGACATGTGTTCAAACTGCGAGTAAGCACTGTACGCACTACTTTACTTATCCTAGTAGAACCGTGGTGCTACAGTTAAGAGGTTCTGTACTAAGCACTACGTAAGAGCTAAAGCTCTACACGCTTCGCTATTCGCTTGCGTGTGTTAGCTTCGCTGTGTCTAAGAGGCTATAGGCTCGCTTTGCTTGCACAAGAGCTCACTGTCCGAAATGGGTCCTGCAGAGTAAAAAATCTGCCGCGCAAAAAATTGTGGTGGAGTACTTATAGAAGTGAGGTGGTGATTTTGCATCACCCAATTTTTAAA
>Ga0181591_10005465_pt1 | contig 11049 bp, 11 predicted proteins | sample 071ome_33_FD_133757 | JGI IMG/M metagenome (GOLD analysis project Ga0181591, IMG submission 133757) | Coastal salt marsh microbial communities from the Groves Creek Marsh, Skidaway Island, Georgia - 071412AT metaG (megahit assembly) | ecosystem: Environmental > Aquatic > Marine > Intertidal...
ATTGATCCAAAGTCAGATCTTGAGTCTTCTGCACTTAAGGTAAACTCTTCACCAATAAATCCAGAAGTTTTATTGGTTCTTAATCTTGCAACCAAGCTTCCAACCACAACATCAAACATTTTTCTATCTAAGTTTCCATTATTATCTTCAACTTCAAGTTGCACTTGCACTCTACCTCTTTTGTCAAAATTCCGCGTAATTTTCGGCCCCACTAAATCTTGCTGATCAACCGAAGAGCCATCTTCAAGTTCAGAAGCTTGAGTGTTACCACCTGTTATAGCCCCGGCCCTATCTGAAAACCTCCAAGAATATCTTTTTAGGTTCTCTTTAGGTTGTGAATTTGAAGCGTCAAATGTTATTCCACTTTGAGCCTCATTTAAAGCAAATTTAACTTCACTTCTATCAATGGCTAAGATTCCATTGTTGTCGTGCCATCTAACCACACTGTCTCCTAATATATCTAAATTTTCCAAGCTTTCACCATCTAGTTCAACGCTATCACCCGTACTTGCTAATAAATTAATCCGTGAAGTCGGAGGTTTTACTCTAATTGTTTGATAAGCAATCCCAGGAAAAATATTTTCCATAATCTTATCTCTATTTCCATCCGTAGTTTGACTTAAAGATCTTAAAAGTAAACCTACTCTAAAAGAACCAGGAGTTTTAAAAGTACAAGTTACAGAAGTTGTTTCTTGTTCATAGTTCTGACATTCAATATTTTTATTTAAATTTCCTATACCTTCAATGATATCTTTATTTGTAAAATTTGAATTATCAGAGTCATTTACTGAATCTTGACCACCTTTTGCTTCAAACTTACCATCTCCGTCAATATCCCAAAGTAATCTATTTTGATTGTCTTCAGCCACATTTCCAAGGCCTCCATCACCAAAAGAATCACCATCTTCCATGTCTGCTAACACCGATCTATTACTTGGATCATAACTTCCACTGGCATCAAAAGTCACAACAAGTGGTGCTGAACCTTCAACTACATTTACATCAATCACCGGTACAGTGAATCTAGCATTTTCAATTTGTGTATGAATTTCTGATAAAGTTTGAATAAATCCTGCTACTTTCTTTTGAGTAGTTTCACTTGAAAAGTTAAGGTTTGATTCTATGTTTGTTGTTAACAAATCATCCCAGTGCCAATCAGATGCAGCGTTATCATCGTCTTTAATATCACCAGTTGAATTGTCTGAAGCATCAACTACAGCTGGAAGATCATCAATTAAAGTTTGTAGATTATTTTTTAATTCTGGGTAAGATGAAACTAAGTCCTTTATTACAGTCATTCTAGTTCTAATATTTGAAAGTTGTAGATTAAAATCTTCTTTAACACCAGCTTCAAGAGTGTAAGCTATCAATATAGCATTTCTATAATAAATAAAATCATGGATTTTATTTCCAGAGTTATTATCATTATCGTTTTTCATAGCGTTGTACTCTATTACAAGTTTACTTGTTAGTGGATACTTGTCCGCAAAAGTTTCCGAACTTGTACCAGATGGATCAGTTCGTTTAGTTGTATCAAAATCAATTTTCAAACTGATTCCTTGAGCTTGAGGTGAAAAGGCATTTTCACAGTCTTCTACTTTATAGCTTATAGGTCTATCTTCTGGTTTTAACGAACATACATAATTAAGCATTTCATCATCGGATCCAAATAGACCACTAAAAAAACCAAAAACACCTCCAGCAATATTTTCAATTAAGTTTGCTGCTGGAGAGTCTTTATAACGATTTTCTAATTCACTCTCTATTTCGGCAGTAATAATACCATTTAAGGTTGCAATTGTAGGGTCTATACCAAATTCCACTACGTCTCTAGCTAAAAATCCAGTGTTAGAAAGTGCACCTCTTTGTTTTTCAAGGTTAATAAATGCATTTCGCATTCTTTGCAGTTGTGTAATAGTATTCTTTCTAGAATTAAATTCTGATGGTTTTGTTGCTAAAACGCTTCTTAAATTGGTTGAATCCTGGCGATAGATTTCATAGGCTTGAGTCATGTCTCTGGCGATGTCTTTTAATTCAAAGGCTACTGAATTAAATCTATCTAATTGTTCTAAATTTGATTGATTGGCTAGTTGTGAAGAGCTGTCTCCACCTGGGGCTTGAATAACTGTGTTCACAATGGCGTATGAACCCAAAATTACTAAGATCCCATAGATTGAGTATTTAATATTATTTTTTGCAGATTCAATTTGTGAGTCATCCACCGCCGAAGTCACATATAAAAATCCAGAATAAACAATTACTAAAATTGCAATCATTCCTAAAAATCCAAGAGCAAAGTTTGCAATATTTAAAACAAAATCCTGAGCACTGTCAGTCTGCGTTAAGCTCGGATCAAGACCGTCTCCAGTTGGAGCTTTGATTCCACCTCGGAAACTTGAAAAAGATGAAAATTTTTCATCACATTCCAAAAAACCTCCGAATTCAGAAGATACATCCGAACAAAAATCCGCATGAGTTGTATAACTTGAGCCTCCTAAAGCACCAAGTAGTAAAACCGCAAAAAAGCCTACAAATACAGCTTTTAAACAATTTTTAATTCTATTAAATTTCGCCATTTAAAATTAATTAATTATTATTCCCTATATTGTATCAAATTTTGGGCTTTTTGACAACAAAAAACCTTTTAAAAAACACAATTTTAACAAATATATTATACATGATTTTAAAAAATCTTGCACAAAGTTTTTTAATAAAAAAACTAAGTCCTAAAACTTAGTTTTAAAAATCCTTAAAGTCTCAAAATTAAAATTCTGGCTGCTTATCAAAAACTTGTACATTTGGATTGTCTAAATCAATCACAGTGTTTACAATCGCAAACGCTCCAAGGGCAATCACAAGTCCAATTATTCCTCCGAAAATCGCATTTTTAATTGATTCTTGGTTAACTTCAGTAAATCCTCCTACAATGTATTGAGATCCAGCATAAAAGAATGCCATCAGACTAATTGTCCCAATTATTCCAGATATAAAGTTAGTGATATTCACAATCAATCGTGATCCTGCTATTGGGTCTACTGACTCGGCATTAACAAAAATTATTTCATTTACTAAGGTTCCACCCAGCATTACCACAAGTAATCCACCAGCTCCCCAGAAAATTTGATTTTTTGCCTTGCTCATTGCTTCTTCATCTCCCATATTCGCCACCATTTTAGTACCCGCAAAAATCAGCATGCAAACTGAGAAAATCACAATAATACCTTGAATAATTCCAACAATTCCGGCTAATTCTCCTCCAATTTGTCCAGCAGCTTCTTTAGCTCCTGCAATCGATCCTACCGCCGAAGGGAGCATCACTTTGTTAAACATAAACTCAGCAGTTAAAATAACCCCAACTGCTATTAATATTTGTAGTAAATATTGTTTCATATTTCCCCAAACTTCCTCAGCTCCTTCGCTTCCAGCCGTAATTAACTTCACAATTGAAATCACTACCACAATCGACATTATGGCATAAGCAACATATTTCATTAGTCCAATTATGGCATAAACCACAGAGGTAATATTATAGTAACCCTCAGCCTGCAAAACAAATTTCGAAGATGTATCTGAAAGGGGAATCAATCCTGTTTCTTCAGAAAATTTATTAAAGATTAAATCCAGTCTGTCTTTTAAAAACCCCTCTGGATTACTTACATCTGTAACTTCAGCAAAGGCTAAATTAGTAAACAATAAAGTACTAATTAAAGTTAATGAAATTAAAAATTTTTTAATAAAAGAAATCATATTTTATAAGTTAAAATTGTCCAGCAACTACAGTTGCAATAATACTATAAGCCGCATAAATCAAAATAATCCCTCCTAGCGAAACTCCAATCATTCTTTTGGCTTTGGCTGCTTGTTCTTCATCAAATCCACTGGAAGCATACATCACACCTCCAATTACAGTTGAAAGAATTGCAATTGGGCCTACAAAAGAAACTACTAAGTTTGTAAATCCAATTAATTCCATTTTAGCTCCACTTGGAGAAATAGTTGGATCCATAAAAGGCGAGCCAACATTGTAAATAATATTACCAAGAATGTTTTCAAAAATTAAAAAAAGTACCAATCCCATTGCAGCATAGGTAATATAGCTTTTTTCTTTGGCAGCATCTTCTTCGCTTCCAGCTCCGGCAACCATTTTAACTCCAGAAATTGTAATAAATAAAATTGCAACCCCAGCTAAGGTATATCTAATTAAGGCAATTAGAACGTCAACATTTTTATCAAAAATTTGCACTCTAGCTAATACATCATCTTTTGCACCCAGGATTCCTCCTTTTTGCAGACTTAACAAAGAACCAATTTCTCCAGCTAAAAACACAAGTCCCATACCCATTACTATATATATAATAGTGTCTTTTAATTTTGTCATACCTTCCTCACTATCCATTCCAGTAGTTAACATCGAAATAACCGAGCTAATTGTAAGGAAACTTGCAATTGCACCAATCAATAATTGAATTACAAAAGTAATATCTTTAACTAATAAAGAAGATTTACCAAAGAAATCTTTTTTTTCTGTATCTGGTATATTTACAAAGGTTTCTTCATAGGCATCATTATTAATTGGCAAAAAAGGTCTTACAGGTATTTCATTTACTTCTTCTGCAAATGCAAGGTTTAGTCCAATCATTAATACTCCAACTAAAATTACTAATTTTTTTAAAAACTTCATAAATAAATTTAATTCTTATAATTATACACTAATTATAATTTTTCTGCAATTTAATTGCCAGTCCAAATTTCACTCGGAAATAATCGTTTTTAGCTTGCATTTTTCTTGAAAGCTAATAATATATAAAAAAAAGACCTGCTTTTTAAAGGTATTTAAATTTAAATCAAAACCCATGAAATTTTTCAAAGATAGCTACAAAGAATTAGAAAAAGTAACTTGGCCAACCAAAAATCACGCAATCTCGATTACTATTTTAACTGTAGTTTTCACAACTGTTGCAACTGCATTTCTAACTGTAGTAGACGGAGGATTCAAAGAATTTTACAATTACTTAATTGATATTTCTCCTAAATCGCAAGCTGTAGCTCCAATTCAACCTCAAATTGATGCGTCTGCAATCAAATTAACAGACCAAGATGGAAACGAAATTGATTCAAGTGCAATCCAAATTAACCCAGTATCAACTGAAGCTTCCGAGGCTTCTGCAGAATAATTCAAAAATTAATTTATTTTAAATGTCTAGACAAGCTCAAAACACAGGAACCAATTGGTATGTAATTCACACCTATTCAGGATACGAAGATGCCGTTAAAGAAGCCTTGCTTCAAAGAATAGAAACTATGAATATGCAAGATTACATTTTCGATGTAGTAGTTCCAAAAGAAAAACAAATTGTAATGAAAAAAGGGGAACCTAAAGAAGTTGAAAAAGTTATTTTCCCAGGATACGTATGTGTAAAAATGGATGTAACCGATGACTCTTGGTTTATGGTTAGAAATACTCCAAATGTAACGGGTTTCGTTGGATCAGGAACAATTCCAGTTCCAGTTTCGGTAGAAGAATGGCAAATTGTTGAAAAACATATGGGTAAAAAAGACGCTAAATTCCAAATTTCAGTTGAAGAAGGGGATCAAGTTACAGTTCTTGAAGGACCATTTCAAAATTACGAAGGTGAAATTGAAAAAATCGAACAAGATAAAGGTAAAGTTATTGTACTTATTTCAATGTTCGGTCGTGAAACACCTGTTGAACTTGATTTTAACCAAGTTAAAAAGAAATAATCTTTATTTCAATCTCAAATTTTCAAAAAGGCCTGCTAGGCCTTTTTTTTCTTAGAAATTTTTTTTATAATAAATAAAAAACATGCACAAAAGTACAATATTTCTAGCAATCTTTGCCTTCTTTTCAATCACTATCCTTTTGGAAAACCAGTTTAACGCTGCCCCATCTGTACCAGTTGATAACTTGCAGGCTAATTCTGCTTTTTTTCAAACCAGTCCTAATTCAAAAAACGATACCAAATCAAACGATCTAAAAGAAGATACTCAATCAAACCAAAAAGATACCCTAAGTCAAACAGAACAAGAAACTTTTAATGCTGAATTTTTTAAAGATTTTCTAAAAACTCCAAGCCAAGATGATGATAAAAATCAAAGTATTTCGCAAACTCAAGAACAAACTTCAAAAATTCAGATTCAATCCAAGCTCGAAAAATATTTCGCGGCTATTGATATTCAAGATTTAGAAATTTCTCTAGATGAAAATCAAACTTTGATATTTGATACTATTGATTTATCAAATGAGGATTTTCAATCATTCCAAAACTTCAAATACACAAAGAAAAATAGCTTAATGGCAAAAGGTACAGAAATTACTTTCGAAGATACCACTAAAGCAAGTTATTTTTACACTTTAATGCAAGCTGTCACAAAATCCTACGAAGGTATCCAAATTAATAAAAATAATCAATTTCAAGAATCTTTCTATATTAACAATCCATCTAAGCCTTTTTTTGTAAGTTTAGTAATTATGGATAATAATAAAATTTACTGTTTTTCTTACCACAAAGATATCCACGATAAATTCAAAGGTTTTTACGAAATACTCCTTTAAGAAATTTAATAATTTATTCTCTTGACTTTAATTAGCATGATACTGTAAAATCAGCTTACTTAAAATTAAAAACTTAAGATGAATAAAGAAATTAAAACTGTCATCAAGTTGCAAATCCAAGCTGGTAAAGCTAATCCAGCACCTCCAGTAGGTCCTGCTCTTGGTCAACATGGTATTCCAATTCAAGATTTTTGTACTCAATTCAACGATAAAACTCGTGATAAAATGGGTGAAATTATCCCAGTTGAGATTTTTGTTTATGCAGATAGATCTTTCTCTTTTATTTGTAAAACACCTCCAGCTTCTTTCTTAATCAAAAAAGAGCTTGGAATTCAAAAAGGTTCTGGTGTACCACAAAAAGATAAAGTTGGTTCAATCACTTTAGAACAATTAGAAAATGTTGCTAAAGTTAAAATGCCAGATTTAAATGCAAACACTCTTGAAGCTGCTGTAAAAATTATTGCAGGTACTGCTAAAAGAATGGGAATTGAAACTCCAGACTTTGAATAAATTTTAAACCTCCTTCCGGAGGTTTTTTTAGTTTTCTTAGTTTATTTAAAATAGCTTGCAAAAAAGCAAAAACTCTATATAATTGCAAGCGTGGGACTAACATAGTTAGGCTCGTACCACTAACCAAAATAAAAATGGCAAAAAAAACAAGTAAAAATATGTTAGCTGCTAAAAGTCTTGTAACTAAAGATATTTACAGCTTAAAAGAAGCTTTGGAATTACTTCCACAAACTTCAAAAGTTAAATTTGATGCTTCAGTTGAAGCTCATATTAATACTGGATTAGATCCAAAACACGCTGATCAAATTTTAAGATTTACAACTTTACTTCCTAATGGAACTGGTAAAAAAGTAAAAATCGTTGCTTTTGTACCTGACGAATTAGTAAGCGAAGCTAAAAAAGCTGGAGCAATTGAAGCTGGTCTTGAAGACTTAGTTGCAAAAATTTCTGGTGGATTTATGGATTTCGATTTAGCTGTTGCTCATCCATCTGTAATGAAAAACTTAGGTAAAATTGCAAAACAATTAGGTCAAGCAAGAAAAATGCCTACTCCAAAAAATGGAACTGTTTCTGAAAACGTAGTTGAAGCGATTGGAAACTTAATGGGAGGTCAAATTGAAGTTAGAACTGATAAATTTGGTTCTACTCACAATATCGTTGGTAAACTTTCTTTCGGAAGCGAAAAATTAGAAGCAAACATTTTAGATTTAATTACTGGTGTTAAGAAAAACAAACCAGAAGGTGCTAAAGGTCAATACCTTAAATCTATTTACCTTACAACTTCTATGGGACCAAGTATTCAACTTGATATCGCAGAACTTAAATAATTTTAAAAGCTGGAACTCTCCAGCTTTTTTTTGTATTCAACAGATGTACAAAATACTAATTTTTTAAGAATTTTCTTCTGTAATGAATTTCTTTCAAAAGCTTTCTATATTTAAATTTATCATATATAGATAGCCTTTTTAATATTTCTTCTTCTTGTTTTAAAAGATTTTTATATAAAAAAGTTTTTTGTTCGCCTTCAATTACACCAAAATGTCCTGGAATAATCACATCACTACTTTCAAAAACGTGCCTGGCTGAATCTAAATATCTTAGTCTACGCTCTAAAGAGTAATATTCAGGAACTTTACCTGTAAAATGATTCTCACGAACCGCATCTCCAGCAAAGCAATACCGAAGTCCATCATATTCAAAGAAATAGCTTACATGTTCATATGTATGGCCTCTTGATGGAAAAACTTCAATTCCAAATGGAAGTGGTTTTTCATGCATATCTTTATAAAGTGTCGTTAATCCTGTTTTGCTGTCCATATGACAAGAGTAAATGTGCACTAGTGCATTTTTAAAAAGTCCAATATTCCCAACGTGATCCAAATGTCCATGGGTTAATGCAACGTGTGTTATTTGTTCAGGTTTAACATTTAATTCTGCAAGTTTTTGCAGTAACTTATCTTGAGCCCAAACCGAACCAGTATCCAATAATACATATTCGTTTTTAAAGTCTGTAATCAAAGCCACAGAGCTTGTATGATTTGCAATATTGTAAATTCTATCGTCTTCGCTTGATTCATGTTCACCCAAAAATAGCAAGTTGAATTCCATAGGGGGAATTGTTATAGTGTATGAAAATTATAAGCAAATTTATGGCAAAAGAAAAGTATCAAGATTTAGCAGTCGGAGGCCAAGCAGTTTTTGAAGGAGTAATGATGCGAACCCCAAATGCAGTTTCTATTTCGGTTAGAGATCCCAAAAATCAAATACAAAATATGAGTTTTCCATACAAAACTCTCACTCAAAGATACAAGTTTCTAAATCTTCCAATTCTAAGAGGAATGATTAATTTAGTAGAAATGACAAGGCTTGGAACTAAAGCAATCAATTACTCTGTAGACATTGGATTAGATGAAGAACCTAAAGAAAATGCTAGCAAATTTGAAAAAATCTTACATTCGACTTTACAAATTTTCTCGGTGATTTTCAGTTTTATTTTTGCCATGTTTTTGTTTAAATATATTCCACTTTTAAGTAGTGAAATCATATCAAATAATTTTGTATCAGTTTCAGAAAATTACGTACTATTTAATTTTATTGATTCTTTAGTAAAAATTTCTATCTTCGCTCTTTATGTTACTCTTTTAACTTTATCAAGTTCTCTTCGAAGAGTTTTTCAGTTTCATGGTGCCGAACATATGGCAGTTCACGCCTATGAAAAAGACTTAGATTTAACAGTTAAAAACGTTCAAAAACAAACAACCCTGCATCCAAGATGTGGAACTTCATTTTTGGTTTTTGTATTTTTATTTTCAGTACTTTTTTATACCTTTATTCCTAAAAACCCAAGTTTTTGGATTAATCTAGGTTCTAGAATTTTAGCTCTACCACTTTTAGTAGGGTTTTCATATGAAATTTTGAAACTTGCTGGAAAATACTCTCATACCTGGGTGTTCAAGTTGATTTCTGTTCCAGGCTTAGCCTTTCAAAGACTTACAACCAAACAACCAGACGATTCTCAAGTTGAAGTTGCTATTCACGCACTTGATCAAGCCTTTAAAATAGAAGAAAATGCAAAATCCTAAAGTTCAAATTTCTCTTGTAGACAAAACTCTACCAATGCCAAAATACGAAACATCAGGCAGTGTTGGTTTTGATCTTTATGCGCGAGAAGAAACCATAATTAAACCTAAAGAAATAGCCTTGATTCCAAGCAATATAATCTGCAAAGTTCCAGACGGATACATGTTAGCTGTAGTATCAAGATCTTCCACTCCTAGAAAAAAAGGTCTTTTAAAACCTCATGCAATTGGAGTTATCGATCAAGATTACTGCGGACAAACCGATGAAATTTTACTTCAGGTTTATAACTTCACAGATCAAGATATAGTAATTTCCAAATTAGATCGGATTGCGCAAGGAATTTTTTTACCAGTTCTTAAAGCAAATTTTGTAGAATTTAATCCCCAGGACCAAAACAGGGGAGGATTTGGATCTACAGGATAAACACAATTAATTTAACCTAAGAAAAATGTTTGTAACTTTATATGGAATAAATAATATTGGAAAATCAACCCAAGCCAAAATGCTAGTGAATTACTATAATTCAATCGGAATAAAAGCTAAGTATTTGAAATTTCCAATTTATGACATCACACCATCTGGAGTTTTTTTACATACATCATTAAGATCAAAGGTTCAAACCATAACTGAAACTGAGTTGCAAATGTGGTTTGCAATCAATAGATATCAATTCCAACCTACACTCAAAAATATGCTTTCGGAATATGATCTTATTATTGCAGAAGACTACACAGGTACTGCTTTGGCCTGGGGAAGTTCTAAAGGAGAAGATTTAGAATTTCTACAAAGTATAAATTCTAAACTTCTCCAGGAAGACGTAGCAATTTTAATTGATGGTGAAAGATCCATGGATTCAATTGAAGAAGGACATATTCATGAAAACGACAATCAACTTGTAGGCAAAGTTAAAAACACATTGTTAAATTTGGCAGATAAGCTAAATTGGCATATAATCCAAAGGCAAGAAGATATGACAGACACTCAAAACTTGCTTCGAAATTTAATCTCTCAAAAACTTGAAAATTCTAGACGGTCGTAGTTTATCAAAACAAATTTTAGATGATTTAAAATCTAAAATTCACACTTATAATCAAAATACTATTCCACCAAAGCTTGTGATGGTTATGGTTGGAGACAATCCAGCTAGTGTTAGTTATATTAAACAAAAGCAAAAATCAGCCGCTAAAGTGGGACTTGCAACTGAAGTTTTAAATTTAAGTGTAGAACTATCAACAGCTCAAATTGTACACGAAGTTGAAAAATTAAATTACGATAACACCGTACATGGAATTTTAGTACAGTTGCCACTTCCTGTTGAAAATCCAGAAAAAATCATTGATGCAATTGACCCCGATAAAGATGTAGATGGATTCCATCCGTTTAAC
>Ga0181591_10005471_pt1 | contig 11045 bp, 15 predicted proteins | sample 071ome_33_FD_133757 | JGI IMG/M metagenome (GOLD analysis project Ga0181591, IMG submission 133757) | Coastal salt marsh microbial communities from the Groves Creek Marsh, Skidaway Island, Georgia - 071412AT metaG (megahit assembly) | ecosystem: Environmental > Aquatic > Marine > Intertidal...
AAACTTTACTAAACTTAACTTAGCCTATGTGGGAAATGTTGTTATTTTTCAATATGTTGGTTGCGGGAGTAGGATTTGAACCTACGACCTTCAGGTTATGAGCCTGAAACCAATATTATTGATAAATTTCAATTAGTTAGCTACATACTATACAGGCATAGAAGTTATTAGGCCCATAACTAAGTGGCGGATCTAAAATTTTATTGTCTATGCAAAACAATGTAGTCAAATCTACTTATCTAGGCTATTTTAATACACTAGCTGGGAAGGTAGAATGGAAAAAATAAATCACTTAATAGCTATTGAGGAATTTGTGGTAGATAGAATGTTTCTCTGTAATATATGTTGTAACATGATATTACGAGAAAGCACCGCAATACTTTTAGTGTTTGAAAACAGAAAGATAAGTGATGAGCACGGCAGAGGCTTAAACTTTATTAAGTGTTGCAAAAAATGCGGTAGTATAAATGGGCTATAATTATCGTGATCAATGGGATGTCATTAAAAGCATTCGAATCCGTGAAGGGGAGAAGAAGACCTTAGACTGCCCGTTTTGCGGCGGAAAGAAAAAGTTCACAATTGACCGTTTCGACGGCAAGTTAGTTTGGAATTGTTTTAGGGCATCCTGTTCTGTCAAAGGCGCACATACTGGAGAGAGAAACATCGATGCCACAAAAGCTTATCTTTCTGGTAACAAAAACACTAAGGCTAAGACTAAGCATGTGCCTTTACCAAATATAACATCTCGTCCAGAGAACCATCCTCTTGTTATTAGTTATCTGGAGTCGGTGAATAGCCTTGGAGCTTACAAGAAAGGGTTTATAAGGGTTCGCTACGCACCAAGTGAGAATAGAGTGCTGTTCTATAACTCAGATAATACTGGCGCTGTAGGACGCTCTCTGGTCCCCTCAAGATATAAGTGGTGGAATTATGGTGATCTCACTGCTGGAATACATGTAGGTGACGGCGAACATGCAATACTTGTCGAAGATGCTCCATCCGCATGTGCTGTAAGTAATGTTGAGGGTCTAACAGGTGTTGCGATGTTAGGTACTACACTTACATCTGCATTAAGAATGTCACTTAATAAATACACGAAGGTGACAATAGTTCTTGACAACGATGCGAGTAAAAAGGCACTATCAATAACCAGGAAATATGATCAAATAGATTGTATCCGCTTAACTAAGAAAGACCTTAAATGGCTCAGTACAAAACAGATACAGAATTTACTACGGTAAATAGCGTATTTACGTGGGCCTTTATTCTTTGTGGGGGTAATGGTGCTAGAGTAAATCGTATACGTTCACGCACTAAAGCTGTAGAACGTCCTATTACCATGATGATTTATGTGAGTTCATTGCAGAATCCCCCTAGCGGACCCCCTAGTTGTATGTATAAATGATATCACTACCCAGAGGACAACTGGGTCATCAACAAACCCCCGTCGAAGCTGGCCTAGTACCGACGTTAAACTCAAGGAAAAGGTAAAATGAAAATACGTGGGATCGTGATATTAGATTATGATATCGAAGGCGGCTTTAAGGAAGCCGCAGAAGAACAAGAACGGTTAGAACAAGCCGTTGCTAATATAGTCAAAGGTAACAAGAGAGTGGTGTTCCATCAGGTAGATATGAAGGAGCGCCGTGGTGATATCCCACCTGACATAACTAAGATGAAATTCAGAAGTAACTGATTTTCAAGCATAACAAAAAAAATTGCCCTGATCGAAAGATTGGGGCTTTTTTTATTTTAATTCACTGTTATCTTATGCCACCTTACTAATTACAAAGGGAGCAGTAATAGTGGAACTAGCACTGGTAAAAACTCTGCTAAACAACGAGGTTTATTCTTCCACCCAAAACAGGCTTAAACAATCTTTGTTTTCCGAAGACGTCGGTGAGATGTATTCGTTGCTAAAGGCAGCACACCAAAAATACTCACATGATTTAACCCCTGATGATCTTTACGGCATCTGGCTTACTCAGAATCCTGTAGCCACTACGTCAGAGATCAATGACTTCCGTGATATCGTAGATGCGATCAAGGCTGCTACGCCTATGAGTCATGATATTGCTTCGGATGTTATTGAGAACTTATGGCGACGTGAGACAGGGCGTGAGATAGCCAACATGGGCATCAACATTAGCGAGGGTGATGCCTCTGCCATGACACGGCTGCACGACTTACTAGCTCGTGTCAAAGAAGGTTATATGCCCGATGATTTTGGAGAGCCTACAACCGATGATATTTATGAACTTCTTGCAGAAACGTCAGACGATAACAGGTGGGAGTTTAATATTAGAACTCTTTCTCGTAACGTCTACGGCATAGGTGCATCTGAGTTTGGTATCGTCTTTGCCCGTCCTGAAACAGGTAAGTCTGCATTCGTTATCAGCTTGGTTGCTGGACCCAATGGCTTTTGCCAACAGGGTGCTAAGGTTCTTTATTTAGGTAATGAAGAGAAGACCAGTCGGACAAAGCTACGGGCTATTCAAGCCTGTAGCGGCATGACCCGTGAGGAAATAGCCGAGAATCCTGAAGTAGCAGCGGCGATGTATATGAGCATTCGGGACCGTCTGATTATGAAGGACATCCAAGAGTGGGATTTACCAAAGATAGACGCCTACTGCGATAAGCATAAACCTGATGTTCTGATCATTGACCAAGCAGACAAGGTGAACATCGCAGGAAACTATAATGCTTCTCACGAACGCATTCGGGAACTGTATCGCAGCCTTCGTGAATTGGCGAAGCGACACGACTGCGCCCTAATCGGCGTAAGTCAAGCATCTGCAGACGCCGAAGGCCGCACCCGCATCGATTTCTCAATGCTTGAAGGCAGTAAGACGGGCAAGGCCGCAGAGGCTGATTTGATCATCGGCATCGGTAAACATAATGGCAACGGCGACGACGACAACCCTGATCATGCACGTTTCCTTAACATCTCCAAAAATAAACTCAGTGGCTATCACGGCTGCATCACCTGCAACATTGAACCAGAGGTATCCCGTTATGTTGAATGAACATGATCTAAAGGAATTTTATGAAGAACAACTGAAAGCGCATCAGGCACATTATCGGATTGTTCAGGAAGAAAAGGCCAAGCTGATCGAAGAGCAAATTACACTTTGGCAAAAGCTAATATCTAACCACAAAAAACTTTGGAATATTAAATGAACCACACAATCACATTGAACCACATTCTCTTCTTCGATGCAGAAGTTACCGTTAAAGACCTTGGGGGAAAAATAGATAACACCCCTTACCACCCAGAAAACAAACTTGTGTCGGCACACTTTGCGCTGGACCAAGACCCTGTCACTCATCTCGTTTTTAACCACAAAGAACAGGCTAGTGAGACAAAGCTGCAGGACGCCCTGAAAAAGGCTAGCAAGGAAAAGCTACAGGACGCCCTGAAAAAGGCAAAATTGCTTGTCGCCCACAACGCTAAGTTTGACGTGGAGTGGCTATTAGAGGCGGGTTTTGAGATTACCTGTCCTGTCTACTGCACCATGATTGGTGAATATGTTTTCTCCAAGGGCCAACGCCGCCAGCTATCACTAAAAGCCACGGCAGAACGTCGTAATGTGACACGCAAAAAGTCTGATCTGGTAGACGACATGTTTAAGAAAGGTATAGGCTTTGAGGCTATGCCATTGAAAACCGTTCTGGAATATGCAGAAGCGGATGTGATCTCCTGCCGTGAGATATTTTACCAACAACAAGAAGACCTACAGCAGGAGCACAACCTGTCCCTAAACAACGTCATCTCTTTGATGAACGACATGCTGATGTTCCTAGTGGAGATACAACGTAACGGTGTTTGTATTGACCGCAAAGCCCTGAAACGCATTAAAGAAGAGTTTACCGCTGAAAAGGAACAGCTAACTAAACTTCTTGAAGAAATAGTAGAAGAGGTGATGGGTGATACACCAATCAACCTAAATTCGGGCGCTGATATGACCAAGGTGGTCTATAGCCGTGAAGTCATTGACCGCAACCGCCATATTCAGGTCTGGAACATCGGAGTAGACAGCAAAGGTAAGCCTTTATATCCGCCTAAAATGAATAAAACAGAGTTTTACAAGGCGGTACGGTCAACTACAAGCATTCTAAAGCGTACTGTCGCCATTTGCTGCCGCACATGTGATGGCAGAGGCAAGATACAAAAGTACAAGAAGGTCACCCGTCAGAAGGATGGTAAGAAGTACAAAGTTGTTGGTGAACCTTATAAGAATTTATCCAAATGCACCGACTGCAATGGTGTAGGGGCTTTCTATCAGGATACGGACAAGACCGCAGGCTTGATGCTGACCCCTGATGACCCGTCCTATGCTTCCATAAATGGCTTCAAGACGGACAAAAATACGATCAAGCTTTTGATTGCACAGGCCAAGCGCAAGAAGAATGATATAGCGGTAAAATTCCTGACTAAAATCAGTCGCTTGAATGCTATCAACACTTACCTCGACTCATTCATTGCAGGTATAGAGAACTGGACTAGAGCAGACGACATCCTGCACACACAGTTTAATCAGTGCATCACAGCTACTGGTCGCCTGTCTTCTACATCACCTAACCTACAGAACATGCCAAAGCGTGGTTTCCCTGTGCGTAAGGCTATGGTGAGTAGGTTCGAAAACGGTCTGGTGATTGAAGCCGACTTTTCGGCCCTAGAGTTCGTCATCTGTGGAGAACTATCCCGTGACCCACAGATTATATCTGATGTGCTGAATGGTAAGGATCTGCACAAGCAGACTGCTTCTATTATTCACCAATGTGACGTATCAAAAGTAAGTAAAGATCAAAGACAGGATAGTAAAAAATTTAGTTTTGCACCGATTTATGGCGGAATTGGTGCAGGAGAAGAGCCTCATGTACAGACTTACTTCCAAGAGTTTTTTAACATCTACAAAGGGCTGGGAGCATACCACCAGCGCCTAGCTAGTGGTGTTCTAAAAGACGGGCATGTTCGCATATTTTCAGGCCGACAATTCTTCTGGCCTAATGTACGTCGGACACGAAATAATCGTACAACCTACTACACGCAGATAGTTAACTATCCTGTTCAAAGTGCAGCAACAGCAGACATTGTTCCGCTTTCCTGCATTCGTGCATATCGAAAATTTCAGGAATTAGGCTTACGCTCCAAGCTCGTCCTGACAGTGCATGATTCAATCGTGGTGGATACCCATCCTGAAGAGGAAGAGCAGGTAAAAGACGCTCTTCGTTGGGCGATGGAAGGGGTTACGGAAGAGGCTGAAAAGCTTTGGAACTACTCTTTTGTTCTACCTTTGAAAATAGAGATATCACACGGGCAAAATTGGTTAGATCAAACTGAATATGATTGACTAACGCCACTTAACTATGCCATACTATAACTCCACTTAATAGAGGATCTAAATATGAATGATCTCGTAACGTTTGAGAGCAGCGAGCTTAAAGAAGTAGCCAACATCTTGGGAATTAAAACAGGCAACACGGCACCTGAAATACTGAAAGTGCCAGAGCTTGCGATTAATTTCAAAAGCAGGGACAAAGATACAAAAAAACCGATACCAGAGGGGTATTTCTACCTCAAAAATCATCATGATCGTTTTTTTGCAGAAACTGCTACCTTCCGCCCCTTATGTTCTCACATCCAATACTTCCAATGGGGAGAGGTAGATGGGGAACGTCGGCTTATCTGTAAGTCTCGTCCAATAAACAATGCAAGAGAGGAAGCAAGGGATACACTCGGCGGCATTGCTTGTGGAACCCCATCGTGGGAAGCACAAAAAGAAATGTCATATGACGAAGCAAAAAAATGGCGTGATATGAAACATCGTATCGTGCGGGGTCTTGTTACAATGTCTGGTAAGACAGTTGATGGCGAAGAAAAAAGTGTAGAAAACTTGCCTTGCATACTGTTTTTAAAAAACACGACTTATGGCGGCTTCTATCATGAATTTATAAAGAAAATACCCAAAAACCGTAATCTGTTCGAGTATCAGTGTACTTTAAGATCGGATTACAGAGAGAATGGGTCTGTATCATGGTACGTTTATAAATACGACGTCGATATGTCCACTACATTGCCTATGACCTCACAGGTAATAGAAACAATGAAAGTGTTTGCTGAAAACATCGATAAAGAAACCAAATGGGTGGATCAGAAATACTTTGAGGCGCTTCGTGAAAACGTTTTGGATGAAGTAGCTATTGATGCACTCGGTGATAGCTTAGACGACGACTTTGAAGAGGCCGTATAATGCTTGGTCTGGAACTCCAAATGGTAGGAGATAAACTCAGCAACGATGAATTTGATGGTCTTCCTGACCCGAAGAAGTTCGTTGATGAGGCGTTAGAGGCACTACGGGAAGCGTGGATGCGTCATTTATCTCCCTCACAAGAAAAGGGGTTTCGTTTAAGGATGTCAAATGTAGGTAAACCCCTGTGTCAGCTACAAATGGCTGCATCAGGGGCTACCCCTAAGCGTAAGCCTTATAATTTTAAAGCCCAAATGATGATCGGTGATGCTGTCGAGGCGATCATGAACATCTATTTAGGGCTGGCGTCGGTCAATATGACAGGCTGTAATGATGAGGTGGAGCTTGAGGTAGATGGAACTACTATCAAAGGGACATACGACGTCGAAATAGAAAATAAAATCTATGACGTTAAAAGCTGTTCCCCTTGGGCTTTCGATAACAAATGGTCTTATGGCTATGAGGGATTGAGAGACAGTGATGACTTTGGCTACATCGGACAGCTAACTGGGTATGCCAATGCAAAGGGAAAAGATGTAGGCGGCTGGCTTGTTATGAATAAGTCGGACGGACGTATGGAAGTTGTTGAGGCGGACATTACGGAAAATGAAAAGAAAGCCAACCTTTTCGGAATCCAGTTCAATGTTACAGCCGTAAAAGATAACCATCCTTTCAAACGTAAGTTTGAACCAATCGTCGATACATTTAGAGGAAAGCGCACAGGTCTTAAACGTCTTTGTAAGACGTGTGAATTTTGTGATTATATGTCTTCTTGTTGGCCTTCCGCAAAGTATATGGCTCATCCAAAAAGCGAAGCTAAGAAACCACCAATGCATTGGTTTGTAGAGGATGAATGATGGCTATCAAACCTTCGTCTGCAAAGGCTAAGGGGAGAAGACACCAGCAGTGGGTAAGAGATCAAATACTAGCTTTGTTTCCTAAATTGGAACCAGACGATGTTCGCTCAACGAGCATGGGTGCAGGGGGAGAAGACGTACAACTGTCTCCTGCGGCTAGAAGACTCTTCCCTTACTCCGTGGAATGCAAGGCTCTGAAAAACATAAGTGTCTACAAATTCATGGAGCAAGCTGCTTCTAACTGCCCTCAAAAAGCTGAACCAATAGCAATTATAAAAGCAGATCGGCAGAAGCCTCTGGCGGTCATGGATGCCGAACACTTCTTTGAACTGATTGGAAAAAAGAATGGTAGAAAACAAACCACCAGAAAATAGCGTTCGATTAACTGTGGTTGTAGATGAGAAAAGCGGGGAGCTTCACCTAGCTTCGGATGGAAACATTCCTGATACACTGGACCCAGAATATGCTGACGCTCTGATAGATCTAAGCCTAGGTCTTAACATGATGATCGAGAATGCCATACCGTTTTTCATCAACATAGGATCAACTCTTAGATTACTTGATGATGTTTTAAACAACGACATCGATTTTGAGCCAGCAGATGAGCTTTTAGACTCAATCCCAAGGCATAATGTTGTCCCCTTTAACAAGAAGAAGCTGAACTAGATGGCGAAGTGGAAAGAGATTCCTATATCTGACAAAAATCCGTCCGACAGAGTGAAAATTGCTTCGGATGGTTTATCCACTGACTATTACAAATTGCCTGAACACGCCACGGAGTTAAGGCATCTAATCAGTTATAAAGGAATGTCGAAGAGCAGAGGTGACATTTTTAAAGCCTGCTTTCGACTAGGGGAAAAAAGCGGAACCGACGTTCTGTATGACCTGAACAAAATTATGTTTTTTGCACAGGACTTAATCGAAATGCACAAAAGGGGAGAGCATCTATGACTCAAGAATATGCCTATGAGTACTTTGATGAAGATGACGAAAAAGTACGAGATCCATACACGTACCTCGGCAAGACACCACTAGACATGGTGGAACAGTTTGCACGTACTTTTAATCAATCAACAGGACACGGGTGGCAAAGAGGCAGTGATAAAGACATGCTACGATTCAAACTGCTAAAAGAAGAATTTGAGGAAGTACAAGACGCTGTAAAAGCTGCAGATGTTCTCAAAGAATTAGCCGATTTAGCCTACGTCACATACGGGTTCGCTGCCACATTTGGCTGGGATTTAGACGAGGCTGTGCGGCGGGTTCATGCATCTAACATGTCAAAGTTAGGCACTGACGGTAAGCCCATCTACCGTGAGGATGGGAAAGTCTTAAAGGGGCCTAATTACAAAGCCCCTGATCTTAATGATTTAGTTTGAGGGAACAACAATGATAAAAAATGAATACGGGCCAACGCTTCCAATTTCAGAAGAAATCCATGCACAGAAGTATCGCTCCGAAGGAGAATCCTTTCGTGAGGCTATGACAAGGGTTGCAGAGGCGCTTAAAGACGACGAAGCACATTTCGATAACTTCCGCACTATCCTGTACAACCAGCGCTTTCTGCCTGCAGGACGTGTACAGTCTGCGATGGGCGCACCCCGTCGTGTGACGCCTTACAACTGTTTTGTGAGCATGACGATTGAAGACAGCATGGAAGGCATCATGCAGGCGGCTCGTAACGCTGCTAAGACTATGCAGCTTGGTGGCGGCATCGGTTATGACTTTTCCACACTACGCCCACGAGGCGCATTGATCCGCAGCCTAGACAGCCGTTCTAGTGGTCCTATGAGTTTCATGGGTATCTTTGATGCTATCTGTAAGACTATTTCTTCTGCAGGTCACCGCCGTGGCGCACAGATGGGTGTACTACGTGTTGAACATACTGATATTGAGCAGTTCATCCGTGCTAAGAACAACAGCACAGAACTAACACAGTTCAACATCTCTGTCGGCGTGACTGATAAGTTCATGGAAGCGGTAAAGGAAAATGAGGACTTCGACCTAGAGTTTGAAGGCCGTGTCTATAAGACTGTATCCGCCCGTGCGCTATGGGATGATATCCTACGCTCTACATGGGATTGGGCAGAACCTGGTATTCTGTTCATTGACCGCATCAACCGTAAGAACAATCTGCATTATTGTGAAACTATTGCGGCAACAAACCCATGCGGGGAGCAACCTCTGCCACCAAACGGTGCATGTCTGTTAGGTTCGTTTAATCTAACAAAATACATCATAGAGCATGACGGTAAGTATGTGTTCAACATGAACATGCTGAAGAATGATATTCCGCATGTCGTCCGTGCTATGGACAACGTTGTAGATCGTGCAACCTATCCGCTGCCAGAGCAGGAACAGGAAGCCAAGAACAAGCGCCGTATGGGTCTAGGTGTAACAGGCGTAGCAAACGCTATTGAGGCATTAGGCTTTGAGTATGGCTCTAATGACTTTATCCGTGTACTGGAAGAGATTATGGGTACTCTCCGCAACGAGGCATATCGTACCTCTATTGAACTAGCGAAAGAAAAGGGAGCATTCCCGCTGTTCCAAAAGGATTACCTGACCAGTGAATTTGCAATGTCCCTGCCTTCGTCTATCCGTACAGACATTGCAAAGCATGGTATTCGTAACTCTCACTTACTTTCCGTAGCCCCAACAGGTACTATCAGTTTGTCCGCAGACAACGTATCGTCGGGCATCGAACCTGTATTTGAACTAGGATACAACAGAACTATCCAAACGTTTGATGGCCCAAAAGTCGAGCGGGTAGATGACTACGGATATCGTGTGTTTGGAATAAGCGGAAAAACAGCGAACGAATTGTCTGTGTTCGACCATGTACATGTTCTGAATGTAGCCTCACGCTTCGTAGACAGCGCCTGCAGTAAGACATGTAACGTTGGTGATGATGTAACATGGGAAGAGTTTAAGCAGGTCTATATGGACGCCTATGAAGGCGGATCATCAGGCTGCACAACCTTTCGTGCTTCAGGTAAGCGCTACGGCATTCTAAACGCTTCTGCATCAGAGGATATTGCGGAAGAACCAGAGGTCGAAGAGGACAACTTCATCGAAGAAGGTGGCGCTTGCTACTACGATCCAACAACTGGTTTGCGTAAGTGTGAGTAGCGATGCGCCAAGCCTTCCGCCTAGGATATAAAGCTTTTTTTCTTGGGCAGCTAGACTGCCCTTACAGAGGATGGCTCAAAAAAGAGTGGGATAGGGGGTTTAACGCTGCTTACAGCGACAACAAAAGAGGTCTGTGTGTACAAAGCTTTTAACAAGCAAACGTTTGATCATTATGACGATCCTGCACGAGAAACTGCCAAAAAGTTTTGGTGTTCTAACGGTTACGTTTGTTATGACAATGAAGATGATTATGATGTCGATTTAGTTGTCGAAAAAGATACTCGACGCTTCTACTGTGAGGTGGAAGTTAAGACGGTTTGGCACGGGCAGGACTTTAAATACGACAGTATTCATATTCCTGTCCGAAAAGCCAAATTTTTGAAGAAACCTACTAAATTTATGGTCTTCAATAACAGCCTTACACGGGCAGCAATCCTAAGCAGGAAGAACTTGTTGGACGCTCCTATAACGACGGTATCCAACATCAATATCAGGCACGGAGAACGTTTTTATGACGTTCCTATAAGCCAAATTTTTTTCGTAACCACTCTATAGGAGAATAAAATGAGTGAAGTAATACAGAACATCCTTGATGAAGCTAAAGATGCTGACTATCAGGCCGCAACCGTCATTGGATTGACCAAAGAAGGCGGTATGACAATCAAGACATCTGTTAATAACGTAGCCCTATTACATTGGATGCTTAATAAGAGCATTTTTGATGTAAATGTCTATGAAAGTACCCCTAAACCTGTTGACCAGGATTCCGAAAAGGAATAAAATAGGTATAAGCAGGCGGTGTGGT